>Ga0209746_1001549_pt1 | contig 10986 bp, 7 predicted proteins | sample BarGraNGADG00211_3_FD_184496 | JGI IMG/M metagenome (GOLD analysis project Ga0209746, IMG submission 184496) | Arctic peat soil microbial communities from Barrow, Alaska - Barrow Graham LP Ref core NGADG0011-211 (SPAdes) (version 2) | ecosystem: Environmental > Terrestrial > Soil > Wetlands >...
TCTGCTGTGAAGCCATCCATGGTTTGCATCACCACGGGTTGCTGCCTTATGAAGTACTGTTTGTATCATGATATTTTTTCTAATATACATTAACAGTTTTTACAACTGTTTTGTTTGTTATAATACTAGTCTTATTCTCTTCGGTGTTTGTAATGGTATTTATCATTGGGATCCGCACCAGAATAGGTTTGCCTGATTCAGCGAGATATCGAAAGTTTTCTTTAATAATATCATTGGATTTGTCCATGCCCTCTCCTGTTTCCCCATAAATCCCCCAAATGAGGGACTTTTCTATATCATTTTAGCCTCTTAATAGGCGGGTGGGGGGGGTAAGTTCACTTATATGAATCAATATGTACGCTTTTTACTGCTCTGCCTGAAGGATCAATCATGTTTTTAAATGATGCATCCCATGCAATAGCTTCCGGCGTACTGCATGCAACAGAAGGAACAGATGGAACACAGGCTGCTGCTGAATCAGATGGGAAATGCTCAGTAAAAATACACCTGTAGTAATACTCTTCCTTCGACATTGGAGGATTAATTGGAAAACGGTATCTTGCATTTGCAAGCTGTTCGTCAGTAACCTCTTTCGAAGTTATTGCCCTTAAGGAATCAATCCAGTTATACCCTACTCCATCGGAAAACTGTTCTTTTTGTCTCCAGGCTACACTGGCAGGCAGGTAGTCTTCAAAGGCTTTTCTCAGAATCCATTTTTCCATGCGATCCTTGTTTATCATCTTGTCATTTGGGTTCAGACGCATTGCAACATCCATAAATTCTTTATCCAGAAAAGGAACACGCCCTTCCACTCCCCATGCTGCAAGAGATTTGTTGGCTCTCAGGCAGTCATATAAATGTAATTTGCTTATTTTCCTTACAGTCTCTTCATGAAAAGCTTTTGGATCAGGAGCTTTATGGAAATAGAGATAACCACCAAAAATCTCATCGGCACCTTCACCTGAGAGTACCATCTTTACTCCCATTGATTTTATGACTCTTGCAAGAAGGTACATCGGAGTAGACGCCCTGATAGTTGTAACATCGTATGTTTCAATGTGATAAATAACATCTCTTAGGGCATCCAGACCTTCCTGAACTGTAAAGTTAATTTCATGATGGATTGTTCCGATATGATCAGCCACTTTTCTTGCTGCAGCAAGGTCGGGCGACCCATCCAATCCGACGGCAAAAGAGTGTAACTGGGGCCACCAGGCTTCACTTTTGTCCTGCGATTCAATTCTTTTTGGAGCAAATTTCTTGGCTATAGCTGAAATGACTGATGAATCAAGACCGCCGGAAAGCAAAACCCCATAAGGAACATCAGACATTAACTGACGATGAACAGCTGCTTCAAGCGCTTCTTTAAGATCCTCAATACTTGTAGAATTGTTTTTGACTGCAGAGTAATCCATCCAGTCGCGTTTGTACCATTTTGTCATTACACCTTCCTTGCTGTAGAGATAATGTCCCGGCAAAAACTCCTGTATCTTATTGCATACTCCTTCTAAAGCTTTGAGTTCTGAGGCTACAAAAAAGTTCCCGAATGAATCCCAGCCAACATACAGAGGCACAATACCAATATGATCGCGGGCAATGAAATAGCAATCTTTCACCCTGTCGTACAATGCGAAAGCAAAAATTCCATTTAATTCTTCAATAAAAGCCGGACCTTTATCCCTATAAAGAGGCAGGATAACTTCACAATCAGAGTGGGTCTGAAATTCGTAAGAATTTTCATAGCGTTTTCTTATTTCCTGATGATTATAAATCTCACCATTCACTGCAAGTATGAGGTTGCAATCTTTGCTGTATAATGGTTGTTTGCCTGACTGAGGATCAACGATCGATAACCTCTCATGAGCAAGTATAGCCTTTTCACAATAGAATATTCCCGACCAGTCGGGACCGCGATGCCTTACCTTCTTAGACATTTTAAGAACGGTTGCCCTTAACTCAGTATGATTGACTTTCAGATCAAAAACGCCTACGATTCCACACATATTGTTTTGATTTATTTAAAACACAAGACGCAAAGCTAATAATATTTTAATAATCGTTATTCAATTTGATATAATTTGTGATAGAAAAAGTAAATTAGTTAAGTAAATATTAGTATTAACTGAATAAATGATATATAAACCTTATATTTATTAAATAATATTCAACTGACAAAAATCATGTTTCAGGATCTTATTATTCATTTCTAATACATGATAAACTCTTATTGCCATAAACCAGAAATGCTGTTAAAAATTCTTAATTTATCTTGTTGACGGGTGTAAAATATCACTTCCTTAAACTTATTGAATCCGGTTTTCATATATTGCAATTTCTTTGAAAAACAGGCGTTATCAGAATGTTTGGCAGAAGACCATGTTATTACAAGTAAGGAAAAGAATATTTATAGTCGCTGTAGTTGTTTCGGTATTTGCATTTATTTTATTCTGGTGGTTGCTGAAAGGTCAGCCTTTGGATCTCAGTGAGAGGATCGCCGGCATGGATGACCGCCCTAAAATGGAAGCAAAATCAGATACAGTTATCATCGGTCAGTATTTTGACACTCTGGCCGGGATGGATGCAATTGTCGACGGTGACTGGCCCAGGTTCAGAGGAACTGATCTGGATAATATCAGCAAGGATACAACAAAGCTTGCCGAATCGTGGGATACTTCCGGACCTGCCATTGTATGGCGAACTACTCTGGGTGAAGGATATGCCGGCCCGGCAGTGCACAAAGGAAGAGTTTACCTTCTCGATTACAATGAGAGAAAAAAAGCTGATGTTCTAAGATGTTTTTCGTTATCCTCAGGCAAGGAGTTATGGAGGCGCTGGTACTACGTTGATCTGAAACGAAATCATGGATATTCACGAACCATACCTGCGGTAACAGATAAATATCTGGTTACTATTGGTCCGCGGTCGCATGTTATGTGTGTTGATCCTATTACAGGTAAAATGTTGTGGTCAATTGATCTTGAAAAAGAGTTTGGTATTCCGGGAACAGAAAAAGGAAGAATTACACCTGATTTTTATACAGGTCAATGTCCATTGATTGACAATGATGTAGCTGTTATTGCTCCGGGCGGGAAAGCCCTGATGTTTGGTGTAGATTGTGCATCAGGGAAGATATTATGGCAAACTCCTAACCGTGACTCCCTCCGGATGTCGCACAGTTCAATTATACCAATGCTGATTCATGGAAAACGAATGTATGTTTATAACGCTGTTGGCGGAGTTTGTGGTGTTTCTGCTGAAAAAACGGATATTGGAAAGCTAATGTGGACAACAACTGACTGGAGTCCTGCAACAACTGCAGCATCTCCCCTTTTTCTTGGGAATAACGAAATTGCTGTCTTTGGAAGTTATGGCGCCGGTGGTGCGCGGATCGTAATAAATGCAACCGGATCAGGATATTCAGCAACTGTCAGTGAACAACATAAAGCTACGAATGGACTGGCAAGTGATCAGCAAACACCCATAATCACAGGAAATTTTATATGGAGCGTTTTACCTGAGAATGCCGGAGCGTTGAAGAAGCAATTGGTCTGCTATAAAAAATCGGATCTTTTAACTGCTGTCTGGTCAAGCGGCAAAGAAAACAGATTTGGCCGCGGACTTGGACCATATATTGTAAGCGGAGATAAATTATATCTTCTTGATGATGATGGAAAACTTTACTTTTATAGAATTCAGGATAATAAAGTCACGCTAATTGCAAGCCATAAAGTTATAAAGGGAATTGAGGCCTGGGGACCAATGGCGATTGCAGGTAAGTACCTCATAATGAGGGATGCCAGAAATTTACTTTGTTTAAATATTGGTAAATGACCTTAAAATGAACAAGAAAGTTGTAACTATTTTATCTGTATTAATTATACTCGTCTTTATAGGGTATATAATCTTTGATACTGCTAAACCATCTGGTTCAGTAAAAAACGAGACTAAAACCGGAGAAGTTCAGGCAATACCTGATGCCTGGAAAATTTCAAAAGAATTCAAGGTGAATGAAGGATCTCTTAAGGCAGTAACAGTAAGCTCTGCCGGAGAAATTTATCTTGGTGGTGATTCTTTTGTAGCATGCTATGATAAAGATCTGAAACTCATCTGGAAGATGAAGACTCCTTCACCAGTGACAGCGCTTTCGAACTTCGGGGATACCATTTTTGCATCAACAATGTAACAGATACTTGTAATGAGTCCAACCGGTAAAATATTAAATGAATGGGGGCCGTTCGATGACAGCTGCATAATTACTTCTGTAAGCGCAAACGGAAAATATGTTGCCTTCGCTGATGCAGGAAATAAGATTGTTTTCATCCTTGACAAAGGTGGTGAGGTTAAAAAAATGATTGGTCAGAATGATAAACAGTTTGTAATCCCAAGTCCATATTTTGATGTGGCTCTGGATAATGATAATAACCTATTCGTAGCAAATACAGGCCACCACCGGATTGAAAAGCGCACAATTGATGGGGTTATCAAAAGCTATTTTGGTGAAGCCGGCACAGCTCCCGGACTGTTCTGCGGTTGTTGCGCTCCTCCTCATTTCATAATTGTTCCAGAGGGATTTGTAACTGCCGAAAAAGGGATAAACAGGATTAAGATTCTTAACAAAAACGGAGAATTTGTTGAGTTTGTCAATTCAAAAAATAATTTTATAAAGTCGGTTCCATTAGATCTGGCTTCCGCTGATGGTATAACAATTTATGCGGCGAATCCGGCTGACTCCAAACTTTATGTATTTAATAAAAAGTCGGATTTGAACGAGAAACGATAAACGATAAACGATTATTAATATGACCAGAAATGAATTATTAAAGAAACTGGGAAGATACATTCTCCTGATTTTGATTGCCATAATTGCCATTTCTCTGGGGAAAAAGATTTCAGGTGCAAATGATTGTTCAACCTGTGCTGGTAAGGGAATTTGTAACGGAAAAACAGACTGTAATAAATATTAATTGCAGTACGCATGAAGATTATCAAGAATAAATATCAGTCACGGAGGGACTTTGTAAAAACTGCAGGTAAGCTGATAGTAGCGTTACCATTGGTTATTGTCCCTGTTTTACTGGTTAAAAAGACTTCAACGGCAGGTTATGTATGGCAGATAGATCCTTTTAAATGCACACAGTGTGGGCAGTGTAAAACTAACTGCGTTCTTACACCTTCGGCATCAAAATGTGTTCATGCTTTCCGGATGTGTGGCTATTGTGACCTTTGCGGAGGTTACCTGCGTCAGGGAGTGAAGACAATCAGCACCGGGGCAGAAAACCAGTTATGTCCGACTGCCGCAATTACTCGAAAATTTGTAGAGGAGCCATATTTTGAATACAAAATTAATGAAGAATTATGTGACGGTTGTGCAAAATGTGTCAAGGGATGCGGCGACTTTGGAAACGGGTCACTTTATATGCAGATAAGACACGACAGGTGTGTTAACTGTAATGAATGCTCAATTGCCCGTACATGCCCGTCGAATGCTATATCCAGGGTTCCAGCTAACATTGCCTATTTGCCAAAAGATAAAAGGTAAATGACAAAAGGGATAAAAAGATTGCTTCGCTTCGCTCGCAATGACAGTGCAAGTAATCAAGTTCGGATTTGAACGATAAACGCGAAACGAAATACGAGAAACGCATAAACGATAAACGAAAAACGCATTAATGAAGAAAGCCCTTCCATATATAATTTTTATTTTGTTGTTGTTCTGGCACATAGTTCTATCTGCACAGGACAGATTTCCAAGACCTGAATTTGAATCCGGGCATGTTTATCCTACAAACCAGATGCCGGTTCCGAGAGCTCAGGTCTGGGAATACATTGATGTTATAGTATTGATAGGGGCTTTAGCAATAACAACCTGGCTGGCATTGAAAAAACGCTCCCGACGGGGTTTGATCTGGATGTCAGTATTTTCTCTTGCTTATTTTGGTTTTTACAGAGAAGGTTGTATTTGTTCAGTAGGGTCAGTTCAGAATGTATCACTCGCACTTTTTAATACAGGATATTCAATTCCTCTGACAGCCCTGTTGTTCTTTATAATTCCTCTCTTATTCGCACTTGCTTACGGACGTGTATTCTGTGCCGGAGTTTGTCCCCTTGGCGCCATTCAGGAACTCACAGGCTTCCGACCTGTTAAACTTCCAAAAGCTGTTGAAGTAATTCTGGCATTTGTACCATTCATTTATTTAGGGATCGCTATACTATTCGCATCAACCAATAGTCAGTTTCTCATTTGCAGGTATGACCCATTCGTTGGTATTTTCAGACTTGATGCACCTTACACCATGATTATCTTTGGAGCATTATTACTTTTAGCCGGCATATTTGTAAACAGACCCTATTGCAGGTTCCTCTGCCCTTATGGTGTTCTTCTTAATATATTTTCAAGATTTGCAGGAAAGCATCTGACAATAACCCCTGCCGAATGTACAAATTGCAGATTATGTGAAGACGTCTGCCCTTATGATGCTATCATTCCTTCCAATATAGGACAGAAGATAGAAGAGCCGGAAAAAGCAAGGAAACGGTTTATTCTCTATTTTCTTTTTGTTCCATTATTCGCACTAATCGGAGCGTTTTTACTTTACAACCTCGCTCCTTCCTTATCCGGGGCAAATAATACAGTAAGACTTGCCAGAGATATCAGGATAGAAAAGAAATCAGGAATTGAATCTGACTCTAAGAGTGTGGTGGCATTTAAAGAATCAGGAAAAACGGAATCAGAATTATTTTCGGAAGAAGAATTAATAATCGGGCGATTCAAAAATGATTCACCCTGGGCAGGTGCATTCCTGGGTATATCGTTTGGGATAGGAATGATATCACTCACGGTTAGAACCAGAAGAACCGGATATAAACCCCATCAGGGGAAGTGTTATAGCTGCGGGAGATGTTTTAAATTTTGTCCAATTAAAGTGAAGGCTTGAAATGAAGATTAAATTTACTGAAAAAGATATCAGTATTCTTAAAGTTGTCAGTCAGATCTCCGGAGGATTTGCTCTTATAATTGCTATGACAATGATCTTCAGTCTGGTGCAGTTGAAAATTGTAAATCCTTTAGATAATCCGGTATTACTATCGGTAAAAGAGCAATATGACAAAGATCCATCAAGCGCTGCAAAGGCAGAACAGGTAAGGGCTATGGATCTGATGGCAAGGAAAGCCTATTTCAGTTCAAGATGGCAGGTGGAAACAGGTTCCTATCTACTGATTGCCGGGGTCATTATCTTCATTATCTGTCAGCGGCTTATCACAGAAAAGGAGAAACTTAATCCTGTGCTGTCAGATGCAAAACCTGATTCTTCATTAAATCGTTCAAAAAACAGAAAATACCTGATTTCAGGAGTCATAGTTATTTTTATAACTGCAATTGCTTCATCTTTTTTTCTGCGTGCTGATCTTCCGGATATATCGGGAAAATCACCGGGGTTGGCAATTAAAGCGGAAAGTGGCAATGAAAAGGCGCCCAAACCCGATAAAACAAACTGGCCGTTTTTCCGGGGTCAGGATAGTCGCGGAATAGCCGGAGGGTCAGGCTACCCAACAGAATGGGATGCTACTACCGGGAAAAATATAGGATGGAAAATTGAGATCCCCAAAAAAGGTAAAAGCTCTCCGGTTATATGGGGAGATAAGATTTTTGTAACCGGGGCACAGGAAAGAATATGTGAAGTATATTGTATAGATAAAAAATCAGGAAAAATACTTTGGACAGGATCTGCTTCTGATATTACGGGAGAACCTGCAGTATTACCTAAGACTGATCCGGAGGCAGGACTTGCTGTATCAACGGTAGCAACAGACGGTAAGTTGGTATGTGCGATTTTTGCAAATGGGAACCTGGTTTGTTTCGATATGAATGGAAAAAAGAAATGGGCAAAAAATATTGGTGTCCCTGCAAGCAGCTATGGTTACTCATCTTCCCTGTTGATTTATAAAGACCTCCTGCTTCTTCAATTCGACAGTAATGTAAAAATATCGCTTATTGGAATTGAGCTGGAAACAGGTGATCAGAAATGGGAAACGCTAAGAAACGGACGTTCAGTATGGTCTTCGCCTGTTATAGCCTATTATGCAGGAAAATCTGAGCTTATAATAAACGGAAACCCTTCCGTCAGCGGTTATGATCCTATGACAGGTAAAATGCTTTGGGAAATTGAATGCATGAGCGGAGATGTAGCCCCATCGGTAGCAGTAAACAGCACAATGGCCTATGCTGTAACCGATTATGCTAAACTTGTAGCAATTAAACCGGGTAATGGAGTTTCGGTTGTCTGGGAAGACAACACCTATACTCCCGATGTTTCAAGTCCCGTTGCAACTGATCAGTTTTTATTCGTCTCAACAGGAAACGGTGATGTTGCCTGTTACAATGCCGGGAAAGGTGATACACTATGGACACACTATTTTCAGAACCAGTTCTATGCTTCACCTATAATAGCAGATGACATGGTTTATCTGCTTGACAGAAGCGGTGTTATGCACACTGTAAAGGCAGCATCTTCCTTCAAACTAATAGCTGAATCACCTCTTGGAGAAAGTGCAGATTGTACACCGGCATTCTCGGATAAGAAAATTTATATACGGGGAAAGAAAAATCTTTTTTGCATTTCGAAAAATTGAATACTGATAAGAATAAAATATTGACCAAGAGCTGCAATTGTGAGCAGACTTCTGCCGCAGATATAACTTCTGTTGTCGATGAAGTTATTCAGTTTACGGGCAGAGAACCTGAGAAGGTAATCCTTATACTTCAGGAGGTACAGAAAAGACTTAACTGGTTGCCATCAGAAGCGCTCAGATATATCTGTAAAGTAACAGACATTACTCCGGCACAGATCTCCGGGGTTTCAACTTTTTATTCCCAGTTCAGACATCTTCCGGTTGGTAAACATACTATAAAAATTTGTGCAGGAACAGCATGCCATGTTAAGGGAAGCCCATTGATATCCGATGCATTTAAACGTGTTCTTAAAATTGATAATATCAGGAATGTATCACCGGATGATCTGTTTTCGATTGAAGAAGTGGCCTGTCTGGGTTGTTGTACACTGGCGCCTGTTGTCCAGATTGATGATAAAACTTATGGTCATGTTAAGCCTACACAGGTTGATGAGATAATCCGGGATTTTATGAATTCAGGCAATCAAAACATAAGTTCACCGGAACCAGATATCCAGGAAGATTTTGATGCAGAAATAAGGATTGGGATTGGTTCATGTTGTGTTGCAGGAGGCAGCAGGGAGATACTATCTGAAATAGATGATATCAGGAAAAAATATAATCTCAATATCAGGTTGAAGCCTGTTGGCTGTGTCGGAGTATGTAACCAGACACCTTTAATGGAGATAGTTACAAAAGACAACCTTCATTCAAGATATACAAAAGTACGCAAACCCCAGGTTGAAGAGATACTTCTAAAACATATCAGGCCAGGGACTTTAAACAAAAGAATCAAATACAACATTAATGACCTTGTTGATACTTTCCTTTCGGAAGATAAGCTATTTGGACAGATAAATATTTCCGGGGAATTGAGAGAGAAATATCTTAACAACTTCCTGAATTATCAGGTACATATTTCGACAAAGAACAGTGGCATTCTTTCCCCTGAATCGTACGAAGAGTATTGTTTATCTGGTGGTTTTGAAGCGCTTCAAAAATGCATTAAGGAAGCTGATCAGGAATCAATTATCAGAATCATTGCTGAAAGCGGATTAAGAGGAAGAGGTGGCGCCGGATTCCCTACCGGTAAAAAATGGGAAATTTCACTGAAGGCAACAGGGGAGACAAAGTATGTTGTCTGCAATGGTGATGAAGGAGACCCGGGAGCTTTTATGGACAGAATGCTTCTCGAATCGTTTCCATTCAGGGTTATTGAGGGGATGTTGATTGCAGGTTATGCAACAGGCGCAAATGAAGGGATTTTCTATATAAGGGCAGAATATCCATTGGCTGTAACAAGGGTCAGAAAGGCGCTTAAATTATGTTATAATAATGGAGTTCTGGGTAACAGGATATTTGGCAGCGCTTTTTCATTTAATATTAAAATCTTTGAAGGAGCCGGAGCATTTGTTTGTGGTGAGGAAACCGCATTGATATCCTCACTCGAAGGTAAGCGCGGCACTCCGCATCTGAGGCCTCCTTACCCTGTTGTTAAAGGATTCAGGGATCAGCCGACTCTTGTAAATAATGTAGAGACACTTTCATTAGTCCCCTGGATTATTACTAACGGAGCAGATTCATTTAGATCCGTGGGAACAGAAAAGAGCAAGGGTACAAAGGTATTTGCCCTGGCCGGAAAGATTTCCAAAGGTGGTCTCATTGAAGTTCCAATGGGTATAACAATTCGGGAAATAGTAGAAAATATAGGCGATGGTGTAGCCGATGGGAATACATTCAAAGCAGTTCAGATCGGTGGACCTTCCGGTGGTTGTATTCCTGCAAGTAAAGCTGATACATCCATTGATTATGAAGAGCTTATAAAGTTAGGTGCTATGATGGGTTCCGGTGGCATGGTTGTACTTGACAACACAGATTGTATGGTGGATATGGCGAAATACTTTCTTACATTCACTCATAAACAATCGTGTGGAAAATGTACCTTTTGCAGAATTGGCACTAAGCAGATGCTGAATATTATTACAGGATTGTCAGAGGGTAAAGCAACTCTCAAAAATATAGATGAACTTGAAAACCTCTGCATTACGGTTAAAAATGGCAGTTTATGCGGACTTGGGAAGACCGCTCCTAATCCTGTTCTTACCGGACTGAAATATTTCAGGGAAGAGTATGAAGAACATACAAGGGGTATATGCAGAGCTAATAAATGCAGGGATTTAATAAAATATAGTGTAAATGACAAATGTACAGGTTGTACAAAATGTTCACAGGATTGTCCGGTAAAGGCCATACCTTTCACACCATATCAAAAGCATGAGATAAACCAGTTAATATGCACAAAATGTGATAACTGTA
>Ga0209746_1001550_pt1 | contig 10986 bp, 9 predicted proteins | sample BarGraNGADG00211_3_FD_184496 | JGI IMG/M metagenome (GOLD analysis project Ga0209746, IMG submission 184496) | Arctic peat soil microbial communities from Barrow, Alaska - Barrow Graham LP Ref core NGADG0011-211 (SPAdes) (version 2) | ecosystem: Environmental > Terrestrial > Soil > Wetlands >...
GGAACTCAGGGACCGCAACAAAGGATACGGTTTACTCGGCAGGCCCGGGGAGCCGGAGGATATTGCGGCCGCCATCTACTTCATGGCGAGCAAGGACGCATCGTTCATCACGGGACAATATCTGATCGTCGACGGAGGGTATTCGATCGGCGCAAAAACCGCTCAACGGTCTTAATCACCGCTTCAAAACGGCGCGTGCGGAACAGTACTGCCCTTTTATCGGGCGGGTTAAACGGAGAACCGTCTGCGGAATAACTTTGGGCATCTGCCATTACCGATCCCATTCGATACACACTGAACGGCCCTTTCAGGCCGGAAGAGCTCTATTCACTCTTCCAATCGGCGGGATTCGATGTTCAGCCGCTGTCACGGCTTGTCGGTGCGATTTCCGGTTCGACCGCGTATATCACCGCGACCGACGGCGACAAGCTGATCGGCTTCGGTCGTTTGCTTACCGACTATCATAGCATTGCCTATATAAACTTCATGGCGGTTGATCCCGGCTATCAACGAAAAGGCGTCGGGCAGTCCATCCTCCGGAAACTTGTGGAAGCTTCAGGCGATGCCGATAGAGTATTTCTCTATACCAATACCGCCGATGCATTCTATGTGCGTAACGGGTTCACGCCGTCTGAAAAGCGGTTGTATCTCTATCGCAAACAGAGGACTAAACACCCCGGACGATCCTGAAGCCTCGTATGGAACACATCCCCTTTATGTTGCTCCTCTTTGTGGTCGGCGTCGTCGCCGGGATTTTGAACGTGATGGCAGGGGGGGGCTCGGCCATCACCCTTCCCATGCTCATCTTCCTGGGGCTGGACAGCCCCCTTGCCAACGGGACCAACCGCCTGGCCGTCTTCATCCAGTGCATTGCCACGATCATCTCTTTCCGGCGGGAGAACTATTCGGACTTCAAGACGAGCATGAGACTTGCCGCGTGCGCTCTTCCCGGAGCGGTCCTCGGGGCCATTGTTGCCGTCAAGATGGACAGCCTCGTTTTTCAGAAGGTGCTCGGTATCTTCATCCTCGTCATGGTCGCGACGGTCCTCGTCCCCAAGTCCGGGAAGAACGAGCGGCAGACCGGGGAAACATCGGGCGGATGGCTTATTTATCCCGTCATGCTCGGGATCGGGTTCATCGGGGGACTGCATCAGGTGGGCATCGGTTTTTTCATGATAGCAGCCCTGCGACACCTGATGAACATGGACCTCGTCCGGATCAACATGCACAAGGCGGCCGTTTTCTTCATCTACACCATCCCCGCAATGGTCGTGTTTGGCGTGACGGGGAACATCGACTGGCCGCTGGGCCTCGTCCTGGCCGCCGGGAATGCGACCGGGTGATGGTGGGCGGCGAAGATTTCCGTACGACGGGGCGAAAAGGTCATCCGGATCGTCCTGGTGATCGCCATGGTCATCATGGCGGTTAAACTGCTGGTGAGTTTCTGACAGCTCTTAGATTTTACACACGCCGTTGTCGAGCACCGCTTTGCCGTCAAAGTAGACCGTCGCATCCCGGTACATCGCATCGATATGGTTCGGCGCAAGCACGTTGCCCCCGATGGCAAAGTTGCTGCCGATGCCCGCATGGCAGTTCCCCAGACGGCCCAGGTCCTCGAGGTTGGACGCGGCGAGTCTCGATTTCGGATTGAGGCCGATGCCGAATTCGGCATAATTATAGGCCTTCTCGTTGTCAAGGTCCCTGAGGATCTGGCTGAGCTTGGCGGCGGCCATACCGCCCTGGATATCGACCACCTTCCCCCCCTTGACGATCAGGGTGACATGGTCGTAGATGGTGACGCCGACGCTCATGATGCTCACATCGCTCACGATCTTCCCCTCCGCCGTCCCTTCGATCGGAGAGATGTTGATCTCGCTGTCGGGAAAAGCGGCAAACTGGCCGGGTTTCTTGAACAGGCCCGTCTCATACTGGACCGGCCGCCCTTTCACCGCACCCCGAATATCCGTCCCCAGGGGCGACGTAATGCGGACCTCGCTCGCCTCGGCAAGGGCCGCCCCCAGCCGCCGCCCGAGCCGGTCGCACTCCTCGTAATCCGCCTCGATCGCCCCCACGCAGAGGGCGTCCTCCGTCACCTCGCACATGGTGCTTCCCCGTTTTCCAGCCTTGATCGCCTCTACCCTCGCCCTGGTATGGGTCTGCGACCAGGTTGCGGGTTGCAGAAAAACATCCGCCTCCCGGCAGGCCGCAACGATGGGTTCAGGCAACGCGCCGCCATGGACGCCGATGTGCTGGATCATCATAATGATGGGGATCGCTCCCACCGCATAGGCCGCGCCTCCAAGGGCCTCGGCAATTCTTATTTTATTGGTGTCAGTGGAGATCAGAACCGTTTCGCCTTCCTTCACATCACCGCACTGCATGCATTTCATGGCGCCTCTCATCATCTGCATTGGACTCGAAGCGCCCGGCATATAATGCCAGTAAGCAATGGACCACTCTTTTGCACTCATCCCAATATCTCCTTTCCTTTTATGATGCCGTTTCTTTGGACTAAACTCGATTGCCCGCCAGGTACCCTTCCGCAACAGAATCCAGAATCCTTCTGGACTTCACGCAATCTCCGGCCTTGATCACCTCGATCCCCGATGAGACCAGTTGATCGGACAGGGAATCCTCCGGTCTCGCCCCCACGGAGAAAACGACCGTTCGGGTTTCGATCCGGATCTCCTCATCACCGCGGCGGATGATCGCATGCCGATCCTCCATCTTGACCAAACTCGCACGGGTATAGACCGCGACTGCCTTATGTTGAAACCGGATGTCAAAATAGGACTTGGTATCCTTGTCCGCATCACAGGCAATCTCAGGGAGAATCTCGACGAGAGTGACTTTCTCCCCCCGGTCGCTCAGGAGGTCCGCCGTTTCGCAACCGACCAGTCCTGCGCCCACAATCAAATAGGGTCCTTTCGAAACCAGCTTTCCCGACAAGACGTTCCATGCCGTCACCCCGTGGTCCGCCTGGAGTCCCGGGACGTTCAACATGCAAGGCTGTGCGCCCGTTGCGAGGATGACCGTATCCGGCTGTAGGCGCGCAACGTCGGTGGGAGAAACCTTCTCGTTCAGGATGACCTTCACACCGCTCCGGGTCAAACATCCCGCCAAATAGGTCGTAAAGCGATCGATCTCCTGCCTTCCCGGCGGAACGGACGCCAGCCGCAATTGTCCGCCCGGATGGGCCCCCTGATCGATCAGCGTGACGTCGTGCCCCCGTTCACCTGCACGGCAAGCCGCCTCCATCCCTGCCGGTCCGGCGCCGACCACGAGAACCCGTTTGATCGGGTTCGCCTTCTGGACAGCGGGGTCCGCCTCCCGCCCCAGAGCCGGGTTGACGGAACAGCAGACATCGAGCTGCTGAAGAATCCGTTTGTAACAGCCTTCATTGCAGGCGATGCATGGCCGGGTTTCCTCCTCCCGACCATCCGCCGCCTTCTTGGGAAGCTCGGGATCGGCGAGAAGGGGGCGCCAGATCGCCGCGATATCCGCCTTCCCCTGTGCGAGGATCTCCTCGGCCAGGGCGATTGTGTTGATCCGGCCCACCGTGATGACGGGGATTTGCAGGGATTTCTTGAACTCCGCCGCAATGGGAACCAGGCAGCCCGGTTTTGTCATCATGGGAAGCGTTCGCATCACCTTATGGGCCTCGTTGAGATCCTCGATCTTCTTGCCGCCTACGGTGCCGGCGGACACGATCAGCCCGTCGATGCCGGCATCCTGCGCCAAACAGGCGATTACGATCATCTCCTTCACACCCAAACCGCCTTCGATATATTCATCCCCGCTTATCTTGATCGTCAGAGGAAAACCCTTCCCCAATTGCTTTCTAATCCCTCGGATGGTCTCCAGGAGGAAACGGGTCCTGCCGGCCAGATCCCCTCCGTACTCGTCCGTCCGCTGATTCGTCATCGGGGAGAAGAAGGACGGGACGAGATAGCCGTGGGCGCAGTGGATATCCAGGCCGTCGAATCCCGCCTCCCTGGCCCGGACGGCTGCTTCGACATGGGCGTCAACCAGGCCCGACACCTCTTCCCGCGTTAATGCCCGCGGCATTTCCGCTCCCGGATAGGCGGGAACGGCCGACGGCGCGACCGGTTGAATCCCCGTAATTTTCGAAGAAGCCCGCCCGCCGGCATGGTGGATTTGCAGAAAGATCCGGGTATCATTCTTCAGTCCATGGATGGCGTCCGTCAGCTTCTTCAATCCATCGACATGCTTCCGGGAGGCGAGACCGATCTGCCGTACATACCCCCTGCCTTCGGGGGTGAAGTAGGTCCCTTCCACAAAAATCAGGCCCACTCCTCCCTTTGCCCGTTCCCGGTAATAGGCGATCAGCTTATCCGTGACCTGACCGTCTTCCGTGGCATAGTTCATCGTCATCTGGGACATGGCCAGACGATTCTTGAGGGTGAGGCTCCCTATCTGGCAGGGTTGAAAAACCGTCGGATAACGCATTTACTGTCTATCTCCTTTCTTATCCTGGTGATGATCCCCGGCAGCATCGATAAAGGTGTATCGATACGCCGTCTTTCCGTATTGCCGCCAGAGAGCACCCTGACGGAACCCTATATTCCCCAAGGAACCCACCGACGCCTGGCGGCCGCGGGCGAAGAATTCCGCCGGATCGGAGAGGATATCCCTCCGCTTCATCCTACTGAGCAAAAGACCGGCCGGCGAGGGATCCCCGATCAGGATGAACCCTATCAACGCTCCCGATCGGATAACCAATTTTCGATAATGATTCCCCTTCCCCTCCTGGAACAGCATGATCTCCTTCCCCTCCTGTTCGTAGGGATTACCCGCCGTCGTTACCTGCAGCCCATCGAGATTCAGGGCATTCAGGCTGAAATTGTGAACGTATGCCCGGCACCGGCCGGCCATATTGGCGCCGGCCACCCTGCCCTGTCTTGTGGCGGCAGGCCAAATGGCGTTGCTGAAAGGAATGGAGGTGAGTGAATCCACGGTCGTCGCCACGTCGCCCGCCGCGTAAACATGGGGGACATTGGTTTCCATTTGTTCATCGACCGGGATCCCCCCCCTGGTTGCGGCAATCGATGCATCGAGGAACGCGATGTTGGGCCGCACGCCCACCGCGGCAACCAGAATCTGGGCAGGAAAAATCCTGCCGTCTTCCAAGCGGACCCCGGAAACCCGATCGCTCTGATGAAGAATTTCCGAAATTCCGACGCCCGTCTCCACGGCAATTCCGTGGCGGCGCAACTGCTCCTGAATGATATCAGATGCCCGTTGATCGAAGATCCGGGAGGCGAGTCGCGGCTCCTTTTCAAAAACGGAGACCTGAAGACCGCGATCCCGCAAATGGCAGGCCAACTTGATCCCAATAAAACCCCCGCCCATAATGCAGACATTTTCCAAATATTTTCGGGCGGTCAGGATCCCATCCGCATCGGCAAAGGTCCGAAACGGGTAAACCCCCTTGGCGCGGATGCCGGGAATGGGCGGGATCACGGGAGCGGCGCCCGTGGCAATGAGCAATCGGTCATACGCGATCTCCCCGCCCGCGGACACCGTCACCGCCTGCCGGCGAACGTCGACGGCCGTTACCTTCTCGCCGCAGCGGAGTGTCACCTGATGCTTTGCTGCCCACGATTCTATCTCCCGGAAGAACAGGCTCTCGCGGGGAAAGTGCCCCGATACCCAGTAGGTGAGCATGACCGGGGAGGCGGCCGGATGCGGATCCGCGGTAATCATGGTGATCGGCCCCTCCGGATCCTCTCTGCGAATTTCCTCCGCGGCGGAAATGCCCGCGGGCCCGCTGCCGACGATAAGGTATCTCATGGTGTGAGGCCCCTGAGGATCTGCTCGCCGAGCTCTTCCTGAGAATGGACGGGTAGATAGCCGTGACCGAATGTCTGCTTCAGATGGTGCGTCAGATAATGTTCGACCCGCGGGCTTCCCTGGAGGGGATACCCCGGAAGGGCTGCCAGAGAGAATCCCAGGGCCAGCGCGCCCAGCCCGTGTATCATGGAGGAAGAGGCCACGACGGCGATGCTCCCGGACATGGACGCGGTAACACCCCACTGATCGTACATTTTTCGTCCGAGCGCGTGCAGTTGGCCGATATGCCGCAACTTGCCGATCCAAACCGTTTTGCGGCAGACCGCTTCGATCTCCTGCAGCGCGGCGTCACGACCGTCATCCTGGAGACCGTCCTTGTCTGAAACAAGGAGCAGCAGGGGAGACGGGGTTTCCGGCAGCGAGAGATCCATCTCCTCCGGCGCCAGGCCGGCGAACTCGCCGGAGAGCGCCTCCGCCGCAAGGGTCATTGCCGAAAGGCGAAGCGCGCTTTCCAGTTGCGCTTCGATGTCATGCGTCTGCGGTCGCGCCGCAGCCGCATTCAGGAGCGCGGCGCTCCACGACCCCGGAAGTAATTTCAGGGCATGGAGAAAGGGGAACGCCCTCTCGGGGTACAGCATCTCCAGCAATGCGCTCTCCCCCCGGAAGAATGGGGAGAGAAGGTGCTTCATCTCCTCCAGCCGCGACGCCTCGATCCTGTTCCCCGGGCCGGAGGCCCGCTCCAAGGCATCCCGGAAAGCCGCCATCGCTTGCAGGTATTCCCGGGAAACCCTCTCAGTGACATTGTGGGCGACGATCCAATCGCTGTCCTCCCCGCAGTATCTCCCGCCCTTCTCGTCATCGAACGGACTACTGCGACAGGGCCCGGACAGACAAGAGGAGCAGCAAAGCCAAAGCAGGCCATAACCGCACCGGGGGGGACATCCCTTTTCCTGATCAACCATGGTTGCGCTCTCCCCGTAATTCTTCAGCAAATTTCCTCTTCTTTCCCTGCGCATCGTGATCGCGACTACCCAAAACGAGGGCGCCGGTCCGGCACGCGCCGACGCACGGCGGGGTGCTCTCCTCCGGACAGAGGTTGCACTTCGCCATGCTGTCTTTCTCCGCACTGCGGGAAATCGCGTTAAAGGGACAGACCAGTTGACACGTCCCGCATCCCACGCACGTTTACAGGTGATGGCGGACCGCCGAAGCCTCTTCGTCCCGGACCATGCTCCCACTGATGCAGGCTTCTACGCAGGGCGCTTGGACGCAGTGCCGGCAAACGGATGCCCGGGGCGTTCCCTCGATGAGGGTCATCGAGATTCTGCGGGTCGGTTTTTGTCCGAAAGCGAGATCACGCGGATCATCAGTGCCCAGCGCCTTCATCTGACAGGCCAGGACGCAGGAGAGACACATCAGGCAGCGCTCCGGCCGAAAAACAATCGTTCGTTTCATCGATCACTTTCATTCAATCCGAGCTCTTCAAGTTTTTCGGGCTTCGGACAGCCGGTGACCGGATCCCATCCCCTCGCCGTGTAATAATCGTCCAGGAGGCGCTCATAATCCCCGCGGTCCAGATGGGCGCCCTTGTCGGCTCCGTCGGGCATCGCTTCGTCGAAGAATCTCGGTGGCGGGTAGTCCGCTTCCCGCCCCATCCCTTCTCGCCAGTTGAAGAGCTTCTCCGTATTGTAGACCCGCTCGCCGCACCGAAGCAGGTTTTCCTGGGTCATCGGCAGACCTGTTGCCGCCACGTAGGCCTCCGTAACCAGCTCCAGCCCCCTCTTGATGAGCATGGAAAAGGTCCGCGACCGATACCAGGCGAAGATGCAAAGCCCCATGAGGTTCGCGACCGTGATCCAGTCTTCGCTCCAGGCAACGAGCTTGCCCTTTCCCTCCAGGGCCTTGACGTCGCTGACCGCGGCGGTGCCAAAATATTTCAGCCCCTCTTCCGGCTTGATGAATTCGTCAATGTAGGGAAATCCGCGCAGGTGGCAGGATCCTCTGGTCGCCACGGAGTAGGTCAGGGCGCGGGTCACCATGCTCCGCGGATCGCTGGCATCAACCTCCGACCCCTTGACATGGATGGCGTAGTATTCCGCATGGAGACGTTCTCCCATAATCCTTGTCCCCTCGGCCAGCAGGTCTCCGAAACCTTTGCGGTAGACGATTTTATCCAGGAGGCGAAGGAGGGCCTCCCCATTGCCGAAAACAAGCTCCTCTCCGTCCACGTCCTCCTTTTTCAGCATGCGGCGCTCATAGAGCTCCATGGCCATGCTGATCGCCGATCCCGCCGACTGCTCATCGATGCCGCAGTCGTCGCAGAGGTGGTGGCCCCGCAGAATCACGGCCGGATCGGTGATATAGGGCTTTGCGCCCAGCGCATTGATTGTTTCATATTCGGGACCCTTCGTATAGAAAGGGGGGCACGATCCGTCCAGAATGGCGGAATAGCGCCGGCACCGGACGATACACCCCATGCAGCCCATCACCTTGACCAGGTACTTCTCCCGGAAGGCCTCGCCGCTGATCTTTTCCCATCCGTCGATGGAGGCCGACTGGAAATTCTTCGCACCCCAGATCCCCAGTTTCTGACGATGGGTAACCAGATTCGGCGTTCCCAGACGGCGCAGGGTTTCGGTCCAAACCTCCCCTTTCAGCGTCTCCCGGTATGCATCGATGACGCCCTGAAAGCGTTTCGGGTCCGCGATTTTCACATCCTGAGATCCCCGGACTGCAATGGCTTTAAGATTCTTCGATCCCATCACCGCACCCATGCCGGTTCTCCCGCCGACCCCTTCTTCATCGGTTACGATGCAGGCATAGCGGACCAGATTCTCCCCGCCGGGACCGATTGCGCAGATATGAACATCCTCGTCTCCGATCTCTTCCTTCAGCACTTTGCTTGTTTCATCAATCCTCTTACCCCAGATATGTTCCGCCGACCTCAACGCCGCTTTCCCGTTTTCAACCCAAAGATAGACCGGTGTGGCGGATCTTCCCTTGAGGATGATGGCATCAAAACCGGCATACTTCAATTCCGGCGCCCAGTAACCGCCCGAGCTGGCATCCCCGATTCCCCCGGTCATCGGGGACTTTGCGGCAACGATCAGACGGCTGGCGGAGGGCAGCGGCGTTCCGTTCAGCGGTCCCGTCGCAAAAACGAGGATGTTGTCCGGGGAAAGGGGATCGACACCCGCCCCGAGCTCCTCATATAAAATCCGGGCGCTGAAACCCCTTCCACAGATGTATTTCAATGCAAAATCCCTCTCCAGAGGCTTCGTCTGTATCGATTGGTCGCTCAAATCGACATGTAGAAATTTTCCCGCATAACCGCCCTGAAATATACCCATGATCAAGCCTCTTCCTAATTCGAATTCCGACCTTCCTCCGCATGTACGAGTGAGCGCGCAAACGTCCGCATCCGTTTCCCGGAAACCAGTTCCGCATCCGTCAATCGTAACACCTTGGCGGGACAATAGGCGACGCACTGGGGTTCCCCCCCGCAAAGATCACATTTGGCGGCGGTGCCTTCCACCAGATCCAGCGTGATGGCGCCCGCCGGGCAAACGCTGACGCACATGGCACAGCCGATGCAGACATCGGAACGAACGAGGACCATCCCGTCTCTTTCCTTGCGATAAAGGGCGCCCGTCGGGCAGATGTTCATGCAGGGCGCATCCCCGCAATTGAGACACACGACCGGGATATCCACCCCCTTCCCCAGCGCAATGACCTTGATTTTCGCGCGCCTCGGATTGCCGACCTGGTGGTGATGAAACGCGCAGATGAGCTCGCACAACCGGCAACGGCTGCATTGCGCCTCCGGATCCTCCCGATCTTCAAAATATCCCACACGCTGTTTGGCCACCTCATCCTCCTGATACAAAATGCAAAAGCATCACCCGGCCAATCGATTCCGGACTTCGATCATCCTTTGGCACACCCCGCCGTCCCTCTAATCCATTTCCTTCATACGAGGAGACGCAGACAGCTCTATTTCATTTTTCAAATCGCCCAATGATCTGCTGAAATGAACCGATATCGCCTTGTCGACGCCCCTCTCGTCTCCTTTTTCAATGCATCGGAGCACTTCGAAGTGCTCCTGAACGGACTTTTCAATTCTGCGGGGGATATAGAGGGCCTTCAAGATGAAACGGTTCGTATGGGAATGGAGATTTTCCAATATTTTGATGATCCATCCGTTTTCTGAAGCGCGAAAGATGATCGAGTGAAACTCCAGGTTTTTTCTCATATAACCTTCGATATCCTTCCTCCCGCACAACCCCTGCATTTCCTCGCAAAGCGCTCTGAGCCTCTCCAGCTTCTTGGCATCATTGGCAATGAATGGCGTGGCCAATCTGGCCGCCAGGCTATCGAGATTGATCATAATCGTGTAAATCTGCTCCACATCATGCATGGATATCGAAGTGACAACAAAACCATTGTGCTTGCTGGAAGAGATGAATCCTTCCGACTCCAGATGTCTTAATGCCTCCCGAATGGGGGTCCTGCTGACATTCCAGCGGCTGCACAAAATCTGTTCGGACAGTTTCATTCCGGGAGGGAAATTCCGGCTCACAATGTCCATTCGAATGGAGTCGCACAGATCCTTCAAGGCTATTTTTTCACCTGTCGACATGGGGGAACTCCTATAAATCCAAATTTGCCGCTGGTAGATGATGAACGACCCGCTTCCATCGATTGCTTATGGAAAAGGGTCTGAATGGCGGTCCGTTACCGAACACACCGATATACAATGACAACGTAAATTTGTCTTGATTAATATACAATAATGAAAAGATGTCAAGTATTATTTCCGGCCAGAAACAATAAATATTATACTATAAATATTTGTTTATATTACTGTTATTTTCTATAAGCCGTCAATACGGCATCATTCCGGTCCGATAAACCATCAAATTATTTTGCGGATAAACCAATATTATTTGCATGAATTGTATACGAATACTTACTCAATTGCGGATACCATCGGTACCGATCAGCGCAGGATAGCCAGCAGCAACCTTTTGCTCGACACGGTCATCTGTGTTAATTTGGCCTCAAAAATCTTTTCCGGATCTTTCTGTCCCAGCAAGCGAACATTCAGATGAAGGGTTAACCCTTTCCAGGCCTGCGGCAATTCCCGCTTGAAATCTTCCCGGCAACTGTCAT
>Ga0209746_1001551_pt1 | contig 10984 bp, 6 predicted proteins | sample BarGraNGADG00211_3_FD_184496 | JGI IMG/M metagenome (GOLD analysis project Ga0209746, IMG submission 184496) | Arctic peat soil microbial communities from Barrow, Alaska - Barrow Graham LP Ref core NGADG0011-211 (SPAdes) (version 2) | ecosystem: Environmental > Terrestrial > Soil > Wetlands >...
AACCAAAGAAGGCAGCAAAAAACTCATCTGGCGGAAAAAGGAAGGCGAACGCAATTCCGGTTCATTCATCGAAAGCGCAATCATTCAGCTCGACAGTTTAGATAAAATTTCACGGCTTGAAAAGCCATCACAGTTCGGGGAAACAATGCAGGACCGTTTGTTCAATGTTGCCCTGGAATTATCCATTACCTGGATCAACCGCATTCTTTTCCTGAAGCTCCTGGAAGCACAACTGATCCGCTACCACAAAGGAGATGCATCGTTTGCGTTTCTGAATTGTGAGAAAGTTCAGAATTTCGATGACCTGAACACCCTTTTCTTCAGCGTATTGGCCCGTAAACAAAACGAACGGAATGAGGAAGTCAGGAAAATTTTCGGCAATGTTCCTTACCTGAACAGTTCGTTGTTTGAACCTACCACAATCGAACATTCCTGTTTGTTCATCAGTCAGCTGAAGGATGGTAAACTTCCTATACTTGCTTCCACCGTGCTGAAAGACAATACCGGCAAAAAATTCAAGGGCGAGCTTTTTACGCTTGAATATCTTTTTAAATTTCTCGATGCTTATGATTTCGCCGGCGAAGGTTCGGAAGAGATCCAGGAAGAGAACAAAACGCTGATCAATGCCTCGGTGCTCGGTCTGATCTTCGAGAAGATCAATGGATACAAGGATGGCTCTTTCTTCACCCCCGGGTTCATCACCATGTACATGTGCCGCGAAACGATCAGCCGGGCGGTGGTTCAGAAGTTCAATGACCGGAAGGGGTGGAATTGCGAGGATCTTAAAGGACTATATGATAAAATTGAAGATAAAAAAGAGGCCAATGAGATCATTAACCAGCTGAAGATTTGTGACCCCGCGGTGGGATCCGGTCATTTCCTCGTTTCTGCGCTGAACGAAATCATTTCCATAAAAAGCGAGTTGAAAATATTGTCGGATAAAGAGGGGAAGCGGCTGAAAGAATATCACGTTGAGGTTGTCAATGACGAACTGATCATTACCGACGAAGACGGGAAATTATTTGAGTACAATCCCAATAGTCCCGAGAGCCAGCGTGTGCAGGAAGCGATATTCCATGAAAAACAAACCATCATTGAAAACTGCCTGTTTGGCGTTGATATCAATCCAAATTCCGTAAAGATATGCCGGCTGCTATTGTGGATTGAACTGTTGAAAAATGCTTATTACCTCACCCCCCGACCCCCTCTCCCAGGGGGAAAGAACCTCACCCCCCAGCCCCATCTCCCGGGGGGAGAGGGGGAGCGTGAACTTGAAACGCTTCCCAACATTGATATCAACATCAAATGCGGAAATTCGCTGATCTCGCGTTATGCGCTGGATGCGGATATCCAGGCGGCGCTGAAGAAAAGCAAATGGAACATTGAAAGTTACCGGCTGGCGGTGATGACTTATCGCAATGCAACGGACAAAGAGCAGAAAAGGGAGATGGAGCGGTTGATAGAATCGATTAAAACCGATTTCGAAACGGAAGTTGCGGCCAATGACAAACGGGTGTTACAGCTTAAAAAACTCAACGGGGAAATGTTTAATCTGACTCAACAGACATCCCTGTTTGATAGGACAAAAAAAGAACTTGAAGTTTGGAACAAAAATATCCAGCATCTAGCATCCAGCATCCAGCATCTGGAAAAAGAACTCGAAGAAGTAAAGAACAATAAAATTTATGAGAATTCTTTTGAGTGGAGATTTGAATTTCCGGAAGTGCTGAATGACGAAGGGGATTTTGTGGGATTTGATGTGGTGATTGGGAATCCGCCATACATACAGTTATCCCAAACAAATCTCATCTTACTGGGATACAAAACATACCTTATCGAAAAATATAAAACTTCAGGTGGGAGATTAAACACATTCATTTTCTTTACTCATATTGCAGGGTGGTTATTGAAAAGGAAAGGCCTTTTATCCTATATCATTCCAAATACAATACTTACTCAAGAATCCTATAACTACACCAGAAAGTATTTAGTAAATGATGTTACCCTTACAGAAATTGTTGGATTTCCAATACTGCCTTTTGAAGATGCGGTAGTAGAAACCGTAATAATTCAGTTTCAAAATTCAATAAAAGAAAATTACAAGATAAAACTTAGTGAACTTTCACCAAATAATTATAAGGTCATTTCTGAAAATGACGTTTCACAAGTAAAATCAGACCAAAATGCATTTCTTTCTTTTAATGTAGATTCAATTGTGAATAAAGTATTCTCAAAGGAGAATATTTTGTTTGATAAAATATGCACTATTAATCAAGCAATTGCACTTAAAGGAGATAAATCATTATCTCTTAATAATGAGAACCCAGAAGGTGCATTTTACAAACTCTTAGATGGAAGAAATATAAATAGATATTTAATAAATTGGGATGGTGTTTATCTGGATTACGAGCTTGACAGGATACATAGTTGTAAGCGCCAAGATATATTTGAGACACAGGAGAAATTATTTTTTAGAAGGGTTTCTGCATCATTAATTTTCGCTTATGATGATTCCCAATATTATGCGTTAAACACATTGATCGTCGTCAACCTTAAGGAAGGTGAAAGTAGGTATAATTTGAAATTATTACTTGCTTTAATCTCTTTGGGTTAATTCCCCGCCCCTTGGGGCGAGATAAATAAATAATTTGTTAACAGATACCCCGCTGCTCTGCGGCGGGGAGCTTCATTAAAAATTAGGTTAATGATATATTTAATATCTTTGAAACGTTATTGACCTAAAATCCATACTCCCGTTTACCTCCTAAATCCGGAATCATTAAAAGAAAACTTCATGAAAAAAATTTCCTATTTTGTAATATTGATTTCAATTTTCTTCTTCTCTGCCTGCAAGAAAACGACTAAGGAATCCTCGGGAGGCCTGACATGCAGGATGCTCCAATCTTCCAATTCAATCCAAAACAGATTCTTTTTCTATGATGACAATCGCAACATAATAAAGGTACTGTTTGTCGATGCGGCGGCTGATACTGAGCAGGATAATTATTATTATGTAAACGGTCATGTTGCTTATATGATCCGGTTATACCAGGGTACGCTGGGCGATACAATTTCTTATACCTATAATTCGGGGAAGTATGTTGAGGTGGATCAATATGGTTTTAAGTTAAAGTATCTCTATAATGGAGCCGGCCAGATAGTTAAAATTGAGAATTATGAAGGTTCCAAGCTCTCTGATTATTCAGATTATTCTTATGATATACATGGAAATTGCACACGATGTATAGATTACTCCTGGTCTGATTCCACATATTTTCCCTATAAAATTACAGATTTTGAATTTGGAGATCAAAAAAATCAATATCCCTCCATGGGACTTCCACCTTTAAATTCAATGGGCGCAATGACAGCTTGGTTTTTCAGCCCTAATAACATCACGAGAATGAGAATGCAATCCCTTGGTCAATCCAATAAAGTTGTTTTTGTATATCATTATTCATCTTTTAATGAAAATGGATACCCTCTTGAAATTTCCACAACAGATTCCTTAAATAATGTATTTACAATTGAGTACATCCAATATATTTGCCCTTAGCATTTTTATCCATTTTATCTCATGACTTCATCTCGTTTTTATTACAAGTAATCAGCTGATGAATGTTAAGTGGTGAAATGGCGAAATAATTTTCAATTTATCCAGCATCCAGAAACCAGAATCCGCTTGTCATTTGCACAGCCGACGGAGAATCATTTTCCGGTTACTTTAAACTGTACCTCAAAATCTTTCTCCGGCATGAAATTCTTTCTTTTCCAATAGTAGATGATTGTATCACCAAAATCAACGGATTTATCCGGAAAGATTGAAAATTGCTTAATGGCGATGTTCTTCCTGACCACCACACTATAACTGGCGTCTTCGAGGGCCATATTCCAGAATTTTGTGGTGAGCAGGATATAGCGTGCGTCAGTGCCATTGTGCCGCTGCCTGTAAGTCACCTTTATCATCTTTTCAGCATTGGGAGGCAGGTGAACGGTAAAAAGTGCGACCGTGTCGACAATTTTCAATTTCAAAGGATTCGCAAGATCAGTCTGGTCATATACCATGATCGTATCAAAAGGCTTACCGGGATCAGCCCTCCTCACCGGGTATGAAATTGTTGGAGAGATTGCCCTGCTGGTAGTGTTCCGGAAATAATAATCACCATTGACGATGAAAAACACAGGATTGATTTCAAAGACGATCTCCTCCTTGAAAAATTCAAAGGATTGGGCAAAAAGCATTTGGGTAATGAAAAATATCGGTAATAAAAGAAGGATTCTTCTCATTCGCAAATGATATACCCGGATTTCACTCGCCTGTTCTTTTCAAACACCGTGTAAACATAGGTGCCCGCTCCACCGAGTTCTTCTTTTGAAAAACCGATTGAAGTCTTTTTTTCATCCGGTAATAAGAAGGTTTTTAATATTTTCCCCTGGATATCGAAGATTTTCAGTTCGAGATTTTTCAAGGAATTTTCGGAGGTGATGAAAATCCGGGTGAAGGTGATTACCGGGTTGGGGGCACAAACGATGGTAAGATCTGCATCCGGAGGAGAAGGTGATTTTGAGTAACCAACAAGAAAAGTGCTGTCGGTAAGATGGATATCCTGTTCCAGGGTCTGGCCCGGTTCAAGATTGTATGCAAACGGAAGTGAATGAAGGATTGTAATATAATGGGTTCCATAATAACAGTCAGCACACCCGAGATCACCAACATTGTTTACCGTAAAATTTCTTGAAAGAACATGGGTAGTGTAAAATCCCTGGTTATCAAATGCAAATTGAGACAATGGATAATACAAAATGAAGGGATAGTCGGGAAATGACCTTGACTCAACGTTGGGATACAAGGCAAAACTAAAGTTATTTAATGCATAGGTTATCAGGCTATCACGGCAATCATAAAACCTCCCGTGAATTGTGGCAGTAGCATCGATCGTGTCATTTTCCATTCCAATGGTGGGAGAATTGTCCAGATAGAAATATAAAGGATCTCCATATTGTTTCTCCCTTGCACAAATTGACTGGCCAGTGGTCAGAAGAGGAATCTCACAATTCGCGTATCCAAATACGAGTTGATGGGAGTACATTGGATCCAGGTAATAGTTTGAACATAAAGTTGGATTAATATAAGTGAGTATGCGAATCGTATCCTGGCTATTGCTAATCATAAGAGGATTAACCAGGAGACTGTTATTGATCGTAAATATGGCATGGTGGGCGACAGGAAAGGATAATATTTTGGACCTGCCTGAATTTGACTGGATAACAATACTGTCAATGTTATTACCCGTCAGAAACATTTCAGGAATGAACATTTCAAGTTCAATGACCCAATTGGTATTGCTGGTAATAAACACTTCAGAGAGAAATGCCTGCGGCGGATAGTAAACAACCGGATTTGCCTTTAAACCCGGGAAGGACAGCATGCAAAACAGGATCAGGCTTAACAGTATAATTTTTTTCATATCGTGATGAATTTATATGAACAAAAAATATTCGTTATATAAAAAATTACCTCCCAAATATAAGTATTCAGAAGATAAAAACAAAGGATAAATCAATTATTTTATTTGCAAACTCCTGCAGGAGCTCATTTTTGTCCGTTGGGGCGGGTGGTGAAAAGACAAACACCATATAACAATGGCGTAAACAAGAACTAATAAAATCAATAAAATTGTTATGTATTGATTTAGAATTACTTGTGATTTTGATTATTAAATGAAAGTGAGTAGCGAATAGTGAGTGGTGAAAAATTGAATAATTACTCATTACTCATTAAAAAAAATGTTTAAACTTATTTCCTTTTTAATAACGCTATTGTTTCGTGAATCCCTTCAAGGTATGTTGTTGGTGTAAAATTGAAGAACTCATTGAACTTTGTTGAGTCAAAATAATATTCAAATTCACTTTGATAAAGCATTTCGTAGGATTCATTTACCGTTTTATTGAATAATCCCACCATCTTTACCATCCATTTTTTCAGAACAGAATACTTCGGAGCAACTCCTATTTCTTTTGCTGCCAATTCAATAAATGTTTTTCCGTCGATACCCGGATTACAGGTTGGCATATGCCAGACCTGGTTATAGCATTCATCCCTGGCGGATAGTAATGCCAGCGCTTTCGCGCAATCAATCGTATAGCTGAATGAATGTGATTTATTGACATCAACCAACCATTGTGCTCTTTTTCCTTTCATCAAATTGTCAATGGTCAGAACATAGGGAACGCTGTTTTTTGTTGCATACGGACCATACAAATCGGCCGACCGGGCAATGATGGCCTTGATGTTTTTTTGTTTCATCTCATCCTCAAGCATGGTTGCTGTTTTTACCCTGATTTCGCCCTTTTTGCTGCACGGATTATAAGGCGTGGATTCAGTCATTTTGCCATCAACCCTGCCATACATGTAAACATTATCAAAAAAAATCAGTTTCGCGTTCACCTTTTTACAGGCATCGATGGCATTCTGCATGATCTTTGGCCACAACTCACGCCATACATTTAAATCATAGGCAAGACCTGCACATAAATAAACAACATCCGAGTTTTGAACGCTTTTCAATGTTTCCTCATAAGATGTAATATTAGCCTTAAACGATTCCGTTCCCGGTATTGAATAATTGCTGCGCGATACGAGGCGAACATTTTCGTTGGCTTTTAATAATTCAAATGCCAGTGCGTTTCCGATGGATCCGCCTGCACCAAGAATTGTGTGTTTCATAATTTAATTTCTTCTTCAGGTAAAAATTCTTAAATATAGCATCATGCCTCCAACAGCATAAAGCCGTCTTCAATCAGTTTTTTGAGGTTACTATCTTCCGATTTCCGGGCATCCAGGAACAGTTTGATTTCCCGATAAAGCAAATCTTCTTTCTGATGATTGAGTAATTCAAAAATTTCCAGGGCACAGAGCCAATCGTCGGGATGATGGTTTTTCAGTTCATTCCAGACCTCAGTCAAATTTTGCAACGGATCCTTGTTCTCCCGGGTATCCCTTACCTTCTGATAAAGCGCAAACAGTTGCTTTGCTTTTGCCGTATGCTGAAGTTTGTGCGTCTTTTCAACGGGCACCGCGTAATTCAGCCCAAATGCAACTGGATCGGCGGGGCCCGAAAAACAGGAAACGATCCTGCTCCCAACAGCCATATCATATGTCCCCCAGGAGGGTTGGTAAAGAATCTTTCCTTTATAGCTGATTTCACATTCGTTAAACCGGAGAAGGATCAATTTCCCTTCCCTCCGGGTCTTCTCCAGGAGAATCCCTTTCACCTTCAATCCCGATTCATATTCGAATTCTATTTCTTCTCCCTCTGTGAATCCCAGTTCTTTCAATTGCTCATCCGTAGCATCTTCGGGAGAGACCGGTAGATTTTTAAACTTCCCGACCGGCGAACTGAATCCAAGCTGATGGTGTTTTTTATCCTGCCCGGGCAGTTCCATGTCCTTATAATTGAGGTTCGTCGGGCCAGTCGTCTTTAAATAAACCGGTACCTCGTTTTTGTCAAGCACTTCGGTAAAGGTTCCGGATACCTGTAACCCGGAACTGTAGACACAGGTGCCGGTGGCTTCTGACCGGATGGCCTTTCGTAATCCTTCCACTCCTCCCTTCCGGAAACCCATCGTGTTGGCATATTCTTCAAGGACGCGGGTGAGGGTATCAAAATCGGGTGTCACAAAAAGCTGGGGCTGCGGTTCGGTGATGTCGAAACTATAGCGAACAGCCTCGAGGGAATAAGGAATCTTCTTCACTTTCGGTTGCATGCAGTAATAACTTTCGGCGATAGAGGATAACAACCCTGCGCCATAGATCTTCGGGTGATCCAGGTCTCCGATCAGACCATACTCTACTGTCCACCAGTGAAGATTCCGGATCTGGGCCAATTCTGAAGGTTCCCCGAGGTTTTTTTCAAGAAGGATGATGGCGTTCTCTGCATCAACGATCATTTGTTTTTCCGAATAGGGGTCCGCTTTCAGGATGGAAAGATGACGGATGGCTTCGTACATCCTGTAATCGTTGGCAGAAGAGAATGCTTTGGCGCCGATCTCCCCGAATCGTTTCAGGTAGGAGGCATAAGCAGGGTTCGCAATGATCGGGGCATGACCGGCGGCTTCATGAATGATATCGGGGGCAGAGGTGTACCCGATCTGGTCAATCGGCCGGATATCGGCGGCAATGACAAGGACATTGTAAGCCTGGAATTCCATGAATGCCGAAGGAGGGATGAAGCCGTCAACAGCCACCGCAGCCCACCCGATCTCACGAAGGATCCGGTTCATCCCGTACATCATCGGGATCCGGTCGAGGCTGATCCCCGTTTTCTGCAACCCTTCGAGGTAAGATCCATGCGCCACCTTGCTCAGGTAACGTACATTCTGCCGCATCACATAACGCCAGAGCGCATGATCCTGCGCCGTATAGGAGTTGTATGGCTGGTCGATCACCAGGCTCATCAGGTGTTTAGGCACCTTCTCGAGCACTTCATTTAGTTCCATCATTTCATCCTTTAAATTTTTTAATCCTTCGCAGGAAGTATGGTGACAGATGCTTCCCCGAACCCAATCCGCAACCCGTTTTTCTCGGCATACCCGCGAAGAATGATTGTATCATGATCTTCAATGAACCTCCGTTCTGAACCATCTGGCAATCTGACAGGTCGGGTACCGTTCCGGGTAAGTTCGATCATCGACCCGAACGAACCCGGATCCATTCCACTGATGGTTCCGGAGGAATAAATATCCCCGACGTTGATGTTGCAACCGTTTACCGTTTGGTGAGCCAGTTGCTGAACCATGTTCCAGTAAATGTTTTTGTAATTAGTGCTGCAAAAACAAACTTCCTTTTGCCCGGGCAATTGAAGATACACTTCAATATGAATATCAAAATGGTGATTTCCTTTAAATGAAAGATAAGGCAGGACAGGCGGTTGCTGTTCCGGCCCGGGAATCCTGAAGGGTTCAAGCGCATCCAGGGTGATGATCCAGGGGGAAACGATTGAGCCGAAATCTTTCCCCAAAAATGGACCCAGCGGAATAGTTTCCCATTTTTGGATATCCCGTGCGGAAAGATCATTGAATAATATGAGTCCGAAAATATGATCCTCTGCCTCAGCGATGGAGACCGGCTCACCTAGCATGGTTGCTTTTCCTGCAATGAAAGCCACTTCCAGTTCATAATCCAGTTGGCGGGTAGGCCCGAATTCCGGGAATGAAGAGGAATCAGGTTTTGTTTGCCCTTTCGGCCGGTGAATGGGTGTTCCGGAGATCACGATCGAAGAACTCCGTCCATGATAGCCAACCGGGAGGTGTTTCCAATTCGGGTTTAGCGCATTGGCCGCATCCCGGAACATAGTTCCCAGGTTCGTAGCATGCTGCTCGCTGGAATAAAAATCGGTATAATCCCCCACCTTTACCGGCATCATCATTTCAACATCCTGAACGGGAAAGAGGATCTCTTCCTTTGCCTGCGTGTCATCACGCAACAGGGGATTATCCTCGTTAAAGAGAGCTGAAAGACATTCCCGCAAACTATGCCAGGCAGGTTTTCCAAGTGCTATGAAATCGTTCAGCACAGGCCGGTTAAATACATCCGGATCAAACCCCTTATCTTTGAAACAAGAATGCGTTGAAAGCGCATGAAGGCTGATAATAGTATCCCCGATCCGGGTGGCTGCTGAAGGCGGTTTCCCCGGCCTTCTAAAGATTCCGAAAGGCAGGTTCTGGATTGGGAAATCGCTTCCTTTTTCAACCTGTATCCAGGATTTTAGTTCGGGGCTGTTGGTTCTGTCCATGTTGTTTTTATTTCTCGCAGATTTTCGCAAATTAAACGCAAATTTCCGCAGAGGAGATATTGATCTTTGATAAAAACCATACATTTTATAACTAGTTGAAATGTTTTCTGCGTGAATCTGCGTTTAATTTGCGAAAATCTGCGAGAACGATTTTAATGTTATTCAGAAATACCATTAAAGTGTACCTCGCTTCGATTGCTCCAGTTCAATTGCTTCAAACAGGGCTTTAAAATTTCCTTTTCCGAATGATTTAGCGCCTTTCCGCTGGATGATCTCGAAAAATAGAGTAGGCCGGTCTTCCACAGGCCGGGAAAAGATCTGCAACAGGTACCCGTCTTCATCGCGGTCGACAAGAATCCCCAGTTCTTTCAACGGAGCAATATTTTCATCGATCTTCCCAACCCTTTCGGTAAGCGTCTTGTAATAGATTTCGGGAACTTGCAGGAATTCCACACCCCGGTCGCGAAGTGCTATAACAGTTTTTACGATGTTGTCCGTAGCCATGGCGATATGCTGAACGCCGGGGCCCCGGTAAAAATCAATGTATTCTTCGATCTGCGATTTTTTCTTTCCGGCGGCTGGTTCATTGATCGGGAATTTGATCCTCAGGTTGCTGTTGGCCATCACCTTACTCATCAAGGCCGTGTATTCTGTCGAGATATCCTTGTCGTCAAATGAGATCAGCTGCGAGAATCCCATTACCTTCGCATAGAAATCCACCCAGGTATTCATTTCACCCCATCCTACATTCCCCACCATATGATCGACATATTTCAACCCTGTGGAAGCTGGGCGATAATGGGGTTCCCATTTAATAAACCCGGGGAGGAAAATGCCTTCGTAATTCTTTCTTTCCACAAATACGTGGACGGTTTCGCCATAAATATGAATGCCGGATACCACAACTTCCCCTGATTTGTCAGTAAATACCTTTGGTTCCAGGTAGGATTTTGCACCGCGTTTTGTCGTTTCTTCATATGATTTCCGGGCATCATCCACCCAGAGTGCGATCACCTTCACACCGTCGCCATGTTGCCTCACATGTTCTGCGATGTGAGAATCCGGAACCAGGGAGGAAGTAAAAACGAACCGGATCTTATCCTGCGCCACCACAAATGAAGTCCTGTCCTTTAACCCGGTTTCAAGCCCGGCATAGGCGAGTGGCTGAAATCCGAAAGCTGCCTGGTAGT
>Ga0209746_1001553_pt1 | contig 10956 bp, 10 predicted proteins | sample BarGraNGADG00211_3_FD_184496 | JGI IMG/M metagenome (GOLD analysis project Ga0209746, IMG submission 184496) | Arctic peat soil microbial communities from Barrow, Alaska - Barrow Graham LP Ref core NGADG0011-211 (SPAdes) (version 2) | ecosystem: Environmental > Terrestrial > Soil > Wetlands >...
GTTCAGCAACTGTTAGAGTCATGATTTTCTCCTTTGGTTTTGGTTTATCACAGAGCACAGAGAATTCCTCTCCGTGCTCCCACGGCACCTGCGTCCGGGGCAGGTGTGTGTGGTCTCAATGGTTAATTCTGCAAGTTCTCAAAGATGGCTGCCGCGCCCATGCCTCCACCGATGCACATGGACACCATGCCATACTTCGACTTGCGCCGCGCCATCTCGTAGATCAACTGGGTGGTCAGTTTTGCTCCGGTGCAGCCAAGCGGATGGCCGAGGGCGATCGCGCCGCCGTTGAGGTTGACCTTCTCCATATCCAGACCCACTTCACGCGCCACGGCCACAGACTGTGCAGCAAAGGCCTCGTTCAGTTCGATCAGGTCAATGTCGTTTAGCGACAACCCGGCCATTTTGAGCGCCTTCGGGATGGCGACTACCGGTCCGATGCCCATCAACTCCGGCGGGACGCCGCCGACCGCGAAGTCCACGAAGCGCACCAGTGGCTTAAGTCCCAGCGCCTGGGCTTTTTCGCCGGACATGATGACCACCCCCGCTGCGCCATCGGACACTTGCGAGGAGTTGCCCGCCGTCACCGTACCGCCGTCTTTGAAGGCCGGCTTGAGTTTGGCAAGTGCCTTCAGGCTGGTATCGGCGCGCGGACCCTCGTCCCGTTTTACCGTGAATTTCTTCGTCGACGGTTTGCCATCTGCTCCCAGTTCCTTCAGTTCTACGTCAATTGGGACCAGTTCGGGATCGAACTTGCCTGAATTGACCGCCGCAGCAGCACGCTGGTGGGAACGCAAGGCAAAGGCGTCCTGGTCCTCGCGGCTGATCTTGTATTTCACCGCCACGTTCTCGGCGGTCAGGCCCATACTGGTGTAGTAATAGGGCAGTTCCGCTGCAAAGAAGGGGTTCACTGAGAATTTATAACCCATCATCGGCACCATGCTCATCGACTCGACTCCGCCCGCAATCGCCACATCTATCTGGCCAGCCAAGATGGCATAGGCCGCATGAGCGATGCTCTGGACGCCGGATGAGCAGTAACGGTTGATAGTCTCGCCCGGTACCGAATCTGGCAGACCGGCGCGCAGGGCCACCATGCGCGCAATGTTCAAGCCCTGTTCGCCCTCCGGGAAGGCGCAGCCGAGGATAACATCGTCAATCTCTTTTGGATTCAAACCCGGGGTCCGGGCAAGCAGCGCTTTAACTACCGCCGTGGCCAGTTCGTCCGGGCGGACGGTTGCCAGTCCGCCGCGTTTGCCTTTCCCAACGGGAGTGCGTACAGCAGATACGATTACAGCTTCGCGTGTCATCTTTACCTCCTAATTCCGTAACGGCTTGCCGGTCTGGAGCATGTTGAACAAGCGCGCCTGGGTCTTTTCCTCGCCGCACAGGGAAAGGAAGGCCTCGCATTCCAGGTCGAGAATGTACTGCTCGCTGACCCAGGTTGGGCGGCTCAGGTCGCCACCGGCCATAACATTGGCAAGTTTCCCGGCGATCACGCCATCGTATTCGGTAATGTACTTGCCTTCTTTGAACGTCCAGGCGCCAATCCGGAGCGCCGCCAGGGACTCCCGCCCGCCGGCGTAGATCAGTTCCGGCGCTGGCGGATGGTAACCCGCGGCGGCCATGTGCATGGCCTCGCGCTTGGCTTCCGTCAGCAGGTGTTCACGGTTGATCACGATCCTGTCCGCCGGACCCAGGATGCCCATCTGGCGGGCCTCCTCGGCGCTGGTAGCCACTTTGGCCTGCCCGATTTGCTCGAAGACTCGTTGGAGGGACGGGAAGATGTCAACACCCGGCATGCGCATGCCCGGGTTGATGATGCGGCGCATCAGTTCTTTCGTGCCACCACCAGCCGGGATGACGCCCACCCCCAGTTCGACCAGCCCGATATAGGTCTCTGCCGCGGCCACGACGCGGCTGCCATGCATGGTAACTTCGCAGCCGCCACCAAGCGCCATTCCCGCCGGGGCGATCACCACCGGCTTGGGGAAATAGCGCATGCGCATGTTCAGGTTCTGGAATCTCTTCACCATCTGCGTAAGCATGTCCCATTGCTGGGATTTGGCACCCATCAGGATCAGGCCGATGTTCGCGCCGGCGCTGAAGTGCTCGCCCTCATTGCCGACCACCACACCCACGAAGTCCTTTTCGGCGCGGTCGAGCGCCTCGTCGGCGATGGCGAAGATGTCATCGTCCAGGGCATTCATCTTGGTATGGAACTCAACCAGCGCCACACCGTCTCCGATGTCATAAAGCGTCGCGCCGGGGTTTTCGCTGATGACCTTCCTGGCTTTCTTAAATTCGCTTAGCACGATCAACCCTGGCGTTTTTGGGATGGTGACATATTTCTGCTTGGTCACATCGTAGACGCCAACTTTTCTGTCGCCCTTGTACTTGTAAAACGTTTCGCACCCTGCCTTGAGCATGTCCTTCACCCAACCGGCGGGGGCGAACCCCGCAGATTTCATTTGCCTGGCCGTTTCCTTCACCCCCAGCATGTCCCAGATTTCAAATGGCCCGGCCTCGTGCATGAAGCCCCACCGGACGGCGTCATCTATCGGCTTGGGTGTATCGGCAACTTCGGGGATGATGACCGAGGCATACTGGAGTCCCTGTAAGGTCAGAGCCTTTATCAGTAGTGCACCACGGTCGGATTCGCCCAGGATCACTTTCAACCGTTCGCCCAGGCCATTGATATCTTTTGCCTTCCCGACTGAGTCGAAGCGCGGCTTGGATGGAGCGGCATGTTCCAGCGTCTTCAGGTCAAGAGACCAGAACTCTTTTTTACCTTCATCGGTACGGACTTCTTTATAGAAGCCAACTTTCGTCTTGTTGCCCAGCCAACCGCGCTCGATCATGGTATGAACAAGCTTGATTGGCTTTTCAGCCGTCAGAGATGGCATGGCATATTTGTCATACGGGATGGCTTCTTTCAAGTTCGTGCCCACGTGCTCCCATACATCCACGCCGACCAAATCGATCAGCCTGAAGGTGGCCGTTTTGGGGTGGCCCATCAAGGGCCCTGTAAGTGCATCCACCTCATCCACGTTATAGCCGTTTTCGAGGATGTAATTCAAGGCGAACGCGCCCGTCCCGAAGGCAACCCGGTTGCCAATGAAATTGGGCGTGTCCTTGCACAGGACGATGCCTTTGCCCAGCCGGAACTCCCCGAACCAGGCCATGAACTTGGTCACCTCGGGCAGGGTGTCGCCAGTCGGGATGATTTCCAGCAGCTTCAAATAGCGCGGCGGGTTGAAGAAGTGCGTTCCCAGGAAGTGCTTCTTGAATTCATTCGAACGGCCTTTGGCAATATCCTTGATCGGGATGCCGGAAGTATTGGTGGTAATGATGGCCTCCGGCTTGCGGACGGCGTCCACGCGCGTCATCAGTTCCTGCTTGATTTTCAGGTTCTCGACGATGGCTTCGATGATCCAATCGGCTTTGGCGATGGCATCGAAATCGTCTTCGAGGTTGCCCAGTTTGACGAGTGTCGCCAGATCGGACGCCATCAAGTTGGCCGGGCGGGCTTTGACACACCGGTCCCAGCCCTCGGTGACGATGCGGTTGCGAACCGTCTTATCCTTCAGCGTCAGTTTCGCAGCCTCTTCCTCAGGCTTGAGTTTGTTTGGAACAATGTCCAACAGCGTCACTGGCACGCCAACGTTGGCCAGGTGCGCGGCAAGTGCCGCGCCCATCGTCCCTGCACCAACAACCACAGCGGAATGAATTTTGTAGGTCATGTTTCCTCCTCACTACCTTCACCTCTTGCCCCTCTCCCAATGGTAGAGGGGTTGGGGTGAGGGAAAATTTATCTCAACTCACTCGAGCGGTAGCCCAGAATCTGCCGCGCCACCACCAGCCGGTTGATCTGGCCGGTGCCCTCATAAATGTCGCTGATCTTGGCATCCCGGAACCACTTCTCCAACAGATACTCGCGGCTGTAACCGAGCGGCCCCATGATCTCCACGGCCTTCTGGGTAATCCTATTGACCACGTCGCCAGCGCGGACTTTGGACATCGAGGATTCCAGCGAGTTCGGCTTGCCGTTATCCATCATCCAGACCGCCTTGAGCACCAGCCACCAGGCCGAACGAAGCTGGATCTCCATTTCAATCACATCTTTTTCAACAGACGTCAACTTCTGGCGCGGCAATCCATAGCGGATGGTGACACCCCGCTCGGCCAGCATCTCCTTGAGCAATTCCAGCGTGGCGCGTGCCAGGCCAATAGCCTGCGCTGCCACGATGGGCCGCGTTGCATCGAAAGTCGCCATGGCGCCCTTGAAGCCGGTAGTGGCCTTATCGGTGGTGACAACTTCCGGGCTGCCGAGGATGTTATCGAACGGGACGCGGCAATCCTGCAGGACGATGGAAACCGTGTCGCTGGCGCGGATGCCGAGTTTGTGCTCCATCTTCGTGACTTGGCAGCCGGGCGTCTTGGCCTCCACCACGAACGGGCGCATCCCGGCGCGCCCGGCGGCGGCGTCAATCGTCGCCCAGACGACGATAAAGCCTTCCGAGTCGAGCATGGCTTTATGCCCGGCGGTGACAAAGATCTTCTCGCCGTTCAGCACCCACTCGTTCTTCTCCTTGTCCAGCATCCCCGTGGCGCGGATGGCCGACGTATCTGAGCCGCATTGCGGTTCGGTCATGCACATGGCATCGAAGACCGGTGTCTCACCACGGAAGCGCTTGAGGAAGCGTTCCTTCTGTTCAGGTGTACCGGTGGCCGAGACTGCCGCCGAGCCCAGCATACCGCCGGGCGTGTCCAGGTAAATTCCTGCGTCGCCCCAGGAAAGCACCTCCACCATCACCGCCAGGCGCTGAAAGCCAAAGCGCGGGCCTTCCTTCTTGCCCTCGTTCGGCGCCATCGAGGCGCCTCCCATCGCCCGCGTGGCCGTGTGCATGAAATTGATGTAATCCCAGGGGATCTCGTGCTCGTGCTCGTCGAAATAGCGCGAGAACGGGCGCATCATGTTGATTGCCACTGTTTCGACGACAGTACGGGTACCAGCGATCTTTTCGGGAATTTCAAAGTCAATCATAGTAATCCTCCTTTGGCGCTATACCATAGCAAGCCCGGTGAAGGTCGCGAACCCGCGTCCGTTGCGCATCCACAATTCAACCGGGTGTTCGCGGATGTAACCGTGGCCGCCCAGGATCTGCACGGCGCGGTCAGTGACCATCATCGCCATATCGATCGCGCCGGTCACAGCGAGATAGGCCCTCTGGCTGGCATCTTCTTTCTTGTTGTCGATGGCCCAGGCCGCCTCCCAGACCAGCAGGCGGATGGCTTCGATCTCGATCGCCATCTCGGCCAGCATGAAGGCGATGGCCTGTTTTTGAGCCACTTTCACCCCGAATACATCGCGGTCCTTGGCATAGTCACGCGAATATCCGAATGCCGCCTTTGCCACCCCGATCGCCATCGCCGCCACAGCCACGCGACTGGCATCCAGCACCGGTGCGAAATGGCCTGCCAGGAGGTTTGCTTTGGGGATTTTCACTCCTTCCAGCGTAACCTTGAAAAACGGGATGGCGTTCAGCCCCATGAATTTCTCGCGTTCCTCCCCCACCTTCAACCCGGCCGCGCCCTTCGGGACGATGAATGCCTTGGTCTCTTTCTTCAACCTGGCGTAGATGATCATCGCCTCGGCTTTGTCGGCAAACGGGACAAAAGTCTTCTCGCCAGTCAGGACGTAGTCGCTGCCTTCGGCTTTGGCAGTTGTCTTCATATCGTTGGGGTCAAAGTCGAAAGCAGGCTCGATCAGAGCAGCCGTGTAGGGCTTCCAGTCCGCTTCGATAATCGGGGGCAGGTACTGCTTCTTCTGCTCCTCGCTGCCAGCCAGCAGAACGGACAAGGCGAACAAGCCCGGAGTTCCAACGGCTATCGCCCCGGCCAGGTCACCATAAGCCAGTTCCTCTGCGGCTAGCGCGCCCGTCACGGCGGAGCGTTCCCCAAATCCACCGTAGGATTCGGGAATGGATGCCTGCAGGACGCCCAGTTCCCAACCTTTGCTAATCAACTTGGATGGGAGTTCTTTATTCTCCTCGGCATCGTGGGCCGCTTTCCGCAGGTCGCTGGTGGCATAGCGGTTGACGGCATCAATCAGCATTTTTTGTTCATCTGACGGTTCAAAAGAATACATGGCTCCTCCTTTGGGTGTGGGTTACACGTTCACAGAATCGGGTTGACATATTTTCGTTTCCAGCCACCGTTCCTTCTGGCAATATCCTCAGGACAGGTTCCGGCGCGCTGAGTGCGTTTTACAAGGTACTGTGAAAATAATTGAACCTGAATCATTGTTTTTTCCTTACTTTTTGGCTGCTTCGGTTCAGAAATTTATATTAGGAACATAGGATCGTTTTGACTTTCTTTGTGACCGTATCGTTGATGCGCTGATAGCGGATGACCACTGGGCAGTAATCGGATTCTAGTTCTTCCATGTTGACAATGCGCAGCAGGCCGCGCTGGTGAAGATATTCCACGTGCGCGCCGGCCTCCTCGATCGCCAGCAGGACATGGTAACCATTCACGCTGCCAAAGAGTTCCTTCGAGATATCCGCGATGGTATGCGGCTCGGCGAGGAATTCCAGTGTAAGTTTCAACCGGGCGGCGTGCTCCCGGCGGATCTCGGCCAGGCGCACCGGCAGATTGGGGATCGGATCGTCGTGACCGGCCAGGGTTAGAGAAGAACCGCCGGCCCACTTTTCGAGCAAATCAAGCGAATCAAGATAATGTCCCAGCCCCGTGGAGAGTGTCAGCCGCTCGGGACTCTGGTGGGGAGAGATTCTGCCAAGTACATGATCGCCGCTGAAGAGGATGTCGTGCAGGCGGATGGCAACATGCCCGGCGCAGTGTCCCGGTACGTGCAACATTTCGAAAGAGCCGAGGCGCATCCCTTTGGCATTGTAGGTGAAATCCACCTTCACCGAATGGGAGAGCAACTTGTTGACGCGGTACATGGTGAGGATGCCTTCGCGCTTATCCTCTGGGACGCCGGCCTCAACCAGATAAGCCTTCAATCGGTTCTCGGCGATGGCCACGCGTTCCTCGTAATTGGTCAGATTGCCCAGGTCGAGTTCGTGGATGCCGATGAGGGCATTCGTGCGTCCGTTTAGGAAAACCAGCCCACCGAAATGGTCAATGTGGCCGTGGGTGATAAGTATGTGGGTCAGGTCTTCAAAGCGAATTGTCCGTCCGGCCGCGCGGCTGGCTTGATCGAACCCGGCTTCCATGTGGGCATTGGAATCGCCGAAGCCGGAGCCAGTGTCTATCAGCACAGTGTGACCATCCACCAGAACCAGATAGGCGTACGCCCAGAACTCCGGGAAGACGTTCATAGGGATTCGGAAAATGCGTGCCCCGCCGGTCGTCTCGAAAGTTTGGAAGGTGTAGGGAATTTTGGTGGAATGGATATCCATTATCAACGCCCTCTTAGTCCATCCAATAAGAGCGCGGCAAATTGGTCGGAAATCTGCCCGATGGAAAACAATCCGTCCGAGCGGTACCAGGTGATCGTCCAGTTCATCACACCCAACAGGGCGCGGACCGTCATGGACGGGTCGGTATTGTGGAACACGCCGCTCTCCACACCCTCCTGTATCAGATCGCGCCACAACCGTTCAAATCGGTCGCGGCGCGGAATGTGGCGTTCATGATATTCCGGGTCGAGCGAGCGGTGTTCAAGCAGCAGGACTGCCGCCAGGTCAGCGTGCTCGGCCAGACTTCCCAGATAGACGCGCACTGCCCGGCACAATTTCTCGTCAACAGGCATGTCCTGTGTAATAACGGCTGAAACACGCTCGATCAGCAAGTCCAGTGCCTGGTCAAGAAGCGCGAGCAGGATTTCCTGTTTGCTCGAAAAATGGTGGTAGAGACTGGCCTTTTGCAGATTGACCGCGTCAGCAATATCCTTCATCGAGGCAGCATGAAAGCCTTTCTTACGGATAATCTGCGCAGCGGCTTCAAGGATCAGTTCGCGGTTCATAAATAGTCTACCGACCGGTCGGTAAATAAAGAATACCAGAATTGGAATTAAGAGTCAATAGCGATAGATCTGGTTTCGGTAACACAACGGTTCAGTATGACTATTCCCATAAAACCATCTATAGATCAACCGGGTGGATTGTTAACGAAGCCCCTGTCGTATAAGCACAGGGGCTGGGAGTGATGGTTTAAGAGTTTATTTGCCCATTTTCTTCTTGAACGCCACAGTCAGCGCCGGGACGATCTGGAATAGATCGCCGACCACCCCGTAGCGCGCCAATTTGAATATGGGCGCTTCGGGGTCCTTGTTGATGGCAACGATAACTTTGCTGGTGCGCATACCGGCCAGGTGCTGGATCGCCCCTGAAATGCCGCAGGCGATATATACATCCGGCGAGACTACTTTGCCAGTCTGCCCCACCTGGTGAGTGTAGGGGACGTAGCCAGCATCCACCGCCGCGCGCGAGGCCCCGACGGCTGCCCCCAGCGCCGAGGCCAGATCTATGACCAGCGCAAAGCCCTGTTGGGCTCGCCAGATTTCGGCTTGTTTCTCGTCCAGTCCGGCCGGTGGTGTCAGGGCCGGGTTATTCGAGACGCCGCGTCCCCCGGAGACGATCACACTTGCATCCGTCAGGCTGACGCCGCTTTCGCTGGTAGTGTAACCTTCTACTTTGGTAGGGAAATCGCCAATGGCAGCAGCTACCTTGGTTAACGTCCCGGATTTCCCGGCCTGCTGGGCTGGTTTCGGAAAAGCCCGCCCACGCAGGGTAATGATCTGCGGTCTGGATGAGCAAGTTTCCTTGGTCAGCAGTTTTCCAGCGTAGATCGGGCGAGTGACAGTGATTTTACCGCCCGTGGCCTCTAAGGATGTCACGTCTACCATCACGCCGGTCCTCAAGTCAATGGCGACCATGCCAGCTAGCTCACGGCCGCGCGTCGTGGTCGGGAATAGGAGCAGGTCCGGGGTCCGCTCCGCTGAGAGCTTGCTAAGGGTCGTCGCGTAGGCTTCCGCGCGGTAATCGACCAGGGACGCATCGTCTGCCAGCAGCACCTCGTCCGCGCCATACTCAAAAGCGGCTTTTGCCAGTGCTTCGATGCCAGAGCCAAAGACCAGCGCGGTGACATTACCGAGCGTTTTACCGACGCCGATGGTTTCCCACGAGGCGGGTAGGGCATTGCCCTTGAAGTGGTCAATATAAACCCAGGTGTTCATAGGACTTTCTCCGCCAAGATTTTATTGGCTAGTGTTTCAGAGATCTCTTCCGGACTGCCGCCAGTGATGAACTCGCATTTGACCTCCCGGCTGGGTGGGTTTATTATCTCCGGCCAGGCGATGACAGAGGCCGGCGCGGCAATGCCCAACTCAGTCAGCGGCCAGGTCGGGATTTCGGCGCGCGAGGCTTTGCGGATGCCCATGAACGAGGGGTAGCGCGGCTCGCCAAAGTCTTTTGTCAAGCTGAAGACGGCAGGCAGTTTGGCCGTGACGATCTGCCGCCCTTCCTCGATACCGCGTTCGACTCGAACGTTGATCCCCTCGATTTTGATAACCGAGGCCAGGGTCAGCGCGGGCCAGCCCAGCAAACGAGCCGTCTGCGCCGGCACCAGGCCGGCGTCACCGTCAATGGCCTGGCGGCCAAAGAAGGCCATGTCCACACCACCGGTTTTCAGGATGGTAGCCGCCAGGACTTGGGCGGTAGCTTGAGTATCCATGTTGACCAGGGCGGGATCGCAGATCAAGGTGGCATCATCGGCCCCCATGGCAAGGGCGCGCTTGAGCGCTTCTTTGGTGCTCTCGTCACCGATGGTAATAGCAGTGACGGTACCACCCAGCGCCTCTTTTTGCTGGAGAGCGGCCTCCAAAGCATATTCATCCCATGGATTCATGATCAGGGGAGCATCACCCCAGGATACTTTTCCATGCTCAACGACGACTTTGGCTGTTGAATCCGGCACTTGTTTTATACAGACAACAATTTTCATGAAACATCCTCCTTTTATCAAAACTCTCTGCCTGTTCCTGGAGAAACCGATTTTCCATCATCGCAATTATTATACAACACTCCCCAGAAGCTTTGATAGTTCACGCATGTGGATCAATTGATGCCCATAAATGGCCCCTATCATTGTCTCAACATTCACATCCCCTAATACCGGATGTCGTCCGATCTTATCCAACTGGTCTGCACTAAGCGTCCCGATCCACTCAATGGTCTGTCGGCGTGCTTGATCCAGAAAATCAAGCAAGATTGGCGGCGATAAACCTTCCAGACGATCTTGCTCATCAGCATTGTAGCGATTGATGTCAAGATCCTGCGGGGCGCCCAAGCCGCCATCAGCAACATCTTGGGCCAGGGCAAGGAGTTGTCTCTCTGCCGATACAAAATGCGCCAACAGATGACGTACCTGCCACGTTGGGTCGTTGTAGAGCGGCTTCTGCCATTGTTCCGGCGTCAAAGCGTTCAAAATCTCAAAGGTCTTTTGTCGACCTTTCTCCAATTTGGCTGCCAATGTATCTGTTCTTGGTTGTGTCATGGCACAAGTTGTTGTCCTATCTTTTAAAAGTGGATCCCAAAGCGCTCGCTGTCATATACTGGACCGGTCAAACCGGCGATCTCAATTTCACATCCATTGCAGGATCCGGTGTCCACTTCACGGATCGCGAGCGCGCGGCCCAGCAAACATCGAGCAGATTCGTCAGTCTGTTGTACCAATTGGACAGTTTCAGTATCGTCTGGGCAAAGGGGTTCAGTCACAATTCCGGTTCGAAAGATTTTCTGAAGTAATGAAGGCATAGGCAGTACTTTTAAAAAACAATCCCTTCGTGACGTCATTAGATATAACAGCAAAAGCCCAAGAACCCACTGGTTTAAAGGGCTTCTGAAACGCCAGCGAGGTTAGCTGATGGATTCGGGTCTCAAAAGTGACCCTATCGGGCAGGCCGGATTCACCCCGTAAGGAACTGGG
>Ga0209746_1001554_pt1 | contig 10955 bp, 13 predicted proteins | sample BarGraNGADG00211_3_FD_184496 | JGI IMG/M metagenome (GOLD analysis project Ga0209746, IMG submission 184496) | Arctic peat soil microbial communities from Barrow, Alaska - Barrow Graham LP Ref core NGADG0011-211 (SPAdes) (version 2) | ecosystem: Environmental > Terrestrial > Soil > Wetlands >...
CTGGAAGATGAATTTAACATACTGATGAAACTAATTTGAGGAAAGTCATGATCAAGTGAAAAGAAAATAGTGAAATCACTGGATTATGGAATTGTGTCCCCAGATTAGCTCCCGAATAAAATACAGTCAAAAGACGGGAACAATAAACTGGGGATTTAATAGATCTTTAAAATCTGAAGGAACAAAAATCTCGAAAAAATAAGAAGGAAAAAATTCGAAACAGAAAAAACGAACGCTAAGGGAAGTTCAGTTATGAAAACTGCGGCATTTGCTACTCTTGCAAGAACCTTGCTGTCTCTGATTCCTTCCGGAGCCATTGTAGCAGAATTCGCTGATGAATCCCGTGCAGGCAACTTGCCCTGGACCCGACAGGTACTGTTTGGGAAAAGCAGTTGCACGGCGACAGAAAGCACAGTTGCCGTATTTCTCTGTGACGAATCAGGCCTGCAGGTCAGGACCCATAACAGGATCTGCTGCGGCGAAAACCCTGAATGCGACAGTAGCAAGACGGTGTCAGAAACCGTATGAATCCGGTAGATTCCCCACAGAGAAGAATTTTTCAGGCAATCCTAAGAGCGGATTCAGGGTTGCCTGAAATATCTTTCTTATTTTTTAGGCATATGTTCTCAAGTTATTGTTTTTGAGGCTGCTATTTCCGGAATCAGGGCTTTTAACATCGATATGGAATAATTAATCTTTAAGTTGCAAGTTTTTCTAATCACTACTTTTTTCGAAAAGAACTCGCATGCCCACTGATAAACTGAGGGTTTTATGTGGCTACCTCAGTGTTAAAGAACCCAAAACCAGGAAGAGAAATGACATTAACGAACACGTTGTCATTGCTAAACTACTTTGAGTTTGCCAGAGCTTATCCTTTAAGGACCAGTTACGAAATAACCTAGGTAACGCATAATTATTGAGGATTAAATCAATGGGCTTGCTTGTGAAAATGGTTGAGTACAGCCTAAATAATGCCTATGTTATTTCGCGGTGGGTTCTTAGTATTGGACCGATGGCAGATGTCGGTCTTTCTGACTTTTATCAGGTCATTCTGTCACTGAGGTTAAGTCCGATAACTCCTGCTACTACGACGATAAGAGAAACCATCTTTAAAGCATTAACAGGTTCCTTGAACCAGAAAATCCCGATCACAGTAATAAAGGCCGTCCCGAGCCCTGCCCATATTGCATATGAAATGCTTACATCTATTCCTTTAAGGGCAAGGGTAAGAAAGAAGAAACTCAAGGCATAAAAAACGAAAATTAAAATTAAAGGAAGCAATTTTGAAAATCCTTGGGAAAGTTTCATGCATGTAGTCCCAAATACTTCAAATGCAATTGCCAATAAAAGCAGGTAATAATAATTCATTAATCTGTATCTGGTTTTTACTTATAAATGATTGCTTCTTAACCTTATTTTTAGAAAGTTATACTTCTCATAAAATAACTATTAAAAAACAGCTATACAATGTATATTGTTTTTCCAGTTAAAGCAGTTAAATGAGGGCAGAGAAGGTTTTTTCCAGTTTGCAGATCCTGTTCTTATATCTCTAATACATTCTAGATACATTTATATAGTATCAGAACTAGAAAAAAATTGGCAGTAAAAATAAAGAGTCATATAATCTGTTATTAAAAACTTCATTTTTGTTTTTAGTAAAAGAATTGTATACGATCTTATTTTTATAGCAACCTAAAGGATATCTGCTATATACGGAGGTGAAGCATAAATGGGTTTTAATGACAGAGGAAATTCTTACCGGGGTGGCAACAGAGACAGCAACCGGGGTGGCGGAGGCAGTAATCGCGGTGGTGGTTTCAGAGGCGGCAGTAGCGGTCCCAGGGAAATGCACAAAGTTACCTGTTCGGACTGTTGTGTTGAGACCGAAGTTCCATTCAAACCAACCGAAGGGAGGCCGGTTTATTGCAGAGACTGTCTTCCTAACCACAGAAAGTTCTAAATTCAGATTCTCAACGTAAAGTGCTGCTCTGTAATTTATTACATCATCATTTACTCACTTTTTACTCTGTGATTTTTCACCTTATATCGGTTGAAAAACTTAGAACCTATACTTTTCACAATTTGATTTGTCGAGTTGGAGTACAGATTTTGATTACATTTTAGTTAATTTTTTGCTAGTGTAGTATCGAACTCTTTTAAGGATTTTGAGCTAAACTTTCAGTCCATGGGTTTTAATGACTAAAAAAATAGATTAATTAGCCTTATTTAGTGCCAAACTGAAGTATATATAAACATTACGAATATTTTATACGACTTAAATAAGAAGCAGCCCATTTTGCCAGTCATTGATTACTCTGGTAGCAGTCCTTGTTTCATCTAATTCACCTTTCTTCTGCAGGAAATTACACTGTTTGCCTATAAGCCTAAGGATATCATAGGAACTCTCATTTTCTATTGTAATATGATAGAATGACTCAAGGGTAGTTTTGTTCTCAGCAAGAATTTTTTCTATTATCTTCATGGCTACACCAACGTGGTCCTTCAGGTGGACTGCATCTTTTACTCCCAGCAGGCCCTGGGTATACTCATCTTTCGAATCAAAAGGTATCACCCCAGGTGTATCTATAAACATAATATTTGAGCCTGCATCCACATGCTGGACTCCTTTTGTGTAGCCGGATATGGGAGATGTGCCAGCTCTGTGTCTGCCTGTAACGCTATTGATTACCGACGATTTGCCCACATTGGGGTAACCGAGGGAGCCTACAAGGATGTCACGCCCTTTTATACGCGCGGATTCGAGGATCTGGTACCTTAAGATCGTTGTTCCTGACCTGTCTTTACTGGAAATAAAAACCGTGGGTGCGATTTTTGAGAGGCGGGCTTTCGTTTTCTCAAGTTTTTCCTTTGATACAAGATCGCATTTGTTGATGACGATTATAAATGGTTTGTTTAAGCGGACTATCTCATTCTCGACTTCGCTATTTCGTGTCTCATCAGGAAATCGGGCATCTATGACTTCAAGAAGAACATCGGCTTTTTTTATTACGTCTTTTACCAGGACTTTGTAGTTTGTCATTATTGTGGCTATGGCACAAGAAGATATATGAACATATATGAGGTCAGGCTGTAAAGCTGAATGAAATAGGGACTCTTCTGTTAAGCAGAGATTAAATCTTATACTTTCTTATAAGAAAAGAAGACGATGGTTACATCAGTCTTTGTTTGCTTCGTTTTCATGAAAAATGAAAAAGAGGGTTTGTTAATCTTTACATAAAGATAATAATGCGGCTTAGATAATTATACGGCTTAGGAATGATGAAACTATAATTTCAAGTATTTCTGTTACCGATATTGTCTTTGATGTTTATTTAGGAAAATGGAATTATAGAGCCATTCCCAAAGTGAAAACTTGGAGTTATTTTTTAACCATTTCTTAATACTCCTTTTCTTCCCTTCACTCTCCCAGTTTCAAAGCTCCATGCGGGCACATCTTGATGCACATGCCACATTGAATGCACTTTTTTTCATCGACTTGAACATTCCAGGCCTCATCAAAAGTATAAACATTCATAGGGCAGACAGAAATACAGGCCCCGCATTCAACACATTCCTCCTCATCCCTATGAATAGGACGATCCAGAATGGAAACTATTGCTCCCCTGGATTCCAGAGCATTTTTGATTTTATCGAACTGGAAATCGCTTACGTCCGCGATTAGTTCGCCGTAAGTTGAGTCGATATTTGCGACCATTATATTAATTGAGATTCCGGTTTCGATTATAGACTCGGAAATAATCGGGTTCTGGATTCTCTCTGTAGGAATGCTGATCTTTATTTTCATATTCAGTACCTCCTTGCAAAGAGTTTGCTTATATTATCACTTGTTATGATTCCGAGAACCCTGTTCTGAGTATCGATTACCGGCATAGCAGATACGCCATAGCGGTCCAGCCTGCGGGCTGCAATATCAACTGGCTCGTTCGGGGAACAGGTCAGCACCTTTTTTGTCATAACACTTTCCACTGAGTCAAAAGAGTTCTCTGCAACAGCTTTGGAGATGTCCCAGGCAGTCAGGATCCCAACCAGTTCGCCGGCCTCAGAGACTACAGCCAGATGATTAAAAGAGTTTTCCCATATCTTCTTTGCAGCTTCCTGGATAGTCTGGTCCTTTTTAATGGTCACAATGAAGTCAGACATCACATCCTTTACAAGAGGTACGGCCTGGGTCTGCTTCATGGGTTTGGCCAAACCCTCGCCAGATAGTCTTTCAACGGGCATGCTGATGAAGAATTCTCCCTGCTTTACCCATTGCTTCAGCTCATTGGCGATTTTTCTTGCGTACTTGAAGCTGGAAAGAGAAGATGTGGGGACATTTTTTCCTTCTATTTGCACCAGGCCTGATTTGAGTTCGGCATAATTCACCTGTCTGATAATTGGCTTGTCCCGGCTGCCTACAGCATAATCCAGGATATTGGTTGTGATATCCTCATCACGTACTGCAGTGGCAGCTGCAAGCCTTTCATTGAGAATTGGTATGGGGATCCAGATTCCCATGTAAAGGGTGGTTCAGTATCCGGTAAACGAAGCAGCTCTTAAATAGTCAGGGCTCATCTCCTTCAGGTTTCCTTTGAGCATAAGGGTACCAAAACTGCTAGAGGGGGAATGCTGAGTTCCGTTCCCTATAACATAACCCTGAGCACCTCCCATGAAAATTCTTGTCCCCATGCCGATAGTTTCATAATTTGGATCGTTTGAGAGGTGGGAGAGTACTCCTGCGCCGGAATAGGTTACGTTTCCGAAATTGGGGAGGAGTTCACCCATATAAGTATTTAATATCCTTTTGGAACTGTTGGTTGCAGCTGCATATTTCTGATAGGCATTTCTGGGATTCAGAAGGACTGCTTCATTCAAATCTTCAAGGGTAATTGTCGTCTCTAATACTTTCCTGGGATAACAGTCCGTCCCATATGAAGTTGCATGAACATTGATTTCTTTTCCCCTGAGAAGATCTTCAATAACATGAGCTCCACCATACTGGATTCCCCGTGTATCTGAAATCTGAGCAGCTCCTAGATAAGCGTCAACAGCTGCAACTCCGCTATATGCTTCCACATTATTGAACCAGACCTTCTGAATTTTAATAGGTGGCTCGGAATGTCCAAGGTTAAGCATCAAGCCAGATGAACACATGGCTCCGAATGTGCCTGTAGTTACTACATCTACTTCTTTTGCAGCGCCTTCTACGCCAAGGTCTTTAACAATTGTGACCATCTCCTCGGCTGTGACGACATTGACGCTGCCATCTTCTATTTTTCTATTGATCTCATGAATCGATTTTTTAACCATGTGGGTTTCCTCTTTCGATATATTTATCTCGATAGTAATATTTATCAGAATTATATATTACTTGTGATAATGATAAAGTTAACAGCTTCTTCAGGAAGAGGTAAAAGACTGTATCCGAGTTTGATCTATCTCATACTGCCAGGTTTACATCCTGAGTTTAATAAACAATAATCATATTTGTGAGCCATATATACTACTTACGGTAATTGGAATTCTCTTCTTCCAATATTTGCTATACAATATGTAGAATTGATAGCTACAGTCCACGAAGTAAATAATTTGAATAAGACTAAACTATTTTAAGGTAGGTGGAAGGGTTATTTTCAGTAAGTTTCTTATCCTTACAGGGTATTACCCGAGACCAGGTGATCTGTTGACACGTGTACTTGCTACAGGAACTTTTGACCTCCTCCATCCAGGACATGTATATTTCCTGACCCAGGCACGGGCTCTAGGAGACGAACTTTTCGTCATTGTTGCCAGGGATTCAAATGTAACTCACAAGCCAAAACCCATTATACCCGAGGCGCAGAGACTAGAAATGGTAAATTCCCTCAGAATGGTCCATAAAGCCCTCCTTGGCAGCGAAAAAGATATGTTCGAACCCCTGAAGCAGATAAGACCGGATATCATTACTTTAGGCTATGATCAGTCCTTTGACATCGATTTCCTGGGAAAAGAACTTACTAAAAGAGGTCTTCCTGCAAATGTGGTCAGAATTCCGTTTTCAAAGGAATGCCCGCTTTGCAGTACCGGTGCAATAATAAAAGAGGTTATTAAACGGTATGGGTAATATACCCTACCGTTTGTATATTCAAGCAAATCCTGTTTTCTAGCATCTTTTAAAAAAGTAATTTAATGTATGAAGTTTTATGTAAATACCTTTTCAAGTCTTTCAAGAGCTTCCCTGATTCTATCAATAGAAGTCGCATAGGAAACTCTGATAAAATTCTCTCCTGAAGCCCCAAAGGCGATTCCTGGGGTGACTGCTACCTGAGCTTCTTTCAAAAGTCTCTCTGCAACAATTGTCCCATTTCCATATTTGCTTACATTAGCAAAGGCATAAAAAGCCCCTTCTGGCTTTTTGCATTCAAAACCGATTTTGTTAAGGCCTTCAGTCAGGACATCACGCCGGACTTTGAATCGGTCCATCATTGCTTTAACTCCGTCCTGAGGACCCTGAAGGGCTTTAAGCCCACCATACTGAACAAATGTAGTCGCACTGCTTACCGAATGGGACTGTATCTTCAGTAGAAGCTTAAAGATCTCGGGAGGAGCAGTCAGATAACCTAGTCTCCAGCCTGTCATCGCATAAGCTTTAGAAAAACCGTTTACTGTGATGGTTCTTTCCTGCATCCCGTCAAAACTGCCAATGCTGATGTGCTCTCTGTCGTAGATGATTTTCTCATAGATTTCGTCTGAGACTACAAGAAGGTCATGGTCTATTGCAAGGTCGGCAATACACTGCAAAGTCTTTTTCCCAAATACCCCGCCTGTTGGATTTCCCGGACTGTTCACAATAATTAGCTTGGTTTTATCATTTATATAATCTGCAAAGTTATCCGGAAGAAATCCTCTTTCAGGAACTGTTGGAATCCAGACCGTATCTGCACCTGCAAAACGGATGCATGCGTCATAAGTTACCCACGAAGGGTCAAAGAGAAGAGCCTGGTCCCCATCACCGAGAACGCCCATCATAATCTCGAAAATTCCCTGCTTTGCACCCGGTGTGACCATTACATTTGTCTCGGTCACATCCAGATTGTTTTCTGTCCTCAATTTTTCTGCAATAGCTGCCCTTAGTTCCGGGATGCCTGCAGAGGGAGCATAGTGGGTTTTTCCCTCATACATGGCCTTTGCTGCAGCATCGCAGATATTTTTTGGGGTACTGAAATCAGGTTCACCAAGGCTAAAATTGATAACGTCTGTACCTTCTTTAATCATTCGGGTCGCAATGTTGGAGATTCTGATCGTTGCGGATTCTTCTACACGCTTGAGCCTTGCGGATGTCATAGTGATGGTCCTGGTTTATTATATTTTAATAGTTTATTTAGTTTTTTAACAATTCACAGCCGCCGCACCAGCTTTACTGCAGCTTCAACTGCCCGCTTTGCATAGTCCACACGCTCATGAGCTGCCATCCGGGTCATGCCTGGACCAGGAATCCCGAGAGTTACAGGCTTATTGAACTCGAGGGAAAGGTCCATGATTTTCCTTGCAGCATGCTGCATGACCACCTGGTCATGATCGGTCTCACCTTCGATTACCGACCCTATGGTGACTACGGCATCGATATCGTCTTTCTGGCAAAGTTTCTTGATTGCAAGGGGCATGTCAAAGACCCCCGGAACTAGAATGGCCTCTTTTACTGTTGCCCCAAGGAACTCTGCGTGTTCTCTTCCAAGCAGTTCCATCTGATAGGTCAGATCTCTGTTAAACTCGGCTACAACAAATCCTAGGTTGATAGTCATCTAATAAGGTCTCCAGTTTTTGTTTTTACTCTAATTACTTCACATCCTCAACGGGCCTGCGTCTTCAAAACCTTGCCTTTGCCCCGTACCGGCTTCCCGAATCAGATTTTCAGGCTTAAAGAGCAATTTTATCACGTTTAAAGCGTGTTCCCGGGTCCTTCTGTCCATGAGAAAGGCAAGTTCCTTCTCATCTTTTCCTTCATCCTCATGGACAAAGACCTCAATAATATGGGTATTGGTCATGAGCTGGGCCATGATAAGGCCCTGAGAAGCTTCATGAGCGCACATTTTGTCTTTTTCTTTTGCTCCGGGCATCCCAAGGGCCATGACGATATCGCAGCTTTCTTCTTCAATCAGTTTTTTAGCTGCGACTGGAAGGTCCTTTATCCCGGACACGGTTACTCTCTTAATCTTTACGGATACATTTTTTTGTATCTCGTCTATCGCTGCACGCCCCATATTATAGCGTGAGAATGTAGTATCTGCAATTCCTATTGTGGGCATGTGAATCCAATCGAAATTTCAAGATTACCATTTTTTTTTCTAGGTTTTCCTGAAAAGGTTTGATATTTTTTATAGTTTTATTTAATTCAGGACCTGTCAATAATCCGGGTTGCAGCTTCTGTGCCTGCCCCCAGGCTGTCAATGTAACCCCGTTTATTCAGTACGATTTCTAGCTGCTGGATTGTTGAGAGCACATCTCTTGCAGTGACAATTCCCATGCATCCGATTCTGAAAGTTTTGCTCTTCAAACGTTCCTGCCCGCCTGCGATAATTATACCGCGCTTCTTCATATCGTTCTTTATGTCCTCTCCATCAATACCTGCAGGTGCTTTCATGGCAGAGATTGTGTTGGAGTAATAACTGTAATCATTAAGCTGTGGGAACATCTCGATGTTCATCTTGGCAACTGCCGCCCTTACGGCTTCTGTAAGAACCCTGTGCCTTTTAATCCGTGCCTCCATTCCTTCTTCTTTTACGATATGCAGGGCTTCCTGAAGTGCATAGAATAGAGAAATTGCAGGAGTGTAAGGTGTTTCTGGCTTGGTTTTATCCCCACTTTCTTTATATGCGAGAAGATCATTATAATATGGTCTTTTTACGACTCCTTTCATAGCTTCAAAAGCTTTTTCACTTACGGAAACGACTGCAAGTCCAGGAGGTGCTGCAAGGCATTTCTGTGAACCTACAATTGCAATGTCAACTCCCCATTCATCGACTTTGACATCATCCCCTCCAATGGAGGTCACACTGTCCATAATAAAGAGAGCGTCATGCTTTTTGGCAAGCTTGCCAATTTCTGCAGCAGGATTCAGGATGCCTGCTGAAGTTTCATTGTTGACAAGGGCGATGGTCTTTGCCCCTTCTTCAAGCTTTTCCTTAACAACTTCAAGATCTACAGAATGGCCCCATTCGAATACTACAGGCACGACTTCTGCATAGAGAGCTGCAAGATCTTTAAGGCGCTCTCCAAACTTTCCGTTTTCTATGGCAATAATTTTGTCCCCGCTGCCGGCCACAGACCCAACAGCAGCTTCCATTCCCGCAGTCCCAGAACCGCTGAGCACGAAGATGTCGTTTTTTGTCTGGAAAACGCTGGAAAGGATTTCCCTACAATCGGTATATATTCCGGCAAATTCTGCACTCCGGTGATTGATCATCGGTTTTGACATGGCTCTAAGGACTCTGGGTGCAACAGGTACGGGGCCAGGCATCATGAGAAGGCTATCTTCCAGATCCATATGTATTATGCTCCAATTTCTTTCAAGAATTTAATCGACTTTTGTTTTTTATTTATTCAACGAAATTTATTTAAATTCAGTTCTTTTAAAATCTTACAGTTATGAAACAATTAAGAGTTTTATGTATAAGACGTGCCTGAAAGGCTCACAGCATTTAATGCTCCCTAACCTTTTCCAACCGGATTCAACAAATCTCAGTCACTTTGGATAGGTTAAGTACCGAATCAAATTAAGGGTTCAGGTTTAATTGAATCCTGGTATATAATTGATGTGCTTTCCAGTCTATTCTCAGATACCGCCTTATTAGGAAATGCTTTTAGTTATTGGCCCTAAAGGAGTTTCATTACATCGTGTTTTGTTATGACGCCGACTATCGTTCCTTTTTCTACCACTAGAATGGCAGGATTTTCTTCCAGTATATGCGAAACTATTGAGATAGAAACGCCAGGAGATACTGTTGGGAAGGACTCTCCCATTATCCCGGAGACTTTCAACTGGGAAATTGGTTTTTTCTTACTTTTGCCCATTAATCTTACTATCATATCTTCTGAAATACTTCCAACTGGAACACTCCCCTCAAGCACAGGAATTTGTGAAAAACCATGAGCATGCATCAGGTTTACTACTTCTTCCACAGAGTCATCCGGAGAAACGTGAATTACAGTGGAATGCATAAGATCCCTTATGAGAATCTGCTGCTCCTTATTAGCCTCCTCGAAAGCTTCAAGGATTTTCCTGACGGTTGAAAGCCTGTGGTCCACATCTCCCGATTCTATACGAGCAATAAGAGGCTGGCTTACTCCTGCCCTTTTAGCCAGTTCGCCCTGGGTAAGCCCGAGTTCATTTCTTCTTTTTTTAAGATCTTCGGGTGTTGGAAGCTGCATATATATTACCGATAGTAATTATATTATTTAATGTCATTGGTTAACATTATTTATAGAGTTTATATATAAATTACTTTCTAAACCAAATAATCGTTCTCGGAAAAAACCCTTCAATATAGGTGAGTAAGAGGGAATTTTAAAAAATTGGTCTACTGAAGGGATTAGTCAATGCAATTACACTAAAAAATAAATTATTGAGATTGAAAGAAAAAAGGAGAAAAAAGGAAGAAAAAGCCTAAAAAAGTTCAATAAATTATTAAAAAAGAGAGTCAAGTTATATAGACTACATCATAGATAAATAAAATCACATAAGACTAGAATTACAGATAACTAATGGTATTAAGAAAAAAGTTTAAGAAAAAAAACATGGAATGAAAAAACAAAAACAAAAAAGAATATGAAAAGAAAACAAAAAAGGAAGTAAAAAGGAAATAAAAAAGGAAATAAAAAAGGAATTGAATTACTCCGCCCTGAAGGACGGAGATTCTAATTTTAATCTCATTGTGTTTTAGTTATTTCATTTCGATTCTTGCTGTTCAACATATTTC
>Ga0209746_1001555_pt1 | contig 10952 bp, 9 predicted proteins | sample BarGraNGADG00211_3_FD_184496 | JGI IMG/M metagenome (GOLD analysis project Ga0209746, IMG submission 184496) | Arctic peat soil microbial communities from Barrow, Alaska - Barrow Graham LP Ref core NGADG0011-211 (SPAdes) (version 2) | ecosystem: Environmental > Terrestrial > Soil > Wetlands >...
AGGCCGCCACATGCGATCTCCCTGGATGACTTGCTGCAACAGGCCGACCAGTTCATGTACGAGCATAAGCACCGCGCACCGCCTCAGGCGGAGTAGACCAGCCGGCCGCTCCCTCGGCGCTGCCGGCCACCGCCACGGCTCACAGGGTGGACCAACGCATGGGGTCAGGTCACGCATGCTCACAGAAGTCTTCATGACGTGTCCTGCCCTGAGATCCAGGCCCTTTGCACGGGTTTCACTGGGCGCGCCGACGCAGCGCCGACGCCCAGTAGGCCGAAGCAGTTGTAGGCGACGTCTGGCGGAGCGCCACTGGCATGTGGCCGTCGGCGAGGATCCGACTGCACGGTTGGCGACGAGGGTCCTGTGTCTGACTAGAACAGCCGCCCCTTGTTTTCTCGTGGGCCGTTGCAGTGAACTGCTCGCGCGTCGCAGCTGCCAAGCTCGCAGCTGCTGGCAGAGGGCGTCGTAGTCAGCGCTGCCGAAGACCTGCTCGCCCTCGTCGAGCGCCTGCTTGTTTCCTGAGAAGTTGCACACCCTAAGAAAGCTGTGGGCCAGCGGGCCAGGGGACCTGCCTACTGATTAGTGGCGAAGCGGATCGTGTGCATGGTGCCCGCCTGCAGGCCGACGGTGTGGCCGCCTTCCTCGGCATCCCGTTCGCGGCGCCGCCGGTCGGCGAGCTCCGCTGGCGCCCACCGCAGCCTGCGGCCGCCTGGAGGGGCGTCCGCGAGTGCATGAGTCTCGGCCCCACTGCCTGCAGCCTGGTTGCGCGGCGACGAGATCCTCCTCGAGGCGCGGAACCTGGCTGTCGCCGACGGCGTAGGGGCGATGTCGTCGCATCGGCCGTTCCGCTCGGCCCTGGGCGTGCACGCCGCGCTCGAGGAGATCCGGGCAGGCGCGGGGCGGCTCTACGACGCCCAGGTCGTGGCTGCCTGCGAGCGGGCGTTCGCAGCGGGCCGCGTGGATCTGGAGAGCGACGCCGGCTGAGCTGAGCGCCCGCTCGGCCGCGAGCGCAGCCTTCGGCGGTCGTCTCTTTGGCTGTCGGTCAAGGCCGAGGCACGGCCGGCGGCGCCGTTGCCGCCGGACTCAGCGCGCCTTCCGCCGCGCGTCGGCGCGCGGAGTGGATGCCGCCGGCGACGCCGTCATGGACGGCGGTTTCGCGGGCCGGCGGCAGTGCGAGACTCAGGGTGATGATCTACACCGTGGGACACTCGACGCTCACCCAGGACGAGTTCGTGGCCCTTCTCGCCGGCGCATCCGTGACACGGCTCTGGGACGTGCGCTCGTACCCGTCCTCCCACTGGGACTGGTTCCGCCGCGAACGCATGGAGATGTGGCTGCCGGAGGCCGGCGTGCAGTACCGCTGGGTGCCCGCCCTCGGCGGGCGGCGCGGCGCGCGGCGTAGCGGCGGCGGGAGGACGGCGCGGCGCGCGGCGCAGGAGCCTCTCCCGCTGGCCTGGCACGAAGAGGGCTTCGTCAACTATCAATGGCACATGACCACGCAGGAGTTCTTCGCGGCCGCCGACGAGCTCGCCGAGCTCGGCGGCCGCGACGACGTCGCCGTCATGTGCGCGGAGGGCGTGTGGTGGCGCTGCCATCGATCCATGATCGCCGACTACCTCGTCGTCGCAGGGTCGGAGATCGTCCACCTGCAGCCGCAGCCCACCCGCCATGTGCAGGCGATCGGCGACCGGCTCGGGCGCTACGACCCGGAGGTGCTCGCGGCGTGGCGCCGGCACCTGGGGGCCTACGGCGCGGCGTTTGACCCGGCCGCTCCCGCGGGCATGTGACGAGCGAATACAGACGGTCTCGGCCGGTCGTGGCGCGGCCGAAACGGCGCTCACGCAGTGCTGCGCCTCCGCCCGGGTTATGTTCGACGACTTGACGACCGGCAGCCCCACGCCCGTTCGCGTTCGATGAGTTCGAACGCCAAGCCGCCGAGCGCCCGAGAGCTCGGGCTGATGGTGGGGCAGCCCGCCGCCTGCCGAGCGGTTGGTCACACTCTCCAACTGGCAGGAGCCTCCCTGGAACCGCTGGGCATTTCAGCACGTCGGGCAGCTCATACCGTCTGCGCGCATCAGTCGCGGAGACGGGCCGATCCTGGAGCTGCCCCCCCACGCTCTCGCCGGGGTGCTCGTGGACACGGGCCTACTGGAGCCGGACGGACTGCTGACCGACTGCGTGCCCGAGTTCCGCGGCTCCTCCTTCGAGGGCGCACCACCGTCGCGCCAACTGATCGCGAGAACGACGCAAGCTGACGCATTTGAAGAGAGCCGGGATCCTTCTTGGGGTCCCGGCTCTCTGGCCATCTTAGGGAATGCTCTCGAAGGAAAGGAGGCTAGGCTTCGATCTGCTCGGCAGAACCGTCGGCGCAGTAGTAGCCCTTGGAGAGGCCGAACTCCTTGAAGTTCGGGCACTCGCCGCAGTCGCAGCCCTTGCGCTCCACCGCTTCTCCACTCTTGCCTTTCGCGCAGTAGAAGCCTTTGTCACCTGGGAATGACGGGCATGTCCCGCAGATGCAACGCTTCATGTTCTGCTCGATGTCTGCTACCTGTGGCATGTGCTCGCTCCTTCAGCGTTGCCGATCACAACGGGGGGATTGCCCCCTCCTCATCGACCACGTGCCCCCGTGGAACTCCAGGAGTCGGCTTGTTTCACGGTTCGCAGGTTGTCGATGCATGGATACTATCCGCTCGTTTCCTGATACATGCCGTTGGGCTGGGCGCGAAGTAGCTGACTGGGTACTCGTGAAGCTCCGTCATGCAGAACGGTGGAGTCGGCCACGTCACCTCGGACCGGCTCGACACCGAAGGCACGAAGCCTGGCAGCGACAGCATCGGAACGCGCGAACGCCTCGACGTCGCCCTCGCGCACCAGCAGCGTGGGCACGATCGCTGCACCAAGACCATCGCCTGCGGCGTAGCCCAGGTCGCCGACGTGCTCGTCACCGGCGACGTCAAGTACGAAGTAGCCCGCCACCACCCGTCACGTGAGCCTTCACGGTCGGCTTCCTACCCGTCGACGGCCGACTCCTACCTACGGGCCGCCTGGTCCGTCACCGGCGAGGGGAATGCGGCTATGCTCGGTCTCGACCGGAGGGCGAGCCTGCCGTTGGGTCTTCTCACAGACTATTCTCGCCTGCGCGAACATGGTTTCCTCGCTCACCCATCCCTACGCATGGTCGTCAAGGATGGGCCAGGCTTGCTGGCAGCGTACGTGGATTGGGGAGCGCGGGAGCGGGAATGCATCCTGCATGGATATCGGGTCGACCGCTGTGCTGAAGAACGGTGTGAAGATTCCGCGCTTGCGTCTGGGGGTGTGGCAGGCTCATGCCGGGACTGAGGTGTGGAACGGCGACCCGGGTATCGGAAGACGAAGAGGCCCTCGACGCCAGCCGGCACCACCTTGAGCTGGACCACGTCGACCTCTCCCTGATGCACTGGAGTTGGACTCCACCCTGATGGCCCGTGGCATGTGACCCGCGCGCTCGCCGGACACCCGGCCGTGAGCACGCGGCCCAACATCGCGTTCCTCATCGCCGGAGCATGCGCCCGGCGCAAGAACCCAGCACACTCGGATCACTGCATCGGATACAAGGAGGCGCGCCATGAGTGCTCTACCCCGTGAAGAGGAGTCTCGTCCAAGTCAGGCGGTTGTGCACGAGCTCGCCCAGCAGCTGCGCGCTGACAGCATACGGTGCACAACGGCGGCCGGCTCAGGGCATCCGACCTCGAGCCTGTCGGCTGCCGACCTAATGGCCACCCTCTTCGCCTGGCACCTGCGCTACGACTGGGATGATCCCAAACTGGCCAACAACGACCGCCTCATCTTCTCGAAGGGTCATGCCTCACCCCTGCTCTACTCCCTCTTCAAATCGGTCGGCGTCGTCAGCGACGAGGAGCTGGTCGGAACCTATCGACACACGGGATCGCGCCTGCAGGGCCATCCCACTCCGCTCCTGCCCTGGGTCGACGTCGCCACCGGCTCGCTCGGTCAGGGACTGCCTGCGGGGGTCGGCATGGCGCTGGCCGGCAAGTACCTCGACAAGCTCGACTACCGCGTCTGGGTGCTGTGCGGCGACAGCGAGATGGCCGAGGGTTCTATCTGGGAGGCCTTGGACAAAGCCGCGCACTACGGTCTGAGCAACCTGACGGTGATTGTCGACGTCAACCGACTGGGGCAACAAGGACCCACCGAACTCGAGTGGGACCTCGAGGCCTACAGGCAGCGCGTCGAAGCCTTCGGCTGCCGCGCGCTGCCCATCGACGGCCACGACTTGGAGCAGATCGACGAGGCGTACTCGAAGGCGAAGCAGGCCGACCGCCCGACGGTGATCCTTGCCAAGACGATCAAGGGCAAAGGCGTGCCCGAAATCGAGAACAAGAACGGCTGGCACGGCAAGCCCCTGCCGCCGGAGATGGCGAAGAAGGCCGTACGCGCGCTCGGCGGAGAGCGCCGCCTGCACGTCGCCACGCCTCCCAGGGTGCCGCGACCCAGCGAGGTCGCAGCCGAGCCCGACGTGGCCGTCCCGCTGCCGCGTTACGCGCTCGGCGAAAAGGTGGCCACGCGCAAGGCCTTCGGCGACGCCCTCGTGGCCTTGGGAGCACGGCCCAAGATCGTAGTCATCGACGGCGAGGTAGGTAACTCCACCTTCACCGAGGCGTTCAAGGCGGTCTATCCCGAGCGCTTCTTCCAGATGTTCATCTCAGAGGGGCAGATGATCGGTGCTGCGGTGGGCCTGAGCGCGCGCGGCTACACACCCTTCGCCGCGACATTCGCGGCTTTCATGTCGCGGGCCTACGACTTCGTCCGCATGGCCGCCATCTCGCAGGCGGACATCGGCCTGTGCGGCTCGCACGCCGGTGTCGAGATCGGCCAGGACGGGCCCTCGCAGATGGGACTCGAGGACATCGCCGCCCTGCGCGCGGTACATGGCTCCACTGTGCTGTATCCGAGCGACGCGACGTCTGCCGCGGCGCTCACCAGGGAGATGGCCGACCTCTCCGGTGTCGTCTACTTGCGCACGACGCGTGGCGCTTACCCAGTGATCTACGCTCCTGACGAGAGCTTCCCCATCGGCGGTTCGAAGGTCGTGCGCCGTTCGGACGACGATCGCGTGCTACTGATCGGTGCCGGCGTCACGGTCCACACCTGCCTGGAGGCGGCCGACCTGCTTGCGAAAGAGGGTATCCCGGTACGGGTGACGGACCTGTACTCGGTGAAACCTATCGACGCCGAGACGCTCGTCCGTTCAGCGCGCGCCACGGGGAGCCGCCTCGTGGTCGTCGAGGATCATTACCCAGAGGGCGGCATCGGCGAGGCGGTCATGGAGGCACTTACCGAGGCGGGCGAGTCGTTTAAGCTCGCCCATCTGGCAGTTCGGGGCTTGCCCGGCTCCGGTAGGCCCGCGGAGCTCATGGAGGCCGCTGGTATCTCGGTTGAGCAGGTGGCGGCGGCTACACGGCACCTGCTCGACAAGTAGCTACCCCAGTCTCGAGTTCGAGAGAATGCGAGTCTTGAGAGACCCAGTCGATGTAGCTCCTCCCCACCGCTGCGTCGTCGCCATGCTCTATCGTATGCCGTCGTAGTGGCACCAAGATGTAGCGACACATCCCTCTGCTACCGGAACATCTTAGCGGCACCGAGGACCTCAGCGGGCGTCCGACCTTTGGTCAGGCGCCCGTACGGCCAGATTTCAGGGGCAGCGCGGAAGCGGCTCGCCCGGCCGCGCTGCAGGCGGCGTGGCCGGCGAGCGCGGAAGAGCGGCCTACCCGCTGCCGACGGGCCTAGTGAGTCGCTACGTCCACCGCCGCCTTGCCCAGCAGGCCGGGGAATTCCCTGAACGCCCGAGGCGCGTCCTTGAGTGAGTAGGTGCGGGTGATCGGCACGCGCAGCGCGCCCTGAGCGACGAGCGACGCGAGCCGCTCGAGCGACTCCTCGGTCGGCTGCGCCATCACGGCGACAGCGGTGAGGTCTCGGCCGGCGAACTGGTCCGGGCCCAGGCCGAGCGTCGAGGCAAGCCGACCGCCGGGCACGAGCAGGTCGGCGAGCGCCATGCCGTCGCCGGCAAAGTGCAGCACGGCGTCGACTCCCTGCGGGCGAAGGGCGCGCACCTGCTGCCCCACGTCCTGGGCGTAGTCGACGACATCGGCGGCTCCCATGTCGCGCACGAAGGCCGAGGCCTCGCCGGGCCGCGCCGTGGCGATCACGTGCAGGCCCCACTCCGCGGCCAGCTGGGTCGCGAACGAACCTACTCCTCCGCTGGCGCCGGAGATGAGCACGGTCGCGCCGGCCACCGGCTCGATCACCTCGACCGAGGCGAGCGCCGCGAGGCCGGCGACCCCAAGCGCCCCGGCCCGTTTGAGGTCGAGACCCGCGGGGACGTGCGCGACACCCGCGGCCTCGGGTATGGTGACGAGCTCGGCGAACCCTCCATCGCCGAGGACCATCTTGGCCACGATGCCGAACACGGCATCGCCCACGGCGAAGTGCTCGGCCCCCTCCCCGCGCCCCTCGACCCTACCGGCGAGGTCGCGGCCGAGCACCACCGGGAAGCGGTGCTCCATCTGCCCTTTGAGCATCCCCGCCGCGACCGCCACGTCGAAGGCGTTCAGCGACGACGACTCCACGCGCACGAGCAGCTCGCCGGGCCCCGGCGTGGGGTCGGGAAGCTCTCGCACGACTACCGGTGATCCATATGCTGCTGTGACGACAGCGCGCATTGCCCTGCCTCCTCTTCGCTAGATCGTGTTTGCGTGTCGATTGCATGTCTTGAGAACCGCGCGACGGCGAGCGCGGCCTCACTGCCGCGCCTCTTCCGCATCTGCCGTCGGCTCCACCGAGAGGTGCGGCATACGGCGGTCGACCGGGCGCGGCAGCCACCAGTTGGCCTTGCCGAAGAGGTGCATGACCGACGGCACCAGCACCGTGCGTAGCACTAAGGCGTCAAGCAGCACAGCGGCGGCCAGCCCGATGCCGAACTCGGCGATCACTCGCTCCCCGCCGAAGACGAAGGCCACGAAGACGCTGATCATGATGGCGGCGGCGGCTGTGATCACGCGCCCCGTCGTGGCCTGCCCGACCACGACGGCGTGGCGGCTGTCGCGCGTGTGCACCCATTCCTCGTGCATGCGGCTCACGAGGAAGACCTGGTAGTCCATCGAGAGGCCGAAGAGCACGGCCAGCATGATCACCGGCAAGAAGGCCTCCACCGGCCCGGCCCTGCCCAGCCCGAAGCGATCCGAGCCCCAGCCCCACTGGAAGAAGGCGACCACGACGCCGAACGAGGCGCCGGCGGCGAGCAGGTTCATGACGGCGGCCGTCGCCGGCACCAGCAGGCTGCGGAAGGCGATGAGCAGCAACAGAAAGCCGAGACCGACGATGACGCCGATGAACAGCGGCAGCTTGGCGCTGATGATGGCGGCGAAGTCGTCGAAGATCGCCGTGCTGCCGCCCACGAGGACGCGCAAGCTGCTGCCCTGCTCGGCGGCCGGGATCACGGTGCTGCGCAGGTGCTTGATGAGGTCGGTGGTCTTGACGTCCTGGGGCGCCGTGCTGGGGACGACCTGGACGACCGCCACCTTGGCTCCGAGCCGCGACGGGAACGGCACGACGGCGGCGACACCGGGCTCTGTGCGCAGGCTTTGCGTAAGCCGCCCCAAGGCGGCGGTGTCGGCCGGCGAACCGATCTGAGCGACGAGCAGCAGCGGACCGTTGGAGCCTGGTCCGAAGCCCTTGGCAAGCAGGTCGTAGGCCTTGCGCGTCGTGCTGGCTGCGGGATCGTTGCCGGCGTCCGAGAGACCGAGCCGCAGGTTGAGGACAGGGCTTGCCAGAACGAGCATGAGCACCACGGCGCTCAGAGCCAGAATGCCGGGCCGCCGCGAGACGAAGCCGGCCAGCCGGGCCCAGAAGCCGGACCCGTGGCCGTCCTGCGGCCCGCTGCCGGCCAGCTGTCGCCGCTCGCGGCGGCTGAGCACGCGAGTACCCATGAAGCCTAGCAGCGCGGGAAGGAGCGTCACGGCCGCGGCCATCGTCAACACGACGGCGATCACCGAGGCGAAGGCCATGCCGTCCAAGAAGCTCAACCGGAGGACGAGCAGACCGAGCAGCGCGATGCACACGGTCCCGCCGGCGAAGAGCACCGCCCGGCCGGCGGTGTTGAGCGCTCGCACTGCTGCCTCTTCGGATGACATGCCGGCCTTGAGTCCGTCGCCATGCCTCGTGACGATGAAGAGCGCGTAGTCGATGCCGACGCCCAGCCCAATGAGGGCGGCCAGCGTGGGGGCTATGTTGGCCACGCTCATGACATGCGAGAAGAGACCGATGCCGAAGATCGCCGTGCCGAGCGCCACCACGGCCGTCACCAGCGGCAGCGCCATGCCGGCGAGCGAGCCGAAGGCGAGCAGAATGATGATCGCCGCAGCGATCAGGCCGATGGCCACGCTGTTGGAGGGCGGCGTTTGATTGGTTTGTTCGATGGCCTGGCCGCCCACCTCGACCTGCAGGGTCGACGTGCGGGCCGCCCTGACCAGGTCGATCACGTGCAGAACATTCTTCTTGGGCAGCGATTGAGCCTGCTGGGCGAAGTTGACGCTGGCAAAGGCCGTCTTGCCGTCTCGGCTGATCTGAGCGGCGCCGGCCGGGCCGTACGGGCTCCGCACCGAGGCCACCGACGGCGGCGCCACCGCCTTGCGCAGCAAGGCCTCGATGCGCGCCTGCACGGCCGGGGCCGCCGCCGAGCCGCTGCGCACGTGCCAAACGATGGTATCGGAGTCACCGGCCTGGTTGGGAAGAGCCGAGCGCAGCAGGCTGAGCGCCCTTGACGACTCCGTTCCGGGCAAGCTGAACGTCGTCGAGTAGGCGCTGCCCACCACGCGCTCGATGCCGACCACCGAGAACAGCACGGCGAGCCAGGCGACAACGACGATGACGCGGTGTCTGTAGCACCAGCGGACGAGTAAGCTCATCAGGTTGCTCCCAGCATTGAGGACGATGAACGGGCAGGAGCCCGCGGGAATGTCTCAGGCAGTCGTCTCTGTCGGAGTCGGGCCTGGGCCAGCCTTTGCGGCGAGCGCCTTGGCCGCATCGTCGACCTTGGCGCCGCAACCGGCCTCTCCGGACCCGAGCCCGGTAAGGATCTTGGCGAACGCCGCCTGAATGACAGCGACTTCGTCGCTGCTCACGCGGTCGCCGATTTGCCGGTCGAGGCTCTCGAGGACGATCGGTGCACCCCGCACGAACCGGTCTCGACCCGCCTCGGTGATGACGGCGCAGACGCCGCGGCGGTCGCCCTCGGCAGCCTGACGCTCGACCAGACCGCGCTCCGCGAGGCTGTCGATCAAGCGTGTCACTCCGGTACGATTGACGACCAGCCGGTCGCTGATCTGACTCATGCGCAGGCGCCCATCGGGAGCGTGCGCGAGATTGGCGAGCACGTCTATCTCGCCGACCGTTAGGCCGATGGCCGACTCGAGCTCAGCCGAGAGTCCGACCTGGACGAGCTTGCCCACCTGCAGCAGCATGATGATGAGGTCGCGTAGCTCGGCGGGTGCCGGATATCTCGAAGCACTCATGTTGACCTTTCTTCCTCTCGCGCCTCGTCGGTCTTGCGCTCAAGAGATTTCTGACGGGACGATAGTCTCCGAAATGATTACAGATGAAACATATGCTTGCTTGCCGTGTCTGTGAGGAAAAGGCGTGCTGTCTGGCCAGAACGAGGAGGATGTCATGCAGGCACGGTGGATCGGGTTCGGCGAGATCGAGGTAGCGGGCGAGCGCTACGACCACGACATCGTAATCGACGAGGGCAAGGTGAGCCGACGAATCAAGAAGCCATCAAAGTCCTACCGTGACCGCTTCGGCCACACGCCCTTGTCCGCGAAGGAGACGATCCCTTGGAGCGGCAAGAGGCTGATCATCGGGACCGGCGCGGACGGCAAGCTGCCGATCATGCCCGCCGTCTGGGCGGAAGCCGAGAGGCACGGCACCGAGATCGTCGCTCTACCCACAGAGGAGGCGCTGCGCCTGTTGTGCGACAGCGACGCGAGGGACGTCCACGCCGTTCTCCACGTGACGTGCTAGACGCCGAGCGTGCCGACGGTCAGCGAGTCAATCCTCGTGACGCCCGCAGACAGCGAGGGTGGGACGAGGCCTGGGTCGAGACGGCTGGTGTTCACCCGCGAGAGCGGCGAGGCGCTGCACCCGGAGGTCGTCTCGCGCTACTTCCGTCAGGCCGTGAGAAAGGCCCTGCTACCCGAGATCCGCCTGCACGACCTCAGGCACACCCACGCGACCCTGCCGCTGCAGGCCGGCGTATATCCCAAGGTCGTCAGCGAGCGCCTCGGACGCTCCACCGTCTCGATCACGTTGGACACCTACTCACACGCCATTCCGGCGATGCAGGAGGAAGTAGCGACGCTGATCGCGGCACTTGTGTTCGCGGGCAGCTAGCGTCTCAGACCGGCGGCAGCCGCCGGCGGTGCCGCGCCATGTTCTCTCGTACGCAGCCGTGAGCGTGCGTGTCGTCGGCAGGATGTCGGCAGTGGTTGGGCGCACTCACCACGAGAGTCACAGCCACTACTGCGCGGCCGACCGAGGAACTCGAAGGAAGCAATGAGGTCGTTGAGAACATGCTCTGCAATCTCTGCTGCCGAAGGCCAACGCACCGTTTGGTCGCCCGCTCGTCTGGGGATGTTGTAACAAGACTGATTAACTCCGCTTTCCCTTTCGCAGAAGTGGGTACGCGATGACATATGACATGGCCAACCGCTCAGCAGGCAGGCGTCAAGAGTTGCGCGTTGTGCTGAGCAGCTCCGCCCAGCTTGTCACCTTCCGCCAGCAGCTCCGCGGACTGCTCACCGCCAGGCACGTGACAGAAGCCGAGCGCGAGGCGATCGTGCTAGCGGCCGTGGAGGCCCTCAACAACGCTCTGCTTGCCTGCGAACGCTGCGAACGCT
>Ga0209746_1001557_pt1 | contig 10942 bp, 9 predicted proteins | sample BarGraNGADG00211_3_FD_184496 | JGI IMG/M metagenome (GOLD analysis project Ga0209746, IMG submission 184496) | Arctic peat soil microbial communities from Barrow, Alaska - Barrow Graham LP Ref core NGADG0011-211 (SPAdes) (version 2) | ecosystem: Environmental > Terrestrial > Soil > Wetlands >...
CCCGCCGGATGGTGTGGCCCCGCGCATCATGCCCATCCCCAAGTACGGGATCATCTCAGCCGGCACGCCCATCGGCGCCTTAGGGCAGCAAGAAAACCCGTTCTCCGGTGAAACCTTGAACCTGCCGCAAGATCTCGTTCCCGGCAGCGGCGACCTGTACGCCCTGCAGGTGAAAGGCGATTCGATGATCGATGCGCTGGTTTACGACGTGGACTGGGTTGTCATTCGCCATCAGCAGACGGCCCAGCCGCGCGACATGGTCGTCGCCTGGATCAAAGATCGTGAAGAAACGACCCTGAAGTACTATTACCCGGAAGGCCCCATGGTGCGCCTGCAGCCCGCCAACCCGGCCTATCAGCCGATACCGGTGCCGGCAGATCAGCTCGAGATACAGGGCAAGGTAGTGCTTGTCATCCGCCAGCTCGACTGACACCGGCACGGTCAGCCCTATGACGCGACTGGCACGGGCATTCTACGCGCGCGACACACTTGTTGTCGCGCGCGCGCTGTTGGGACAGCGCCTGGTGCGCACCGGCGACGGCCGGCGCTGCAGCGGACTGATCAGCGAAGTTGAAGCTTATACGGGCCCGGATGACGAAGCCTCGCATGCCTTCCGCCGCACCCCACGCAGCGCCATCATGTATGGTCCGCCGGGACACGCCTACGTCTATTTCATCTACGGGACCAACTTCTGCATGAATGCCGTCGCCAAATCGGCCGAGCAGGCTGCGGGAGCCGTTTTGTTGCGCGCCATCCTTCCGCAGGAGGGCATTGACCTGACGCGCGTGCGACGGGGCGCCGTCCCTGAGCGCCATCTTACCGACGGTCCCGGCAAGCTCTGCAAAGCGCTGGCCATCGATCGTACCCTCTACGGTACGGACCTGACTACCAGCGACGAGTTATTCATCGAAGAGGGCCTGGCAGTGCCTGACGCGGAAGTCCTAAGGACCGCACGCATCGGCGTGGTCGGCAACGACCTTGCCCTGGCGCGTCCCTGGCGCTTCATCTGGCGGCCCTCCCCTTAAACCACACGGCCCTGCCTACCTGGTTACCTGCTCGCCATCCGCCTTACCATCCCCAGTTCCGGCATGCGCAGGATCGCCGCGCCGATCAGGTAGATGAGCGCGCCCAGCAGCAGACCGGATGCCCCCACCACCAGGGCGGGCGCACTCGTCCAACGGGTTGCCACCCATTGCAGCGCCACGGCCATCACCACCGTCGCCAAGAGGGAGCGCAGCGCCGTCGCCGAAAGCTGAACCCACTCCAGGCCTCCCAGCCGCCGGGTGAGCAGCCAGAGCAGCACCACCATCTCCAGCGTGGTTGCGATGGTATTCCCCAGGGCCAATCCGGCGAAGCCCAGGGCGGGCCGTAGCGCCAGGCTGAGCACGACATTAAGCGCCATGCTGGCTACGCCGACACCCACCGGGGTGCGCGTGTCATGCAGCGCATAGAAGGCCCGCGAGGTGATCTCCAACAGCGAGTGTCCGAGGAGGCCGAATGCGTAGAAAGCCAGCGCGTAGGCGGTCCACTGCGTCGACTGCTCGGTGAAGACGCCACGTTGGAACAGCATGCGCACCAGCGGTACGCGCCAGACAAACAGGCCGGCGGCGGCGGGAATGGTGAGGAAGAGGACCGCCCTCAACGTGGTGCTCAGCGTACGCCTCAGCTCCGCATATCTCCCGCCGGCCTCGAGCGCGGCAAAGGTGGGGAACGCGGCGGTTGCCATGCCTTGCGCCACGATGCCCTGGGGTAGCAACATGAGCAGCCAGGCATAGTTAAGCGCCGACAGGCTGCCGCTGGGCAGCGAAGAGGCCAGTATCGTGTTGACCCAGAAATTGAGCTGTACGACGGCAAGCCCGAGGATGCGGGGAGCCATGAGACGGCCCACTTCTCGTACGTGGGTGTCATTGAGCCCAAGCACCGGCGAATAGCCGGCGCCGTGCCACCACAGGCCGAACAACTGGGCGTCGAGATGCAAAGCCGCCCCGACGACGACGCCCAACACCAGTCCGTAGACGCCTATCGTCGGCCCCAGAAACCAGGCCCCGGCGATGATCGCGAGGTTGTAGAGAACGGGAGCCAGGGCCGGGAGCAGGAAGTGTTGCAGGCTGTTCAGCACAGCCATGATGATCCCACTGACGCCGAAAATGACGGTGCTGACCAACATCCAGCGCATCAGTTGGGCGGTGAGCGCTTGCTGTTCGGGCGTGAAACCGGGCGCCAGCACGTAACGTACCAGCAACGGCGCCGCAATCGCCGCCAGCACGGCCGCGACCGTCATGATGATGACGACGCAATTCGTGACTGCGCTATATAGCCGCCAGGCGCCGCGCAAATCCCGCCGGGCCAAGCAACCGGTAAACACCGGAATGAATGCCGAGCCGAGTGCCCCGCCGGCCATCAGTTGGAACAGCAGGTCGGGCAAGCGGAAAGCCGCCAGGTACGCGTCGTATTCAGCGCCGGTGCCGAAGCGCGCGCCGATGATCATTTCACGGGCCAGCCCGGCCATCCGGCTGAATACAAAAAGCGCCATCACCAGCGTCGCCGCCCGCGCGATCTGGCGGGTGCTGGACATAGCCGGAGTTCGTGGGGTCATGCCCGCATTATACCATTCGCTCATTCCGGGGTCTAGCCACTATTGGGCTATACTTGGAGAGTCTGTGACTCTCATGGCGATGGCAACCACTTGCCCCGACAACTGGTTGCGCAGCACGCAGCGCTTATCACGCATCACGGAGGCCCTATGGGGCATGAAGCGCAAGGGGCGGCCAGGAGCCGTCATCGCTACCAGGTGATTCCCCGCACCCTCTGTTTCGTCACGCAGGGCGATGGCGTCCTGCTGTTGCGCGGCGGCCCACAGAAGCGCCTGTGGGCCGGCCTGTACAACGGTGTCGGCGGGCACATCGAGCCACGCGAGGACGTCTATAGCGCAGCGCGACGCGAGATTCACGAGGAGACCGGTCTGCAGGTTAGCGACGTGCGCCTGCGCGCTTTGATCCACGTCGATGCCCAGGATCCGGACGTGGGCATCCTACTGTTCGTCTTCACCGCCGAAGCGGCGGCCCGCACTGTGATCGCGTCAGAGGAAGGGACGCTGGAATGGCTGCCGCGGGACGCACTACCGCTCGATCATGTCGTGGAGGATCTGCCCGTTCTCCTGCCACGCCTACTGGCGATGGGCCCTACCGACCCGCCGCTGTCAGTCGTCTACACCTATGACGACGATGACCGGCTGGTCATCTCATTCGCCTGACATATTTTGCCTGACACCCATCGCCTGACCTGCTGCCGGCAACTCCGCTGTGTTCTCGCTCAGGTCCCGCGCACCTGCTCCACAAAGGCGCGCAACGCGCGGTTCACAGCGCGCGGGTTCTCCAGCGGGCTCAGGTGGCCGGCACGCCGTATCATCACCATGCGTGCGCCGGGAATAGCCTCGGCCAGGGCCTGTCCATCAGCCGGCGGCGTGAGTTGATCCGCTTCGCCTGTGATCACCAGGGTAGGCACACTGATCTTAGCCAGCGCCGGCCGGCTGTCGGGCCGGTCGCGCATCGCCTGCAGGTCCCCAACGATGCCCGCCACCGGTTGTACCGCCATGATCGCCAACGCCCGACCAGCGAGCGTGGTGTTAGCGAAGTTGACCGGGGCCAGCAGCCGTGGCAACATCTGGCGCGCCAACGCCTCGCTCCCCTCGCGCTGGACATAGTCCGCTGAGGCGTCCCGGCCGGTCCTGGCCTGTGGGCTGTCCGGCTCCGCGCGTGTGTCGAGGAGAGCCAGCGCCTGGACGCGCGACGCGTAGCGCCGCCAGAAGGCGAACGCGATATATCCGCCCATGCTCAGCCCCGCGACGATAGTGCGCTCGATATCCAGGTGGTCGAGCAGCGCGGCCAGGTCATCGGCGAACTGGTCCATGCTGTACGGGCCGGGCGTGGTCTGCGAGTCGCCGCTGCCGCGCAGGTCCGGGGCGACGACCCGCGCCACGCCGGCGAGGCCGGCCAACTGAGCGTCCCACATGTGACGATTAAGCGGAAAGCCGTGGATCAGCAGCAGGTTGGTACTATGGCGTGTGCCACGGCGTATGCCACGCCCTATACCACGCTCTGCGTAAGCCAGGCGTGCACCGTTGATCGTAGCGTACATTTTCGCCTCCTCCATATACTATACCACCGGACGGCCGATAGGGCAGGGGAAATCGTGCCCGCCGATCGTTCATCGCCTGAGGGTCGCCCGGCAGAGAGCATCCAGATCTGCCTCGCTCAGGAATCCCTCCGCGGCCGAGTTTGCCCCTATCTTGTAGGACGCAATAACGAGCGAGAAGTTGATGTTGCACAACGCGGCCCGGGAGCAGGCACCGGCCGCTTCCTCAAAACCACCGGCGAGTAAGCTTTAAGTACTTTTTACGGCATACGTAGACGTGAACGGTTCAGCTTAGCGTATTTTACCCGCGCGGCCGCAGAAAAAATCCCGATAATGTACGCTTCTCGACATTTTCGGCGGGGTGTACAATCGCTGCAGATTCAGGGAAGCTCTTTGATATTCTGGGAACCTTCTCAGTAGCTTCAACGTCTCAATAATATCCCGAACACCCTTGAGGGGAAGGAGACACCCATGCACATCCCGTTGATTATTGCGATTTTGGCCTTGCTGGCCTGGACGTTGTTGCCTCAGTTGGACTACTTCCGAGACGTTGAAACGCAGTCTGACGGAGTCGCCTCTTACCTGAGATGCCTGGCCCACTGGCTCAACGAGTAACCCGGCACCTTCGACCCGATCAGGGGGAGTCGCACGACTCCCCTCTTTTATTTCCTCCTTTATGAGTGCGATCATTGTCAGCCCCTTTTTGCCCCCTTATACTACAGTCGACAACATTCTTGGGGAGTACGAGTGGGAGTACGAGTATGCGCGAATTCATCGACGGCGCCACAGCCATCGCACGCGGCGCCCTGGATGCCGGCTGCAACTTTTTCGCCGGCTATCCCATTTCACCGGCCACACCGCTGCTGCTGCATATGGTGCGCGAACTGCCCAAGATCGGCGGAGTCGCCATCCAGGCGGAAGACGAGATCGGCTCTTTGAGCATGTGCGTCGGGGCAGCCATGACAGGCGCCCGCGTGCTCACCGCTACTTCCGGGCCCGGCCTGAGCCTGTATAGCGAGACCATCGGGTTGGCCATCATGGGCGAAGTGCCCCTGGTGATCGTCGACGCGCAACGGATGGGACCCGCGACCGGCGGCGCGACTACCCCGGCCCAGGCTGACATCCAGTTCGTGCGTTGGGGCAATTCCGGCGGCTACCCCATCATCGCCCTCTGCCCCAGCAGTGTGGCCGAGTGCTACAGCCTGACTCGCCGGGCCTTCGATCTGGCCGAACGCTTCCGCGTGCCGGTCTTCTTGATGACCGACAAAGATATGTTCCTGTCGATGAGCACGGTCGATGTAGACGACTATGCATACCCGCCCGTGCGGGCGCGCGCGATCGCCGCGCCCCTGCCGACGGGCACACCCGGCCTTCGCCCCGAAGAAACATTCCTGCCCTGGCGCTTCGAACCTCTCGATCAGCCGCCAGACTACAGTCCGTACGGTGGGGAACATATCGTCCGTTTCACCGGCTCCAGCCATGACGAGCACGGCATGCTGACCAAAGACCCGGTCAAAGTCGGGCGCTTGAACGAGCACCTGTGGCGCAAGATCGAAGACCATCGCGACGAGATCGAGCTTGTGAGCGCCGACCTGCAGTCCGGCGCACGGACGCTCCTCATTGCTTATGGCATCACGGCGCGCGCTATGACCGAGACAGTCAATACCTTCCGCCATAATTCTGCTGACCGGGCAGGCGCGCGCGCCGTCTCCTCCCTCACTATCCAGAGCCTGTGGCCGGTGCCGGAACGCGCCATCCTGGCTGCCCTGCAGGGTTCTGATGGACGGTCTACGGTCGAGCGCGTGGTGGTCGCCGAGATGAACCACGGCCAATACCGGCAGGAAATCGAGCACGTCATTTACGCCTGGGCCGCGCGCGCCCGCCAGGCGCCCCCAGAAGTGACCGGGGTCATGCGTGTTGACGGCGACCTGATCACACCAGGCCAGTTTGCGGAGTGCATTCTGGATTGAGCACGCAAAAGAGAGATGATGGAATCAACTTCACTTGCGACTTACCGCAACGAGCGCTCCTACCCGTTCTGCCCGGGCTGCGGCCACGGCTTGATCCTGGACGCCTTCAACAAGGCACTGGTCAAGCTCGCCCTGGATCCCCGACAGGTGGTAATCGTTACCGATATCGGCTGCCAGGGGCTCGGCGACCAGTATTTCATTGCCAATGCTTTCCATGGGCTGCACGGGCGCAGCATCGCCTACGCCACTGGCATCAAGTTGGCCGATCCGGAGCTCAAGGTGATCGTCATGATCGGCGACGGCGGCTGTGGCATCGGTGGCGCACATCTACTGAACGCGGCCCGCCGCAACATCGGTCTGCCGGTGCTCGTTTTCAACAACTTTAACTTTGGGATGACGGGTGGTGAGCATAGCGTCACCACCCCGCCGGGCGGCGTCACCGCCACCACGCGCGCCGGCAACCTTGAGCGTTCGCTGGACCTGTGTGCGACGGTCGGCGTCAACGGCGCCGGCCTGACCTGGCGGGGCACCGCCTTCGATCGTGAGTTGCCGGATGTGATCGCCGAGGCGATCCGCAGCGAGTGTTTTGCGCTCCTCGACATCTGGGAACTCTGCACGGCCTACTACGTGCCCAACAACGATTTCTCCAAGAAGGAACTGCTCGCCAAACGCGACGAGTTAGGGCTGCAGGCGGGCTGGCTGCACCGCTCCGAGAGACCGGAATATGCCCACCTTGTGCGCGACGCCAACGCCGGCGCCAACCGTGGCGCCAACGCCGGCGGGGGGACGGCCGCGACGGCCGTCGCACCTCTGCGGGCTATCGAGGCTGGGCTGGCGCCACGCGCCGGGCTGCGGCCCGCGCCGGTCCAACCACTGTTCGCTTCACCCCTGGACCGGGAATTCCGACTCGTGATCGCAGGCTCGGCGGGCGGCAAGGTGCGCTCCTCCGCGCATATGGCCGGGCAGGCGGCTCTGCTGGCAGGGTTGTGGGCCAGCCAGGCCGATGACTACCCGGTGACCGTCAAGAGCGGCCACAGCATCAGCGAGGTAATATTCAGCCCGCATGAGATCCTCTACACCGGTGTAACCCGCCCCGATGCCCTCGTCCTGGTCAGCGAGGACGGCCTCCAGCAGGCGGGGCGCTACCTGCGCGGCATGACGGCCGATAGCCGGCTCTTTGTCACACCCGAGTTCGCCGGCCTGGCGACCCCGGCCCGCAAGGTGGTCTTCGACTTTGAGGCCGCAGGCGTGCGCGGCAACAAAAAGAACCTGGCATTACTCATGCTCTGTGCGGCACTGCGCGAGCTAGATCTATTCCCCATTGAGGCCTGTGTCGAGGCCATCCGGCGGACCCAACGCTCTCCCATCGCCGAAGAAAACCTGGAGGTTCTCGCGCAGAGCGCCGCCCTGGTCGGCTGGCGCTGGCTTGGCCGGCTGAGCGCCGGCCCGGCCGCGGCAGGCACGCGCCGTCACCAGGCGTGAAGGGAACCGCTTGTCCCGCTCCGTCGTCTTATCTTGGTAGTTCACCGCGCTGGGGTTCCAGACTTGGTCTCCCCCACCAGCGGGAGTATAATTAGGCTTCATGAGAAGCGAAGGGCACAGGCAATTGAAACCTATACGACGCCGGCGCGTTACCTGCGCTGGGCTATTGGCCGCGCTGATTCTGACCCTGGTCATGCTGGTCGGAGCCGCTGCGGTCTATCTCGAATTCACATGGCAAGCAAAGGGCAGCGAGCGCGCCCCTGTCGCGCCGGCGGGTCTGCCCGCGCAGTTGACGCCGGCGGTCGCGTCTGCCTCCTCAGACACAGCCCCCGGTAGCCAGGCCGCCCAGCCTGCGTCGCAGCCGGCTGCCGCCGCCCTCCCGACCGGGCGTATCACCGTGTTGCTGCTCGGAACAGATAACCGGCCCAATGAACCGATCGGCCGCACCGACACGATGATGGTGCTCACCGTCGATCCGCAGACGCACTCGGCCGGTATTATCTCACTGGCCCGCGATCTGCTCGTCCCGCTGCCCGGCTACACCAACGTCGCGAAGATCAACTCAGCACACGTACTGGGTGAGGTTTACAAGTACCCGGGTGGCGGCCCGGCCTTGGCGCGCGCGACGGTGGCCAGTTTCATCGGCCACCCCATCGACTACTACGTGCGGGTGAATTTTGACGGCTTCCGCCAGATCATCGATCAGATGGGCGGCATCGACATCGACGTCCCCAAAGCGATCAACGACCCCCTGTTCCCAGATAACAACTACGGCTATGATCCGCTATACATCCCGGCCGGGCATATCCACATGGACGGCACCCTGGCGCTCAAATATGCCCGCACCCGTCACGAAGACAGCGATTACGGCCGGGCCCGCCGCCAGCAACAGGTAGTGCTGGCGGTAAAGCAGAAACTCAGCCAACCGGGCCAGCTTGCGCCACTCTTGCCGCGCCTGCCCGGCTTGATGCTGACACTGGCCAAGTCGCTCCAGACAAATATGCCGCTGGATAAGCTGCTCTCGCTGGCCGAGGAACTGAACCAGATGGACGTCGCAAAGCCGGTCCAGGTCGTAGTGGACGATGCCATGGGTCTGAATTCGAGCGACGCCACCTGGGGCTTCGTCCTCATCCCCGACATGCAGAAGGTGAAGCTGGCCGTGGCCAGCGTCTATGGCGGCACATCTGGCCGGGCGCCGGGAAACGCCGCGCTGAGCGCAGACCCCCAGCCGGCGACTGCAGGCGCGCAGATCGCCGTCTTGAACGGTACCCACGACGCCGGCCTGGCTTCCAGGGTCGCCAGCAACCTCGCGCGAGGAGGCTTCGACGTCGTGGCGCTCGGTGAGGCCGATCGCTCGGATTACACTGCAAGCTGGCTGATCACTTATGGGAACGCGCCGCCTGCGACCCGCAACGCATTAGCACAGCAATTAGCCATCACATCCGATCACGTGCTGAGCAAGACCGGCCCAGGCAGCGCTGACCTGGTGATCATACTCGGCGCGGACGCTGCCGTCGCAAGCAGGTGATAATGCCTCGCCCCGAAACGAACAAGCTGCCGCTTGTCGCGCTGGCCTTCGGGCATTTAGCGGTTGACATTCAGACCAGCGGCCTGGCAATTCTCATCCCGCTGCTGCACGCCCGTCTCCATCTCGATTACGCCTCGGCGGCTGCGATCGTCTCGGTGCAATACCTTACCTCGTCGGTCATCCAACCGTTGTTCGGCCTGCTCAGCGACCGCCGGCCGATGCGCAGCGTTCTGCCGATCGCCTGTATCCTGGCTGGGCTGGGAACCGGCGCGGTCCTGTTCATGCCAAGCTATAGGCTGGTCGTGGCAGTGGTCGTGCTCACGGGCCTGGGCTCCGCGCTCTACCATGCGGCCGGTTCGCTGCAGGCCAACCACGTCAGCGGCGAGAACAAAGCTACGGGCATTTCGTTCTTCTTCGCCGGGGGCAACCTGGGCTATGCCATGGGACCGCTCATCGTCGTGGCCCTGCTCAGCCTGTTTGGCGACCGCGGTCCGCTTGGCACGCTGCTGCCCGGCATATTGGCGGCCGGCGCCCTGGCTGCGTTCCTGCCCTACTATGCCACCACCGGCCAATGGCAGGCCCGTCGCGCCCACCTGCGCGCAACTCAAGCCCGTGTCGTCGACTCCAGATCCAGGGTGATCCTGGGGCTGGGGGTGATCGTGCTGGTGATCGGCCTGCGGTCGATCATCCAGACGGGACTGATCACTTTCATCCCGCTTTACTTTGCTTACCTCAGCCCGGATAAGAAAGCCTACGCGGCCCTGCTGATTGCGGTCTTCGTCTTTACCGGCGCCATCGGCACGCTGTTCGGCGGTGCGCTGGCCGACCGCTTCGGCCGCAAGCCGGTCATGGTCGTTTCGCTTGCTACAGTCCTGCCTCTCCTGCTGGTCTTTCTCAATACCAGCGGGCCGCTGCAAGTCCTATCGATAGCCCTGGCCGGCGCTTCGCTCATTGCCGCATCCTCTCTGACCGTGATCATGGCGCAAGAACTGCTGCCCCATAATATCGGCTTGGCCTCGGGCCTCACCCTGGGCCTGGGTTTCGGCGCGGGGGGCATCGGCGCAGCGGCACTCGGGGGCATCGGCGACCGATATGGTCTGCCGACCACCATGCTGGTGATCGCCTTGTTGCCCGCACTGCTGGTCCTGTCCAGCCTCCTGTTGCCGGGGAAGCCGCGCCTGGAGGCGCAGAAGGTGCGTACGCCGGCCGGAGCCGGCGCCGCAACCAGTTTGCAGTAACAGCTACGCGATCCGGGCGGGTCAGCCGGGCCTGCGCCTGCTGCCGCGCCACCGCAGGGCGAGGCCCACCAGCAACAGGACCGGCGCCAGTCCGGCCACAATAATCCACCAGGGTACGCTCGCCGGCGCCGGCGGATGGCATGTTCGTCTTGATGAAGCCATAGAGGTCGGCCGCGGTCCTGAAACGCGACAGCCTGCCCGGCCCGATGAGTGGCGGGACATATTTGGGGAACGCGAAGCTCGCGGCGTTGCGCACGTCACCGTGGCATCTGGCCTGCCAGCAGTTCTGATCTACCTTGGGCCAGGCGGCGCGGTACTCGTCCGTCAGGCCCTGGCCATGGTCGCCGTGGCAAACCATGCAGCGCAGCCAGTAAACCTGGCTGCCCAGGTCGGCCTGGGCCGGTTGGGGAGGCAGCGTCGGGAGCGCGCGAAGATGTCGACGGCAGGGAGCATAATGGCCGGGCGTGTGGGTGCGGTGGTGCTGTCGGAGGCGCCGGCCTGGACGGAAACGACCGGCGGGAGCGACGCCGTACCGAGCGTAATGGCCAGAACCAGCAGGAAGCCCACCAATCCCAGCCCAATCTCTCTGT
>Ga0209746_1001559_pt1 | contig 10919 bp, 10 predicted proteins | sample BarGraNGADG00211_3_FD_184496 | JGI IMG/M metagenome (GOLD analysis project Ga0209746, IMG submission 184496) | Arctic peat soil microbial communities from Barrow, Alaska - Barrow Graham LP Ref core NGADG0011-211 (SPAdes) (version 2) | ecosystem: Environmental > Terrestrial > Soil > Wetlands >...
GGGCGCCCTTGGGACCATCGCAGCGGATCACGACCACCGAGCCGCTGCGGATGCGGCCGTCGGCGATGGCCGCGACGGCGTCCTTCTCGCTCTCGAAGACCTGCGCGGGGCCGCTGTGGCGCAGCATCTCGTCGGCCACGGCGCCTTCCTTGACGACGGCGCCGTCGGGGGCGAGGTTGCCGAAAAGGACGGCGAGGCCGCCCGTGGCGTTGTAGGGCTTCTCCAGGGAACGGATCACCTCGGTGTTCAGGACCCTCTTCCCCGCCAGGTTCTCGCCGACCGTCTTTCCCGTGACGGTCAGGGCGCCGGCATGGATCAGACTCCCGCGGGAGAGTTCCTGCATGAGCGCGGGGATCCCTCCGGCCTGGTGAAGATCGCTCAAGTGGTGGGGGCCGCCGGGCGACATGGAACAGAGGTGCGGGGTTTTATCGCTGTAGGCGTTGAAGGCCTCGAGTGTCAGCGACACTCCTGCCTCCTTCGCGATGGCGGGCAGGTGGAGCGAGGTGTTCGTCGATCCGCCGAAGGCCAGATCCACGCGGAGGGCGTTTTCAAAGGCTTCGACCGTCAGGATATCGGAGGGTTTGAGGTTCCGGGCCACCAGCTCCATGATCTGCATTCCCGCCTCCTTGGCCAGGCGGATCCGTTCCGCCCAGACGGCCGGAATCGTCCCGTTTCCCGGGAGCCCCATCCCCAGCGCCTCGGTGAGGCAATTCATCGAGTTGGCCGTGAACATCCCCGCGCAGGAGCCGACGCCCGGGCAGGCGCACCCTTCCGCCTCGCGGAGCTCCTCCATCGTCATCTCCCCGACCTTGGCCTTGCCCACATATTCGAAGACCTTGATCAGGTCGATCTTCTTTCCCTGAAACTCGCCGGAAAGCATCGGCCCGCCGCTGATGACAATCGCCGGGATGTCGAGACGCGCCGCGGCCATCAGCATCCCGGGAACGATCTTGTCGCAGTTGGGGATGAGGACCAGGCCGTCGAACGGGTGGGCCATTACCATGGATTCGACGGAGTCGGCGATCAGTTCACGGGTGCACAACGAATACTTCATCCCCTCATGTCCCATGACGATGCCGTCGCATACCCCGATCGTGGAAAACTCGATGGGCGTTCCCCCCGCCATCCGGATGCCGGCCTTGACCGCCTCGGAGATCTGGTGCAGATGGAGATGGCCGGGGATGATTTCATTGGCGGAATTGGCGATGCCGATCATCGGCTGCTCGATCTCGCGATCCGTCAGTCCCAGCGCCTTGAACAGGGAGCGGTGCGGGGCCCTTTCTAACCATTTTTTCATACCATCGGAACGCATGATCTACCTCCTCATCTCTTATAAGCCGCCCGTCCGGCGACTTTCCGTTTCGGTTTCCATTTCATCCAACGCGCTGAGAAGGCTCTGGCATGTGTTGGACAGCGCGACCCGCGTGTCGTTTATGGCGATGGCGTTTTCATCGCAAACACCCACGCAGCTCTCGCAGCCCATGCACTCCTTGTCTTCAACGGGCAACGCCTTGCCGTTCTGCATCCGGAACATCCCCACCGTGCAGGCCTCCAGGCATTCCTCACAGCCGTTGCACCTCCTGCCCTCCACCGTCACCTTATAAGCCATCTTAGTATCGTAAAATCCTTTCGAATAATGGGGGGTGATCGTTTTCCCCCAAGTTTCAAAATCCTGTAGCACAACTCTTTCTTGGAAACAAGCCTGAAGATGTATCCAAAAATAACGGATTATGATTTTTTTGGAAATCAGGCCTTCAGGGGTTGAAAACGGAAACAGAAATCAATGCACTTGAAAGTAAAGGTTATTTAATGAAATAAATTCGCTTGACAACGGGCGGGAGATATAATAGAAATTTCACGAAACGTATTTCCAACGGTTTTATTGGATACAATCATGAACATGAATCCATCCAAAAAATCCAAGAAGAATGTGATCTCCGCCCGCGAGAAGACCTACGATTACCTGAAAGCCAACATCCTTTCCGGACATTTCATTCCCGGTTAACGCCTCGCGGAGGAGCATCTCGCGGAGGAACTTGGGGTCAGCCGCACCCCGGTTATGGAGGCGCTCCACAAGCTCGAGCAGGAAGGTTTGATCGAACCCCTGGAGTCCCGGGGGTTTCGTGTTCCTCAAGATTCTCCGGAAGAGATCGAAGATCTGTTCGACATCCGGACCGTTCTGGAAGGTTACACCCTGAAGATCATCTGCGAGAGGATCACCGATGAACAGATTGCGATGCTTGAGGAGATCATCGAGAAGGCGGATGACGCCCTCCGGCGGAAGAGGATCGATGAGGTATTCCAGTGGAACACGCAATTCCACGACACCCTGCACAGCCTGGTTGCGGACAAACGTCGTTTCCATAGTCTGATCGTGAACATGAGAAAATACGTGCTGAGATATCGGAAAGATACGCTTCAGTCTCTTGGCGCGGCGAAGCGAGCCAGCGACGGCCACCGGCAGATTCTCCTGGCCTTGAAACTGAAAGAGCCGGAGCTCTGCGAGCGGGTGATGCGGGTTCACATTCGTCAGTCCAAGGAGGATGCGCTCCAGACCAACCGTGAGGCGATGTAAAGGAGGCTCCGGTCCGGTTTCTGCGGGTGAACCTCCTTAAGTCGTATGGCATTATGAGAGGTTTGAAAGAGATTCAGGCAATGCGAATGAGGAGGTTGTATGAAGGCAGATAAGGATAAGTGCATAGCATGCAAGAGGTGTTTCCCCTATTGTCCGATGGGAAGAATTCAGACCTACGCAAGGCATGACCAGATCCCCGGCCGGGTCTATATCGAGATCGACCAGGATGCCTGCACCGACTGCGGGATGTGCCTGCGGGCGAAAATCTGTCCGGTGACCGCCCTTTTCCAGCCGGAAGAGCCCTGGCCCCGCGAGGTCCGCGGCGTCCTGAGCAACCCGATGATCGAGTTCATGGGGTCGCAGACGCCCGGCCGCGGAACGGAGGAGATGAAGACGAACGACGTCAAGGGCACCTTCCTCCCCGGCGAGGTGGGGGTCGGCGTCGAACTGGGCAGGCCCGGCGTCGGCGCCTATTTCCGGGATGTTGAGACGGTGGCGATGGCGCTGATGAAGGCCGATCTCGGTTATCAACTGGCGGCGGAAAACCCCGTGACCCATTTCATGTCCGACAAGACCACAGGAAAGCTCCGCGACGATATCCTCGGGGAAAAGGCGACCTCGGCCATTATCGAGGGGAAGTGCAAGCTGGAAAGACTGCCCGAGGTCATCAAGGTTCTCCAGGATGTGGCCAAGACGCTGGACACGGTTTTTACCGTGGAGGTGATCACAAAGGTTCCGCCGGTGGGAGAAGTTCCGATCGTACCGGTCTTCAAGGAGATGGGCATCTGGTACTCCATCAACAGTAAGAACAACATGGGATTGGGCGAACCGCACTACAAATTCTACGACGACGAGCAGTAAAGGAGGAGAATCATGACACACAGTTTGCACCGCAGAGGAACCCGGGAGAGTCTGAGCGGGGATTTTGTCGTCCTGGGCTGTCCGGCGACCGGCGTCAACAAGAAAGGATCCGCGCCCAAAACCAGAAAATTCCTGAGCATCTGCTACAAGCACGGGCCGGTCAACCTGGGCGATATGAAAACGGGCAACATCTACAACACGACGATGGACGACATCCTCAGTCGCGTGACCGACGGGACGATCGTGGAGTGCACCTTCGACAACCGGGAGAAGATCGTCTCCCTGCTGAAGGAACTCAACGAAGACCGACCCGGCATATCGGTCATCATCTCGGGCATTCCCGATATCGTTCAGCAGTGCATGACGGAGGCGGGGATGGGGCGGATCCACTCCCTCGAATATTCCCTCGGCACCTGGGGAAACACCGAACGGCTGCCCGATTTCGAGATCCTCCAGACGGTCACCATGTGCGGTCACGGGATGATCGCCTCGGACCTGGTCCGCAAGATGGTCCGGGACGTCAAACGGGGGCGCAGAACGATCGAGGATTGCTGCATCGAAATCGCGGAATGCTGTTCCTGCGGCAACTACAACGTGACCCGGGGAAAACAGTTGTTAAAGGAGCTGCTCCACCTCTATACGCTCCACAGCCTGTACTAATTACGGAAAATGCGGGGTATGGGCCATTCATTTTCAGATATCAGGAAGGAGAATAAGATGCGATACATCATTGTAGGAGGGAGCGCCGCGGCGATCAGCGCCGTTGAGTCCATCCGGTCCCTGGATCACGAATCCAGCATTGACCTGTTCAGCGATGAAGAGACCCCCATATTTTCGAGAGTCCTCCTCCCGTACTACGTTGCGGAGGAGCTTTCCAAACCGTTGCTCAATTTCCGAACAGCCGATTTTTTCGAAGAGAACAAGGTTACGCCCCACATGGGGGTGAAAGTAACCTCGCTGAATACCGCCGCCAAGGCCATCCGAACCACGGACGGGCAGACGTACGCTTTTGACAAGCTCCTGCTCGCCACCGGCGGGAAGGCGATCGTTCCGCCCATCCCAGGGATCGACAAGGAGGGGATCTCCACCATGAAGACCATGGCCGACGCGGAGAGGATCTACAACATGAAGGGGAAACGCGCCGTGGTGATCGGCGCCGGCAGCATCGGCGTCGAGGCATGCATCAGTCTGACGAGACGCGGTATCAAGGCCACGCTGCTGGAGCAGCTCGGGCAGGTGATGCCCACCGTCTTCGATGCGGAGGCGGCCGAGATCGTCCGGAAACGGATCGAGGATCTCGGGATCGACGTGCTCACCGGCGAAAAGGCGCTGAGGTTTACCGGCGACAAGCGTGTCACGGGCGTCGTGACCGACAACCGCGAGCTTCCCTGCGACATGGTCGTGCTGTCGGTGGGCGTTCGTCCGCAGACCGAACTCGCCGTCCAGGCGGGACTCAAGATCGGTGAACTGAAGGGGATCCGGGTCGACGAGACCATGATGACCAGCGCCAAGGACGTCTACGCCGCCGGGGATGTCGCGGAGACCCACGACATCGCGAGGAACGCCTATTTCCTCAACGCGATCTGGCCGTGCGCCTTCGAGCAGGGCCACTTCGCCGGTCTCAACATGGCCGGCCGGAAGAGCGCCTATCCCGGTTCCTACCGACGCAACTCCATCGGAAATTTCATCGGAATTCCCGCTATCTCCATGGGGGTGACCCATGCGGAATCCTGCGCGATGACCTCCGATGAGGATGAATTCCGGGAGATCCGGGTGCGAACGAAGGATGTCTACAAGAAACTCGTCCTGAGGAACGGGAAGATCATCGGGGCGATCCTGGTCGGCCAGACCCAGAAGGCCGGGCTCATGTCGATCCTGCTCAAGAAGCAGGTCAACGTCGCCGATTCCATCCCGCTGCTGATGAGCGACCGCCTGAATTTCATGGATCTGCTGCCGATCCTGCGGAGGAACGCCGATCAGTTCAGCGAACCGGAATACAAGGAACTGATGGATACCGGACTGTAATTCTTTGAGCTGTTTCAAGATGAAGCGCACCTGTTTCAAGTTGAGGAGGAAAACGTGAAAGTATTAATGGTAGACAAAGAAAAATGTACGGGATGCCATCAGTGCGAGCTCTGGTGCGGGACGGAAATCGCCTCCACCTCCAAAGAGCTGGCCCGGGCGATCAACGAGGAGCCCAATCCGGTGCAAAGGGTCTATGTCGAGGGAAAGCCGTTCGCGCTGCAGTGCCGGCATTGCGAGAGCGCACCCTGCCTGGACGCCTGTCCCAACGGAACCATGCGCCGCGATCCGGAAACCGGGCTGATCTACGTAAACGAACAGACCTGCATCGCCTGCTGGATGTGCGTCATGGTGTGTCCGTTCGGAATCATCAACCCGTCATCATCCATGAAGGTGGCGATCAAGTGCGACCGTTGCCGCAACATGGGCTATCCGATCTGTGCGGAGGTCTGTCCCACCGGGGCCATCTCCATCGTGGAGCGGAAGGATTATCGGAAGAAGAAGTTCTAACAAGGCAGGATGCTATCACAATTTGACCGATGACCGGATGGGTCGCGGAACGGAACGTCGGGGACATGTTCCGGAAGCCCGGAGGGAACGGAACGGATCGGGGACATGTTCCGGAAGCCCACAGGGATCGGAACGTGTCCCCGGAACACAAGAAAGGAGATTTACAATGGAGTTCATCCAGAAGAAGACCGCCGACAATGCAGCAGAACATTTCCTGGCGAAAGCGGCAGACAAGGGTACGAAATTGGCGTGGGACCGTTTCGAGGGACAGCTTCCCGAATGCGGGTTCTGCGAATCGGGATTAAGCTGCCGGGATTGCCTCCAGGGGCCGTGCATCAGCCACCCCTTCCGGGATGTCAACAAACTGGGCGTTTGCGGAAAGGATAAGGATATCCTGGCTGTGCAGACACTTTTGAAACTGGTCCTCAAGGGGACGATGGCCACCCTGGACCAGGTCAGTGATTTTGTGGAAGGGGTCGCCTCCGGGGCGATGAAGCCGAAGGACAAGGCGGAGGCGGATCGGATCGTCGCCGGGATCGAAGCCCTGCTGAAGGATGGCGGCGCCGGCCTGAAGAAGGCCTTCCCGAAGGCCATGCTCGCCGCCTGGGAAGAGGCGGGGATCTACCCGCAGGGGGTGGCCAAAGATCTCTTCAAGGCCTCCCAGAAGGTGGAAGGCGGCGTCGCCGGCGTCGAGGAGACGCTGTTCTGGGCCTTCAAGGCCGCGCTGCTGGGCGCCTTTGCGCAGAGGCTCCAGGGCGGGCTGAAAAAGGCTGTCTTCGGTGCGGCCCCCGCCGAGCTTGAAGTCAACATTGGCGTGCTGAAAAAGGATGCCGCGAATATTCTTCTCTACGGACGCTTCTCGCCGGTCCTGAAGGCGAAGATCGCGGCCGCGGCGGCAAAGAAAAAGGTGACCGTGGCGGGCGTCTGCACGGATCCGCTCCTTTCGCCGTATGCGTTCGCTCCGGTGACGAGTTACGGTTCCCAGGAACTGCCGCTGATGACCGGCGCCGTCGACCTGATCGTGACCGGCGACCAGTTTGTCAATCCGTCGGTCGCCGCGATCGCCGCAGAGTACAATACGGTGGTTGTCCCGACGGAGGCCCTCAAGGGCCGGAATCCGGAGGCCTTTGCCGGGGAGATCGTGGAGAAGGCTCTCAACGCGTTTCAGTTCCGCCGCGCGATCGTGCGGGATATCCCCGCGGCGAAGGAGACCGCCCTGATGGGGCTTTCCGCGGCGGATCTCGACGTGAAGAAGATCGCCGTTGCGCTGAACGAGGGGAAAGTCAAGGGGATCGCGATCCTCGCGGGCACCAACAACGTGAAGTTCACGCAGGACCTGCCCTTCGTGACGATGGCGCAGGAGTTCCTGAAGGACGACATCCTCTGCATCTCCGAAGGCGATGCGAGCGTCAGCCTGGCGAAATACGGTTTCCTGAACCCCCGCCAGTCCGGGAAGCACTGTGGCGAGGGTGTGGCAAAGCTTCTCAAGGCCGCCGGAAAGAACCTCCCGGCCGTTCTCGACCTCGGGTATGCGGAGAACGGCGGCGTGGCCGAGTTTCTGTTAGCGCTTTCCGCGGCCTCCAAGAAGGCCGTGAAAGAGCTGCCGGTGCTGGCCTGCTTCGCCGAGGCCAACCGGAGCGCCGAGGTTGCCGAGGCGCTCGGCCTGGTGGCGATGGGCGTTTCGACCTTCTTCTGGCCCAGCCTGCCGGTGACGGGGAGCCCGAAGACGATGGAGGCCCTCGGGAAGCTCTGCGGCGAAAAGTTCGGCGCGAAGCTGATCGTCCATACGGACAAGAAGATGGAGCCGCTGGCGAAGGCGAGGATGATTCGGAAGGTCTTCAACCGCGTGGAAGATCCGAGCCTCAAGGATCATCCCTGGACCGACTGGAAGAAATAGGAGGGGGTATCATGTCTTATCCGAGCGGTCGTCATTTTTTGCAGATTCCGGGACCGACCAACGTGCCGGAGCAGGTGCTCCGGGCGATGTCCAAACCGACCATCGATCACCGAGGGCCGGAATTCAAAGCCCTGGGGCTCGAGGTGCTGGGCGGCGTCAAGCCGGTTTTCAAGACGGCCGGGCCGGTCGTCATCTTCGCCTCTTCGGGAACGGGCGCCTGGGAGGCGGGTCTGGTCAACACGCTCTCTCCCGGCGACAAGGCGCTGATGTTCGAGACGGGTCACTTCGCGACCCTCTGGAAGAACATGGCCGTCCGGCTTGGGCTGGAGGTGGATTTCGTTTCCGGCGACTGGCGTCACGGTGTCGATCCGGCCGTCGTCGAAGCCAAACTGGCAGAGGACCGCGGTCATGCGATCAAATCGGTCATGGTCGTCCACAACGAGACCTCGACCGGCGTGACGAGCCGCGTGGCCGAAATCCGCAAGGCCATCGACCGGACCGGCCATCCGGCGCTTTTCATGGTCGATACGATCTCCTCCCTCGGTTCTATCGACTACCGCCATGACGAATGGGGGGTCGATGTGACGGTGGGCTGTTCCCAGAAGGGGCTGATGCTGCCCCCGGGGCTCGGCTTCAATGCGATCAGCGCCAAGGCGCTGGCCGCGGCGCGCCTGAAACCGTTCTCCTTCGGCCCGAAGGAGCCGCTGGCCATCATGAACGGCACCTCCGTCATGACGGCCGTCGGCATCCTGGCCGTGCACCGCTTCGAACGCGTAATCGATCTGATCGAGCAGGCGTCCGCGCTGGCGACCGAAGTGCTCATGGGCCGTTCGCAGGCCTTCGCACCGCTCGTGCACGAGGCCAAGCCGCATCCCGGCCAGATCGAAAGCGCGCGCCGCATCCGCCTCGCGCTGCGCGGCAGCCGGCTGCTGGACCCGCCGCCGACCAACGGCCGGCCTGTCCAGGACCGCTACTCGATCCGCTGCGCCCCGCAGGTGCTGGGCAGTGCCCGTGACGCCATCACCTTGGCGAAGCAGGTCCTGCAGATCGAGCTGAACAGCGTCAACGACAACCCGCTCGTGGACCCGGCCAGCGGCCGGATCCTCTTCGGCGGCAATTTCTTCGGCGGGCACCCGGCGCTCGTGATGGACACCGTGAAGATCGCCGCCGCGTCGATGGCCGACCTCGTCGATCGGCAGTTCGCGCTGCTCGTGGACGAGGCCCACAACATGGGACTGCCCGAGACGCTCGTGCCGTACGGCGGCTGCGGGGTGAAGGGCCTGCAGATGACGTGCAGTGCTCTGACCGAGCTGGCCGTGCACGGCTCGTTCCCGGACAGCGTCCTGTCGCGGTCCACCGAGTGTGCCAACCAGGACAAGGTGAGCATGGGCCTGCAGGCGGCGCTGCACGCCAGCGAGAACGTCGGCCTGCTGACGCGCGCGCTGGCCACCGAGCTGATCGCGTTGTCGAACGCCGCGCGGCTGCGCGACGAGTCACGCCTCTCGGCGGCCGCGCGTCGCCTGCTGGCGCAGGTGCGAACCTTTTCTCCGGTGCTGGCCGTGCGCGACCGGCCGCTCGATGCGGACATCGTGCGCGTCACGGCGTGGCTGGAGACGTCCGAGGCGACACGATGACGTTGGATCGAGGGGGACTCCCGGGCGCCGAGCGCCTGGCGTCCACCTTCGACGGCGACCCGGCGCACGTGTTCCTCCGCGAGAACGGCGACACGTGGACCGTGGGCCGCCTGCTCGCCTACGCCGCCGACATCGCGCGGGCCATCCCAGCCGACGCCGGGCCACTGGTCGCCGTGCGCAGCCACAGCGCCGCGTTCGTCGTGGCGTCGCTGCTTGCGTCGTGGAGCAGCCGCCGATCGCCCCTGCTGGTCGATCCCGCCCTCACCGCGGAGCCGGCCGGCCTCCGCACGCCCGGCGAGCTCGTCCCGGTGCTGGCGCCCGCGCACGTGGCCGACCCGTGGAGCGACGTGACGGTGGTCGAATCAGGCGGCGTCCCGCTCGCGGCCGTCTTCCCACGCGCCGGCGATCCGGAGGTGGCGTTCTTCACCTCGGGATCCACCGGCGAACAGAAATCCGTCCGCAAGAAGGCGTACCAGTTCGGCGAACAGCACCGCGTCGAAGCGCCGTGGCTCGGACTCACCGGGCCGCTGACGGCCCTGTGCTTCGTGCCCGCCTTCCACATCCTGGGGTACATCTACGGCTTCGACATGCCGGCCACAGGCGGCGGCGCCACGGTGTTCTACCGCGGCGGCGCGCCCCAGCACTGGGTGGATCAGATCCGGGCGCGGGCGCCGCAACTCGTCGTCGCGGTGCCGTTGCACTACCGGCTGATGACGCAGGTGCTCGCCTCGCCGCTGCCGCCGGCCACCTACGTGTGTTCCGGCGCCCCGCTCGACCCGGTCATTGGCGAACAGTTCGAGCGTCTCGCCGGCTCGCCGGTACTGCAGGTGTACGGCTCGACCGAGACCGGGGGCATCGCGACGCGGGTCGGATCTGGACCCTGGCGCCCGTTCCCGGAATTGACGTGGCAGCGGCGCAACAGCGACGGCCGCCTGCTGGTGAAGTCGGCGTGGCAGGACCGGCCGGAAGACTGGTACGTCACCGGCGATGCCATCGCCGTCGAGGGCGAGACGTTCCGGCTGCTGGGCCGGGCGGATTCCGTCGTGAAGGTGGGAGGGCGCCGCTTCTCCTCCGGCGAGGTGGTACAGGCGGCGCTGGCGGAGCCCGCCATCGAGCAGGCCCACGCAGTGGTCTACACCCGGTTCGGCGAGCTGGCCGTCGCGCTGTTCGTCGTGACGCGCGGGGACGCGAGCCTGACCGCCGCGGACGTCCGCCGCCTGCTGGCGGGCCGGCTGGCGCCCTTCAAGATCCCGCGCACGATCCAGGTGCTCACCGCCTTGCCGACGCGTGGGATCGGCAAGGTGAACGAGGAAGCGCTGCGCGTCATGGTGTCGCCCGATGCCGCCGGCGGCGGGGACGGCCCAGTCACGTCCTGAGGTCGCCCCCGCTACGATCCGCCCCGCAGGCGGGCCGGCCGCCC
>Ga0209746_1001560_pt1 | contig 10915 bp, 8 predicted proteins | sample BarGraNGADG00211_3_FD_184496 | JGI IMG/M metagenome (GOLD analysis project Ga0209746, IMG submission 184496) | Arctic peat soil microbial communities from Barrow, Alaska - Barrow Graham LP Ref core NGADG0011-211 (SPAdes) (version 2) | ecosystem: Environmental > Terrestrial > Soil > Wetlands >...
TCCCAGATATCATGCCTGTTTGTAGTGACCATCCCCCCTTCGCCACCTGTGGTGATGATCTTGTCCTGGCAAAAGGAAAATGCCGCAACATCTCCCATTGACCCGACCTGACGCCCCTTATACGTTGCCCCATTGGCCTGGGCGCAGTCCTCGACAACCCATAGACCCTTCTCCCGAGCCAGATTCATGATCGAATCCATGTCGCAAGGCCACCCAGCCAGGTGAACAGCAATGATGCCTTTTGTACTGGGAGACAAAGCAGCGGCAATGGTTTCAGCGGTGATATTCTGGCTGACCGGATCCACATCCGCCATTACCGGCCGCCCTCCCCGCATGATGACGCAACTGGCGGAAGCAATAAACGTCCGACTGGTCACAACAACCTCATCGCCCGGCGCCATCCCCAGAGCGACCAACGCCGCCTCAAGAGCCACGGAGCCGTTCATCATGGCGACGGCGTATTTGGCACCCACAAAGGCTGCATACTCCTCCTCGAACTGTCGTCCTTCCTGACCCGTCCAGTAATTGACCTGCCCGGACTGAAGGACCAGCATCGCAGCCGCCACTTCATCATCGTCGTAATGAGGCCAGGCAGAGAATGGGTGTTTCTTGATGACTTGTCCTCCGTTAATGGTAAGGCCACTGATGGCCAGCGGGGTTTTCATTCAATCTCCCTCCGTATAGGCTTGATGACTTTCACCGGCACGCCACAAGCAACCGCATCGTCCGGGATATCCCGATTGACAAAACTGAAGGCGCCAACCACAGCATTGATTCCTATTATCACCCCCGGCATCACGACACTGTGCGACCCGATCCGGCAGTTCTTCTTCAGCAGGACAGGGCCTTGCTTTTTATCAATCGTGGAAACAGAGTAGATGGAACAGTGGGAACCGATCTGCACAAAATCCTCTATCGTCACGCCATATTGGGCATTGATGTAGGTAAATGCTCCGATGTCCGTCTTGTAACCAAGCTGGAAATTCTGAACATTCTGGACCAGCCAGTTGTACTTTGTCGGCTTTCCTTCTTCGATTTCCGGAAATTGCCAGTCTAAAAATCGATCCTGATCATCACTTACATTCATCTGAATAGCCCCTAAACTCCTTCATCGTCGCCTGTCCCGGCTGGTTGATCCCTTGCCGCTTCAGGATCTTCCATATCGTCATAAAGATAATCTTCACATCCAACCAGAGCGATCTGTTATCAACATACCATACATCCAGCTTGAATTTCTCTTCCCATGTAATGGCATTACGGCCGTTGATCTGCGCCCATCCGGTGATTCCGGGCTTCACCTCGTGCCGTCGCGCCTGCTCTGGTGTGTAGCGATCCAGGTATTGCATGAGCAGCGGTCGCGGCCCGACCAGGCTCATGTCTCCCTTCAGCACATTCCAGAGCTCCGGCAACTCATCGATACTGGTACTTCGCAGGAATTTCCCCAGCCTTGTAAGGCGTTTATCATCAGGCAATAAGGTTCCATTTTTATCTTTCTCGTCCCGCATCGTTCGAAACTTGTAAAGCATAAAAGGGATGCCATCCTTGCCAGGTCGTTTCTGCTTATAAAATATAGGACTTCCAAGGTTCCAACGAACCAGGACGGCTACCACGAATAAAACAGGCAGGAGCAACAATAAGGCAGGAAAAGTGAGCAGAAGATCGAAAACCCGCGTTCCAAAAGTAGAATAGACATTCCGAGTAATTTTCATGTAAGATGTGGCGCCTTACGCGATGATCCTGCGGCCTTCTGCAAAACCGTCTCGATTTTACCTACAAGATGTTCCCTTGAATAGAGATTTTGTGCTGCTCGCCTGCCGTTCATTCCCATGCGTTGAAGTTCTTCTCGATCAAGATGATAGAACTTTCGCACCGATTCCGCCAATGCCTCCGGGTTGCCGGGCGGGCACCCAAGACCTGCGCCGGCTTCTGTGACGACTTTGGTTGTATCGCCTGCGACAGCCGCCAAGATAGGCTTCCCGCTGGCCAGGTAAGTCAGGGTCTTGTGAGGGATGGTAATGCGAAACAGTGGATCGTCTTTCAGATGAACAAGCAGCACGTCCGCCAAGGCGTATAACGCAGGCATGCGGTCCTGGGCATAATGCCCAGGAAACAACACATTATTCAGGCCATGATCGATTGCCGTCTGTTTCAATCCTGGCAATGCCACTCCATCGCCGACCAGGACAAACTGAACATCCTTTAGATCGCGAAGCAATTTTGCCGCTTCCAATACCGCTCCCAACCCCTGCGCTTCTCCTATGTTACCCGCAAACATCACGTTGAACCGGTTGCTCAATCCAAGCTCTTCAGCCAGATCGGGGTCCGGATCAGCGACATAATACGCTTCAGGATCAACCCAATTGGAGATGACATGAATTTTGTCGGCAGGCACACCTTTCTCGATCAGATTGTCACGGAAGCCCGGCGAGATGACGCAAATCGCGGTGGCCTTTTCATAAACCCACTTGGCAAAACTACCAACGGTCTTTAGAGCGGCGGCATTTTTCAACATCCCTGTCGCGCTGAGGGTCTCCGGCCACATGTCCTGGATTTGGTAAATAAAAGGGATTCGCCAGAGGCGGCTGAGGATATAGGCGGGGATGCCGATGGTCAGGGGAGGATGATACACGAACATGACATCGAGTTTGGATACGGAGACCCAGCCCAATGTGGCCGCGGATGCGGCAAAGGATAGATAATTCAAGGCGCGCTTGATCCCCGAATGGCTATGTTCCGGATAGAGCGGGACCCGTACAACCGGAACCCCGGCGATCGTCTCCCTTTGCAGAGGCTGTAACCGATAGCCGGGATACAACTGTCCAGACGGGTAATTCGGGAAACCTGTTAGCACCGTAACCTGGTGCCCATGCGCTATCAGAGTCTGGGCGAGTTCCTGAACGAGCAATCCGGGTTCGGGCGGATACCACTGGGTGAGAATGAGGATTTTCATCAACCTCGTCGCGTGGATATTTCTTGTGGGATTTTTTCAGACGGGCTTATGCCAAACCACCCGGTTGACGTAATCGGTATAGCTCTGGATTATCCGGATGATTTTCTCCGAGACATTGGGTACATCATAATCCCGGACCAAGCGAAGGTATCGCTCCGCGCCCCGGGGTTGGCCTTCCAGGATGGCGAGGCCATCCTGCACCCGCGCCCAGTTCAAACCCACCATCATCACAACCCCTTCCTCCATTCCCTCCGGCCGCTCATGGGCCTGGCGAATATTGAGAGCGGGAAAATTTAGAATCGACGATTCCTCAGTGATGGTGCCGCTGTCCGAGAGGACGGCATGGGCGTTCATCTGGAGTTTCACGTAATCGATCAGCCCGAAGGGCTTGTGCAGTTCCACAAGCTTTGGCAATTCGATCCCTTCCTGCTCGATACGTTTTCTTGTGCGGGGATGTGTGGTCATGATGACACGCTTGCCGTAAGAAACGACCAATCCCTGCAATATTTCGATAAGCCTCCGAAAGTTGCTCTCATCATCAACATTTTCTTCCCGGTGGCAGCTCACCACAAAATAATCTTTGTCTTTGAGCTTTAGCTGACCTCTGATCCCTGACTTCTGGATTTTGGGCAGGTAGTAATGAAGCACCTCGAACATGGGGCTGCCCGTCTTGATCACGCGATCCGGCGATAACCCCTCGCGCAGGAGATACTCGCGACCGATGGAACTGTATGGCATGTTGATGTCGCTGATGTGATCCACAATTTTGCGGTTGATCTCTTCCGGCACGCGCTGATCAAAGCAACGATTTCCCGCCTCCATGTGAAATACGGGAATCTTACGCCGCTTCGCCGGGTAGGCCGCCAAGCAACTGTTCGTGTCCCCGAGAATCAAAATCGCGTCCGGTTTTTCAGAGGCCAGCACCTCGTCCACCCTCGCGATGACGAGGCCGACGGTTTCCGCCGGGGTTTTCCCCGCCGCCTCCAGAAAGTGGTCCGGCGCCCGCATCTCCAGATTATCGAAAAACACTTGGTTTAATTCATAATCGTAATTCTGGCCCGTATGGACGAGGATATGGTCTGTATAACGTTCCAGCGCGGCGATCACCCGGCTCAGGCGGATGATTTCCGGCCGGGTGCCGACGATTGTAGCTACCTTCATATTACCCCCAGATGTCAGAGATCAGCGAACAGCGGTCAGAAAACTGCCCGGCTCTTTGATCATACGGCCAAGCATTTTCCCGATTTCTTCGCAGAGCTTTGACATTTCAATATGTTCAATTTCGGTTATGTAAGCACAGTCTAAGGCAAAATCCAATGATGAATTCGTCTCACTATTTTCTCCATCACAATCGGTTAATTTACTGATAAAGTGGGCCTCGTAGCGACGTTTGGCCCAAGCTTCTCTTAAATTTAAGCACACAGAGCGGGAAGAGCGTCTAATTTGGCTTGTCAACGCAAATCTTTCTTCAGCCGGAAAATTCTTGCTTACTTGATAAACCAGCATAGCAAGTCGATAAGCTTTTTCATAAACAGTTAATTCTTTGGCTGACTTAATCTGCACTTACCACCCCTACCGCCTAGCTTCTGATCTCTGATCTCTGCCCGCTGATCTCTCTCTTTCTTTCTGACATCTGTCCTCTGATCTCTATCTTTATACTACTTCTTCGAAGTAAGTATCCGGTTTCTCAGGATTGAGTATCTCAGCCGCCCAGAAGAGCACGATCAGATCGTTTTGACCCACGTTCTCGATGGAATGAGTGTAGCCAGGCGGGATATCGACCACGCGGAACTCACGGCCGGAAACTGGATATTCAATAACATCTGATCTCTGCTCTCCGACCTCTGTCCTCTGATCGTTGACATCTGGTCTTATATGGCGAAACCGAATCATCGCATCCCCTTCCATGACGACAAACTTCTCCGCCTTTGTATCATGATAATGGTTGCCCCTCGTGAAACCAGGCCGGGTGCGCGACACGAAAATCTGCCCGATGCGGGGCGATTTCAGCAGCTCAGCCAGTTCGCCCCGGGGATCGGACCTCTGGGTCAATGCATAGGCAAAAGAATCCACGGGAAGATAAGAAACATAGGTTGCATATAGCCGACGCACGAACGGATCACTAAAGTCAGAAACATACAAGGTCGTCCTGGATTCCCGAAATGCCCGAATGGTATCGGCCAATTCCCCAAGTCGAACTCTGAAAACTAGTTCGACCTCACGGTACGCTCCTCTTGACTTCTGCTCTCCGGTCTCTGTCCTCTGACCTCTGCTTTCCTCACCCTTCCCTTTGATCTCTGACATCCGATCTCCGATCTCTGAAATGAAGGCACGGACCACATCATCAACATAAACCAGTTCGATTTCTCTTGTCGGATCGGAGATGGCGACGGGCAGATCGCGGGCGATGTTGTGACAGAAGGTGGCCACCACGGAATTGTAGTTGGGTCGGCACCATTTGCCGAAGACACCGTGCAGGCGAAAAACAAAGACCGAGGCCCCTGTTTCCCTGCCAAAGTCGAACACGGCCTCTTCCGCCTGGCGCTTGGAAAGCCCGTAGAGATTGTCCAAAGCGGCCTGGGTGGAGGAGGAAAGCACAAGCAGGGGCATGCGACCCAACTGCCGCAAGGCATCGCAGACCTGCCGCGTCAAATCAAAATTTCCTTCCGTAAATTCCTCAACCCGCTCCGGCCGATTCACCCCGGCCAGATGATAAATTACATCCGCCTTGGCCAGCCCTTCCTCCAGGAGACCTGCCGGGGAGTCCAGATCGTATTCGATGACGTCAACGTCGTCCCTTCGTTTAAGGGAGACAATCAGGTTCTTCCCAATGAAACCCTTCGCCCCCGTCACTAATATTTTCATTTTACTCGTCACTCTTTTCTTCTGACCTCTGGCTTCTGATCTCTGACCTCTGCTTCACAAAACCATCTTCCCCGTCTCCAGGGACGACCTCACAAAATCCAGTTTAAGCAATAACTCAATCAGTCCGTCCTCATCCAACTGGCGCGTATTATGGGAATGGTAATCCTCATGGCCAGCTACCTCTGTCTCACCCTCGGTGAAATAGCAGGCATAGTTCAGGTCGCGGATATCCGCAGGGATCCGGTAATAATCCCCCATATCTTCCGCGCGGGCCATTTCCTCCCGTGTCAGCAGCGTTTCATAAAGCTTTTCACTATGCCGAGTGCCGATGATGCGAATTTCGTTGTCGGCCTTGAACAACTTCTTCAGCGCCCTGGCCAGCGTTTCAATGGTCGCTGCTGGTGCCTTCTGGACAAAGACATCGCCCGGATTTCCATGCTCGAAGGCATACACGACAAGATCCACCGCATCATCGATGGACATCATAAATCGGGTCATGTTAGGATCGGTGATGGTCAAGGGCTCGCCCGCCAGGATCTGGCTGATGAAAAGGGGAATGACGGAACCCCGCGATCCCATGACGTTGCCGTAGCGGGTGCCGCAGAAGATCGTTCCCACATTCCCATGCGCCCGCGCCTTGGCGATCATGAGCTTTTCCATCAGCGCCTTGGACATCCCCATCGCATTGATGGGATAAACGGCCTTATCGGTGCTCAGCACGATCATGTTCTTGACGTTGCAGGACAAAGCCGCATTCATGACATTATCCGCGCCGATGGCGTTTGTCCGGATCGCCTCCAGCGGGAAGAATTCGCAGGACGGCACCTGCTTAAGGGCTGCCGCATGAAAAACCATGTCCACACCCCGCATGGCAGAAAGGATGCTGTCATAATCCCGGACATTCCCAAGGTAGAACTTCACCTTCGGATTCCGCAGGACATTGCGCATCTCATCCTGTTTCTTTTCATCTCGGGAGAAGATCCGGATTTCCCCGATTTCGGTTTTCAGGAATCGTCTCAAGACGGCATTCCCAAACGTCCCGGTACCGCCGGTGATTATAAGTGTTTTATTCTTAAACATGTCGCCACCTTTTACTTGTCATTTTTCACATCTGCCGCACATCAGCCTTGATGAAGATTTTTAACTTCTATTCCCATGTTATGGCGTTATGGTCTTTGATTGCGCCCGGAATATTCGAGCGCCACAAGGGTTTCCAGGATTTCCAGGCGAACTTTTTCTGCGATCCATCGGTCTTTATCATCGGACCAATTGAGCTTGTTTGCATTTTTCGCATCAAGAACGCGATGTGCACCGGTTTTCAGCAGCTCTTTCGCTTTCGGCAATGCGGGGTTGCCTGGCTTGGCCTTGGCAATTGCGTCCTTCAGCATGACAAAATACTCAAAATCCTCGACGCTTTCCCGCAACGCTTCCATGTGCTTTCCAGGGGTCACGGAGTCTGGAGCGAGGAACATAGGTGCATAGTTCGCGCCGGGGGCTATATAGGGATTCCATGGATTTCCCCCGCCCGTATCGCCAAAAGCCCAGAAAAAAGTGCTTTCTGCTCCCATATCCCAACAGGTCCATGCTTGCAGGCGCACATAGGAGTAAGGATCAAGCAGGTGCATCGGGCCGCTGCATGAATAGAAGTCGAGACGCCTTCCTTCGGCTTTTTGTTTTCGATAAAAATCCTCAAAATGCTTGCCTTCGCTCAGCATCTGAACGCGGTTCGGACAAAGCACGTCCACGGAGGACATCATTTCGGGCAATGCTTTTTCTGGCTTCAAATAAACCGGATCTTCCCACAACATCACTTTCGGTTGTGCGGCACGAATGGCCTTTGCCCATGCAATAATGATTCGATCCTGCTCATTACTCCTCGGTTCATCTAACAACAGCAGAAAAAGTTGACCCGGTTTGATGCCTTTGGTTGACGCACGCACCACCCAAAAATCAATCCAGGTTTTCACTCTTGCCGCAAAAGCTTCAGAACCCATTTTGGAACCAGCGAGTGAATCACCAACATTTAGAAAGACACAATAACGCCGGGCAGTCGGCCAGCGAGCAATCCAAGTATCAAACCACAACGTATCCGGTTTCTGAATGAAATTACCAACAGGATCAAAGCTGCCGAACGGCATAACCCGTGGTGAGGCCCAAGGCGAATCAACAAATCTCTCTTTAAGGTGAGAGATGAGCGCTTCCCGGTTATTAGCCGTGACACCAAACATTGTATCGGAATCGGTATAGTCCCATCCACCTACATGAAGCGTCGGCTTCTCAGGAAAAGCAAACGGAAACAAACTAAACTTCAAAGGGAGTTTCCGCTTATTCCCCTCCGATTCCATAATAATCTGTCCTTTATAATTTCCCGGAGCGATATTCATCGGATGAAACGTGAGCCAGATCTGCCGTGTCATGCCTGCGGGAATAATCGTAGAGTAGCCTGATTTGGTATGCGCCATTTTTATGAGCGCCGCAGCTATAGGCTTTAATTCCCTGGTATCCGTCCATTGAACTTCATAAGCGGAAACATAAGCCGGATTATTGCCGCCCGGAAGTCCAGTGATTGAAAATTGAATGTGAGCGGGAACTGTTAGTGAATTCGTCAGATTAAATACGGCGGATCGCCATTCGCCTCGCATCATGGCCACTTCTATTTGTCTTCTTGATGTTGAATCAGATTTTTGTGTCGGCGTGATGTAATCCAAAGGGTGGCTGACCCACGCTTCGATATGAGGCAGACCTTTCAGTCTTCTCATTTTGGCGCGGACTGAAAAAACTCGCGCTTGCAGGTCGTTGATGGGGAAAATTGCCGAGAATGATTTTGGATCGACCAGCGGCATTTTGGGTATTGTATTCTCAATATCGTTCATTTCCGCAAAAAGACTGGCATTTTCTTTATCTCCCAGTCTAGAATCCTTTATATCCTTCCTTGTGTCCTTCAGATCAACATAAAGACGAGATTTGATGTAGTTATTTGTCGTATTTGTCTGAAAGAAACCAATACCACCGCCTGTCGGTTCACCCATTGGATGTTCGGTGAGCCATGAATTTTCACCACGATAGATTTCTATTTCATCAACGAAACAATACGGGCCACCGGGATCGATTATCAATTGCACATAGCGCCCGTGCGATCTCAGGCTGTCGATCCAGTATCGATGCACGGCGTAGCCTTTCGCGGGCGGTGCATGCCTTTTGTTGCTCAGTGAAATAAGTTCACCCACAGCAAAATAATTCGTACCGTCGTCACTCACCAAAATATGGACAGAGGCCGGCCAGGTAACATCTGCTACGCCTGCCGCCGTATTGTAGGCAACACCGCGAATCGGCTCAATCCTGCTTAAGTCAATTGTGATGACAACTGGACGTTTACTCTGCCAACCGACGGTTGTCTTCTGTGTCCAGAAATAACCGGAGGTATAAATCCCATCAGTTAGTTGAACGCTGTCGTCCGGGTCGCTGCAAAGTGCATAATTTGGCTCAGTATTGAATGTGTATGTTTTCCCTTTTGCAATATTTTCGTACTGAGCAGTATCCTGGAGATGTTTATCCTGAGAAGCTGAGTGCTCAAAGGTAGTTGCCAAAGTAATCAAACCAATCAGAAGACAAACAATCAGTTTATTCTTGCGAGCTTTTAGCATTTATATTCAACACTGATGATCGTTAAGATAGTCTTTGAACTCCGCTATCAAGACAGGTCCGACTAAAGAAATCTTTCGAATTTAATAATTTTCCAGATCGTTATGAAAATAACCTTCAGGCCAACTCCCATACTTTAGTAGATAAATCACTTCCTATATTTGCAATACTGTAAGAAAACAACTAATTGGACGGATTATTTCCACTTGGAAACATGAATGTGAAGTAGTTCGCTTGCGCTCGCCTCCATGAACCTTACCTGACAGGGTCGTGCCATGCCTTTTACTTAACGCTCACCACAATGGCTCTTTACAAATGCAGCTTAAGGTGGTTTGAAGCCTGCTCCTGCAAGCCGGCTTCGAGGGACCTCCCCTCATCTCTTGTGCAGCCTCGTGGCGCACTTACGGATTGAATGATATAAATGAATTACTTAATGGATTTCGCACTTGCCATCGTGCTATGGATGAACGGACTGGCAGACCACATTTTTTGCAGACAAATGAAGTCTCTTGACATTGCTGCTTTTCCCAGCGTACGCCCGTCCCATCATTTTTTTTTCTTTTCAAACCACTTGATCAGACAGTAGTTAGCAAAACCGATTACCACCATAGCTAACAGAAAAGCCGGATAGGCGATCTTCCAGTTAGCAGGTCCGGTCATCATAGACCACTCTGACATCCCACCGATTCCTGCAAGGAGTGTAAGCGGCATAAAGATAGTGGTGATGAGTGTCAGCCGCCTGACTGTCTTGTTTGTCTCGTTGGCAACTTTAGTCATCTGGTTGTTTAGCATCGACAGGTACATCTCCATGAGACTGGTGACTATTTCACGATAAGATTCAGTCAGCTCGAAGAATTTTGCAAGGTGGTCGTAGATATCCCGATAGTGATAGATGGCTTTCTCCGGTATGAAGGGACAATCTTTGCGACAAATCTTAACGAGGATCTCCCGTTCATGGAAGAGACTCTTGCGGAGGTTCAGCAGGTCGCGACGCAATCGGATCATCTCGGCTGGGTTGAAATTTGAAACGCTGGCCAGCATTGTTTCTTCCTGGATGTCCAGTTCATCTTCCAGCGCTTCAATTGCCAGAAACTTTTGGTCCACAACATTATCCAGAATGACGTGCATCAGGAACGCCGGTCCGTTCCTGGCACTCTCCATGTCTGTCTCCATGATGTGCTCAATGCCATCCAAAACTCGGCGATTGTCGGATTTGCGTTGGCTGACGGTCACCAGAAAGTTGTTTCCGATAAACAGATCAATCTCGCCGATCGAAAGTTTTTTGTTTGAATATTCAAAAGTGTTGAAGATAATAAAAGTATTCCGGGGAAAGTCTTCTATCTTGGGAATCTGGTTTTCGTCTAAACAATCCTCAATAGAAAGAGGATGGAGATCAAAGAGACTGATGAGGATCGAGAGTTCCTCTTTCTGCGGCTGGCAGTAATCCAGCCACAGAAA
>Ga0209746_1001561_pt1 | contig 10912 bp, 9 predicted proteins | sample BarGraNGADG00211_3_FD_184496 | JGI IMG/M metagenome (GOLD analysis project Ga0209746, IMG submission 184496) | Arctic peat soil microbial communities from Barrow, Alaska - Barrow Graham LP Ref core NGADG0011-211 (SPAdes) (version 2) | ecosystem: Environmental > Terrestrial > Soil > Wetlands >...
TCCGGTGCTTTGACTGGTCACCAGATAGCGGTGTGAAATCATTAGATTTCCGCGAAGGTTTAATTTTGAAGTTATAGGATATGATCCTGAAATATTTATCCCTGAATTGTATTCTTCTCCAATATTCTGATTGTTTGTAACCGAAACATTGGTGTAAATTGAATCGCCTACCTGGTAAGTAGGATAATAATTGGTAATCTGTTTTTTATCCTGAGTATTTATACGTTCAATCAATGAAATATAGACATTCCCTCCCTTAGTGAAGTTCCTGCTGTAGCCTAATTCAAAGTTATTTCCGATTTCTGGTTTCAATAATGGATTTCCTGTGGTAATATTGTATGGATCACTAAGATTGATAAATGGATTCAATTCTCTGTATTCAGGTCTTTCAATTCTCTTGCCGTAAGCCAGTTTAATTGACTGGGTTTTGTCGAATTCATGAGACAGAACAATTGTAGGTACAAAAGTACCGTATGACGGAATAAAAGTGTTTGGAAAATCAATCTTCACATCTGTATATTCATATCTTACTCCTGCTTTAACATTCAGCCAGTCCAACAATTTGAAAGTAGAGGATAGATAACCTGCATACACCTTCATTGTATAGTTCAGATGATAAGATTGTAATGCATCACTTACATACTGATCAGCAGAAGGACTGAAAACACTTACATCGGCAATGCTCTTAAGATTTTGATAGATGGTTTTGGCTCCTGTTTCAATTAAAAAATTCTTAGTGACCGGATGAGTATAATCAACAGAGATTTCAGATTCATTGTCCTTACCCGGATTGGTGCTTGATGAACCGGAATAAGGAACCGATTGTCCTGCATAGGTTTGTGACTGGATATAGTTGCTATAGGGATTCCCGTCACTTGCATTGTACAGAATATCGAGTTCCTGTCCCTCCTTTTTAAATTTCTTTTTATAGTTAATGTTCCAGTCAAGAGAGTTGATCCTGGTGCGGTTTTCGGAGTAGCGCGACGTAAAAACATCAGACAGGGGATCAGATGAATAATCCATTACAAGTTGTTCCTGATTTGTAACACCGCGGTTACTGTTGCCGAACTGATTATATCCGAGAGAACCTGTAATGTCGTCATTCTTAGAGATAGTCCAATCGAACCCCAACCCGGAGCGGAATCCATTTCTTACAAAATCTGCGCTACTGTTTTGCAGCATTTTGGTAGTTGTCTTAGCTGTTGTATCGGTAGCGAAACGACTCTGGGAATATGGTAACTGCGATTTTAGCTGGCCATTCCCACTTAAAAAAGCATTGACACCAAAATTATTGTGTCGCAGGTTAAGATTCAGAGAGCCATTCTCCAGCCTTGTACCGGCAGCTAAATTGATATTGCCATTTACTCCCTCCATTTTATTGTCAAAAAGTATGATGTTGATAATACCTCCTGTACCCTGAGAATCATATTTTGCTCCGGGATTTGTTATTGCTTCAACACTTTTAATCTGACTTGCAGGGATTGATGCAAGTGCATCGGAAAGACTGTTCCCAAATACACTCGAGGGTTTACCATTGATCAGAAAACGAATATTGGCATTACCCTGTAATTCTACATTTCCGTCTATATCAACCGTTACCTGGGGCACTTTTTTCAGGACATCAATAGCTGCACCTCCCTGTGATGTAATGTCGTTTGAGACATTATAAACAATTTTATCTATTTTGCTTTCAACTACCGGTTTATCTCCTATTATTTCAACATTTTGAAGATTCCGCATTGAAGGAGATATTGAAACGGTTCCAAGATTAACAGAGCGTTTATCGCTACTTAGGGTAATGTTGTCGAGTGATATTTTCTCATAACCAATAAATTCAATATTGATCTGATAGGAATCAAATGGAATATTTGATATAGAAAACACACCTTTTACGTCTGCTACAGTACCATTTACTGTCTTGCCTGACTGCTTACTAATTAGAGTAATAGTTGCATATTCCAGTGGTTGCCCTGTGGATTTGTCAAATACTTTGCCTGCTATTGTGGCATTTGGTTTTGATTGTGCATTTATTGCGATAGAAAAGAAGAGTTGAAGTATTGCAACAAAATAGAAAGACTTTAAATATTTTGAATTCATAATGAATGATCTTATTTGAATTTGTTAAGAATTAGTTTATGCGATTGAATTGCGGCTGCAAAAGAAGACAAAAGAATCTGAAGAACATCTGAAGAGAGTGTTAAATATCATTAATAAGATACTCGAGTTGAAAAACTAACCACTCAATTAAGGACAACCGAATATCTCTTTTGCTACCTTCGTACTTTAACATAAACAAATTGACTCATATGAAAATCAGACTATTTTTATTCGTAATCCTGTTCACAGGAGTTTCCTGTTTCAACTCATTCGGCCAGCCAAGATATAAAATCTCTCTTGCTGAGTGGTCATTTCACCGTGCACTGGGAAAGGGAGAAATGACTAATCTTGATTTCCCGAAAATTGCAAAAACAGTTTATAATCTTGATGCTGTTGAATATGTCTCCACATTTCTTAAAGGAAAGTCAGAAGATACCCAATACCTTACAAGCTTGAAAGACACGTGTACAAAATATGGTGTAAAAAGCTTGCTGATAATGGTTGATGGCGAGGGAAACCTGGCAGATACTTCAGCCGCAGCACGGCAAAAAGCTGTTGAGAACCATTATAAATGGGTCAAAGCAGCTCAATTCCTGGGATGTCATTCAATACGGGTAAATGCAGCCGGAAGAGGCACAATGGGCCAGATGCAGGCTGCAGCAATTGATGGCCTAACAAAGCTCTCAGATTATGCAGCAAAGTATAATATCAATGTTATTGTAGAGAATCATGGAGGTAATTCTTCGATCGGTAAATGGCTTGTGGAAATTATGAAAGTCGTAAACAGACCAAATTGCGGAGTTTTACCCGATCTGGGAAATTTTTACGAATATGATCGTTATGCAGGAGTCAAAGACATGATGCCTTATGCAAAAGGAGTAAGCGGGAAAACTCACGATTTTGATCAGGATGGCAATGAGACCGTGATTGACTATGTTAAAATGATGAAGATTATTTCCAACTCAGATTTTAAGGGTTATATTGATGTTGAATATGAAGGAGATAAACTAAGCGAACCCGATGGAGTTAAGGCTTCAATCGCGTTGGTACAAAAGGTCATTGCTCCATATAATAAATAATAAATAATCCAAAATCTAAATATGAAAGGCTGTCCCAAAAGGGCAGCCTTTTCTTTGCTCGTATAATAGGAAGAATTTTCTACCGGACGTTTGAGGTTTCATATGAGTAGGATTAAGTTTGTTAAGTATGTTAATGGTGAAAAATAATATAAAAATGATTATAAAATATAATTCTTAATAAAAATCATGTAAACAAACATGGAATATTTTTGTTATCTATTTGCTAATCAATAATTAAATTATTGGTTTTAATTTTCCTCTATAAAACATATACTTATTATGCCGGACAATACACCTTTCGAACCCATGTCCAATGGGGAAGTATACCAGCCATCATCTGACTTTGTAGCCAAAGCAAATGTAAAGACATGGGAATCACAGACCATTCATGCTGAAAAGGATCTGGAAGGGTTCTGGACTGAAAGAGCTAATGAACTGGAATGGTATAAGCCATGGAACAAAGTTCTGGATGATACCAGCAAACCTTTTTATAAATGGTTCGCCGGAGGCAAAGTCAATATAGTACATAATTGTCTCGACCGTTACATTAAAACCTGGCGAAAGAATAAACTTGCTCTTATCTGGGAAGGAGAGCCTGGGGACCAACGTTCCTATTCATATCATGCCCTTAATCGTGAAGTATGTAAATTTGCCAGTGTGATCAAAGCAATGGGAATCACTAAAGGTGACCGTGTAACCATTTATCTGCCACGCATTCCTGAGATTGTTATCGCTATGCTGGCTTGTGCAAAAATAGGTGCCATCCATTCTGTGGTATATGGTGGATTCTCTGTTGAATCTTTGCATGGACGAATTCTTGATTCTCATTCCAAGATAGCAATTACTGCCGACGGAGGATTGATGAACGGCAAGATTGTAAAGCTTAAAGATATGATGGATGAGGCCTTAAGGCGATCTCCCAGCGTGGAACATGTTATTGTAATTAAGCGTACCGGGCAAGAGGTAATGATGGAACCCGAAAGGGATTTATGGTATCACGATCTAATGGCTCTTCCTATTGCCAGTCCCAAATGTGATACCGAAGTGATGGATGCTGAAGATCCTCTTTATATTCTTTATACATCGGGTACAACAGGAAAACCAAAAGCCGTTTTGCATACCCATGGGGGCTATATGGTCGGAATTTATTCTACACTCAAGGATGTATTTGACCTTAAGGATGAAGACAGATGGTGGTGTACAGCCGATCCGGGATGGGTAACTGGTCATTCATACCTTGTCTATGGCCCTTTGCTGAATGGCGCCACTTCATTCATGTATGAGGGAGCCCCAACCTTCCCCTACCCAAACCGATGGTGGCTGATGATTGAAAAATATTCTCTATCAATACTTTATACGGCACCTACCGCTATCCGTGGATTGATGCGCTTCGGGGAAGCCTGGCCCAACAGACATGACCTTTCCTCTCTTCGTCTTCTTGGATCAGTAGGGGAACCTATCAATCCCGAAGCATGGAAATGGTATCACCGTGTGATAGGCAAGGGAAACTGCCCTATAATGGATACATGGTGGCAAACCGAGACAGGAATGTTTATAATTACGCCTAATCCTGTTATGCCATTGAAACCAGGTTCAGCTACGAGACCATACCTTGGCGTTTCTGCCCAGATTGTCGATGCCGAGGGTAATCAGGTTGCTGACGGGGAGGAAGGATTCCTCGTGCTGACAAAGCCATGGCCTGCCATGATACGTACAATCTATGGCGATCCCGACCGCTATGTTAATCAGTACTGGAGTACATATCCTGATAAGTATATGACAGGTGATTCAGCCAGACGTGATAAAGATGGTTATTTCTGGATAATTGGACGTGTGGATGATGTGATCAAAGTTTCGGGGTACAGGTTAGGTTCAGCAGAACTTGAATCGGCCCTGGTCAGTCATCCTGCCGTGGCAGAAGCAGCAGCAATTGGTCTTCCGCATGAAGTTAAAGGCAATTCCATACATACTTATGTAATCCTGCGCACAGGTTTTGATCCTTCAGATTCCTTAAAAGAGGAGCTTCGGAATCATATCGGCCATGAAATTGGACCTATCGCCAAACCCGAATCAATCACTTTTGTCGATAATCTGCCTAAGACAAGATCGGGAAAAATAATGCGCCGGCTTCTTAAAGCCCGTGCACAGGGGTTGCCCGATGGAGATATTACTACCTTAGAGGATTGATGAAGTGAAGAATAAAATAAAATTGCTTTAAGCTTTGCTAAAGATTAATTTTGATAAAAATAAAATAGGAATAGTATGCCACAAAATGAGAAATCAAATCACGAATCGTTTAAAGTCTCCGGAGACGAAATTTTATCGAAGGTAAAAGAGATAATTAAAGAAGGAAATGCCAGGAGAATAATCATCAAAAATGAAAAAGATGAAATTATCATGGAATTCCCACTCACCATTGGTGCCATAGGAGTTGTTCTGGCGCCTATTTTTGCTGCTGTAGGGACATTGACTGCCCTTGCTACCCATTGCACAATTATAGTTGAAAAAAGAAATGGTGAGGACAAAAAATGATTCATAAGTTTTAATTCACTAAATTTTTGGAATGATGAAAACAACCACTAAAGCAAAAACCGTTAGCAAACCAAAGAAAACTTCTGCTGCAGCTAAACCTGTAAAGCAAAAGAAAGTTGTCTCAGCCAAATATGTTCCGGGGGAAGATGAAATTCGTGAGAAAGCCAGGGAGATCTACTATGAGCGAATAGCTCGCGGCGAACATGGAACCCCGGAAGGTGACTGGCGTGAAGCAGAAGAGCTTTTAAAGGGATCCTGACTATCTGGCAAAAAAGGTTGAATTGTAAGAAATCCCATTTTCACGTAGCCATCGGCGAAAAGCTTTGGCGATCTTTCTCTTTTTTAAGAAGACTTCTCCAATCTCATTTGATGTTATGCGATAAACCATTTTCATAACCGGGCCTTTCTCTTTTTGTTTACTCCAGGTCGTAGGAACTGAATTTTTTCAAATAGTCATATATTGATGTCCCAAGAATATCCCTCTTGTTTACGATTCCATTTGAATTAAGGAATTTCTGAAGAGAACCTGCACCACCAAGGTGCGAAGCAGCTATCATTCCTGATTTGGTTATTATAACACCTTTTATTGTGTCACCAATAAAATGTTCATAGTCCATCAAAAAAGTGAGATTTACTTTGATAAGTGTTTTCAGGGCTTTGAGCTGAAGTTCTCTCGGGAAGATTTCCGGATTTGTTTTGAACTTTTTAAGAGTTACCTTTCTGTATCCTAGATACTTCAGGGTGGATTCGTCAAACTGCCATTCACCGAAACAGCCTATACTGTTAATGCATAGCCAGTTGTTCCCAGATTCTCTTAAACCAAGGTCATTTATAAATCTGGAAAATTCTGATTCATGATATTCCCTGTTCACTACATCCGATAGTGATCTGTATTTTATCACTCCTAACCGAAAATCAAGATTCGGAGCGCTACAGATATGAGAAATAAAAAGGAAAAGGAATGTCAGAAATACTTTTTGCATATTTAAAGAGATTAAGAAATATATTCCTTCATTTCAGTTGTTTATCTTTCAATACAAAATTAGACCTTATAAATGCTGAAGTCAATCACCTGAAATTCCGGTTTGGATTTAGGTCATTCTGATTTTTTTGATTGATCACCCTAAATCAGACGATTAGCCCTTAGATCTGACAATTAATAAGCAAAGGGGGCCAGTTCGTCAAAATGTGGTAGAAATTTACCACAAATGTTGGAAAAATGGAGATTTTGATATTAATTCAGGAAACATAAGTTAATGCTAATCAGACTAATAATCGCAATAAACTAGCTTTTTGCGATTATTTATTTATTCATTAGGATTTTGACAAAGTGTTAAATAATTTATATAGAGAAACGGGAAAATTTGCCAATGTTGACTATATGTCTGCAGTTCTGATGAATGACTTCTGCCATATCCATTCATTTCAGTTGCAGGAATACAATTATTTTATTTCAAAATAGATAATTTAAGGCCGTCCGCTTAATTCTGCTCAGGGCGGACAAATAGACTGTGATGAGCCAAAATGACACATATTAAATTTAAGATTATTTGCACATACTGAACTGAGAAATAGCCGAATTACAGAAGTCGTTTTATGCGGTCCCAGTAATTGACTGTCTGATGTCCCGATCCATTCCATTTCCTCGCTATCTGCTCCAGATTATATGGACCAATAAGATCAGCGAAGTATAAAAAAATCCTTTCTGAAGTTTCAAAATTAAAGAGATCCTGCTTTGTATAATTATTTCCCGTCCGGTTATTGTAATCAAGCAGCCTGATCGGACGAATCTGGAAATATCCAGCTGCCTCTTCTTCCGGATTGTAAGCCAGGGTATCGCCTTTTGTCTCAACCATCCCAATCGCGAAAGCAATCTTTTTGTATGGTTCAACAGGCGCCAGTTCAATAATTGTCAGGGATTTCCATTCAGGTGCTGAAACCTGGATGGAAAAGGAGAGCAGAATAAAAGTGATAATTAATATTTTCCTCAGATTACTGTACATCGCAAAACACTAATTTTATGTACAAAACAGAATCCGGTTTAATTTTAGTAGTTTCTTGCGATTTTTATGAAACCGGAACCTTTAAACAAATTTACACCATAACTAATTGTAAATAAAGGAAATTCGTTTTCTTTTATAAACAAATTTTCAACTATTGCAATCAGGTCAGAAAGATTGGTATTTCCGTATATTATTGCATTTCTATTTACTAATCCCATATATGTCTCTTTTTGTCATGGTTAATTTTGTGTTGATCAAAATCGTATAAGGGATGCCCGATTTATTGCTCCATGATATAAATAATATCCTATATTTGAATGGGGAAATTTTCGACTATATTATGCTAATGAACATCATAAACATGATTTGAAAGATCATTAATTTCAGCAATTTTATCTAAATCAACACAATCTAATCATTGAGTCTGCCACATAATATTTGAACAAAACATGACTATGCTCGAGAAAACGATATCATCGACCAAAAACACACCTGAGATCAGGCTTAACCCTGATGGAGTAATTAAAATTACGGGTCGTTCAATGAATGGAAAAGTAACAGAATTTACTGAGCAGATAGTGACCTGGATTGATGAATATATTATTAATCCTCCTGACCTGACACGGATTGATTTTAACCTGGAATATTTCGACGAGATAAATCTAAAGATCTATTATTCCCTGCTGAAAAAGATTGAATCTATAAAATCTAAAAACAAAAAATTTATTATAAACTGGTACTACGAGGAGGGCGATGAAGATATCCTCGAAAAAGGAGAAAAGATCTCAACAGCTCTCGATATCCCTTTTAATTTTATAATGATAGGAGACCCGGTATTATCCGAACCAGGTTCATCAGAATTGAATTCCGAAGTAATTTAAGTTGAAATTCCACTACTGGCCACATTGTAAAAAGAAACCCGCGGATCTGTTTGCAACAGAGTGCAGGGTACTTAAATCTTTTTCTGAAAAGAGGTAATTAATAACCTGTTGTAAACTTTTTGTTTTTATACAGCTACCATTGTGTAATTTTGGGTCCTGAAGTATGTCAGCCCGTTAATTTCGGTCATATCAATTATTTTGAACCAATGCGATTCCAGCTGCTTTGAGAAATCCTTACGGTCAATTTCAACATCGATCCTGGAATCAAGGAAATTAAGGAATCTTTTATAGAATCTTGAAGTCATACTTACTCCTTTTTGAGCCTTCTTGTCGGTAAAGCAACCAATGAAATTGGTTTTAGGAGACAGACCATCACGAAGAGTATGCAAAAAATCATCAAGATTTTTAACAAGGTTCAGTTTCTTAAGGTTAATTAATGTGGTAATTTCTTTCAATTCATCATAATCATAATAATAGTGACTTGTTGAAGAAAGCACCAATAATTTGTCTCCATTTGCAAGACCATGATAATTAAGGTAAGTCAGAAAATTTTCATCAACCTCCTGTACGTGATTTTCAACAACCTGATTTATCTTTCTGGTTTCAGATACAGTTCTTGGCTTGTTTATATTTGACCTGCCTTTTCTATCAGCTATCGTGGCAGGTCTATTTAAAACTGAAATTTCTTCCATATTTTTCTCTGTTATATATGTGTAAAAGTATAGCATAATAACACGCCAGTCAAGCAGCTAAAGCCCAGTTAGTGAGGAAATGGGATTACTTTAACCGTCCTATATCATTGAAATATGGACGAATAATTACACTAATAAACAGTTTGCACCCCGAAAATGGCACTTCGTCAAAAATGGGGTGTGTTTTATGATAAACAGACAAAAATCTGAATAATCGGATAGATTAATAAAATGAAATACGCTTATATTCTGAGCGATACGTTTAAATATATGTCATATCATTCGCGATTTTTCAAAAAATTGGATTTTGACTAACCTGATACAGCGAGTGATAAAAATCTGTAAAAGGAGCTGAAAAAAACTGATCCGGTTTCATTTATGTACACCCGGGAGGCAATTATTAAGGAATTAGTTAATGGATCCTGGTTCTTTCAACGGTCTTGCAACCCTTATTTCGATTAATTAAATAGGGAAAATCCAATTGTTCCCCTATATATCAGCTATGATTTTTAGAAGTTATCTGTGCGGGAGAGATTATTAAAAAACAGTATCTTTAATGTTAAATTAGTTAATTTTTATTTTGTTGATCTTAAATATAGCCCCTATTATCCTAATACGAAGAATATGAAAACTTTAAGACTTGCAGTGATATTAATGGCTTTTGCTCTATGCAGTTTTGGCCAAAAGCTTCCGGTGCCGGCCGATAAAAAAGCAACCAAAGAAACCATCGCGCTTTTCCAGTCGTTGTTCGAGCTTAAAAACAAGGGAGTTATGTACGGTCACCAGGATGATCTTATGTATGGTTATAACTGGTGGTATGAAAAAGACCGTTCTGATACAAAAGATGCTACCGGTGATTATCCAGGCGTGGCAGGTTTCGAACTCGGACATATTGAACTGGGGAGTGAAAGAAGTCTTGACTCTGTGAGCTATAACCAGATAGCTGAACAGATAAAAGCTCATTACAAGCGCGGAGGAGTGGTTACTGTTAGCTGGCATCTCAACAATCCGCTAACCATGCAAATAAAGGACACTCTTTCCTTAAGGTCGCATGGAACTGCCTGGGATGTTAGTTCAAAAGAGGTAGTATCCTCAATACTTCCGGGCGGTAAAAATAATGCTCTCTTTAACACCTGGCTGGAGAAGCTTGCCACATTCTTCACAGGATTAAAAGATGACAAGGGCATGCCAATTCCTTTTATTTTCAGGCCGTTTCATGAACATTCAGGATCGTTTTTCTGGTGGGGAACAAATATCTGCACCGACAAGGAATACTCAGCATTGTGGCGCTATACAGTGAAGTTCTTACGCGATAAAAAGAATATTCACAATATACTCTATGCTTACAATACCGACAGGGTAACCAGTCTTGAACAATATATGAGAGGCTATCCGGGAGATGATATTATTGATATGCTTTCGCTTGATATGTACGACCGTGGTGAACAATTTGGTCCGGAACTCGATACTGCCTTAGGCTTTGTTACAAAAGAAGCTATAGCGAGAAATAAACTTACGGCATTAAGTGAAACAGGTGAAAGAAGAGGTATGAATAACTGGTGGACAACAGTTCTTCTGCCAGTGGTAAGCAAATATCCTGTGGGATATGTTTTAACATGGCGCGACGC
>Ga0209746_1001562_pt1 | contig 10912 bp, 8 predicted proteins | sample BarGraNGADG00211_3_FD_184496 | JGI IMG/M metagenome (GOLD analysis project Ga0209746, IMG submission 184496) | Arctic peat soil microbial communities from Barrow, Alaska - Barrow Graham LP Ref core NGADG0011-211 (SPAdes) (version 2) | ecosystem: Environmental > Terrestrial > Soil > Wetlands >...
ACATTTTCCAAATCTTCTTCGACACCCTCGGGGGTCAATAACCCCTGTTTCTTCTCAGGATAAAAAGATGATGGAAGGATTTGAATGTTCATGCTGAGTAGCAGGTGATCCATAATAATCAATAGCAACGTGCTTATAAATGGCAGTGGAATCAGCATGACTGGCACAACCACGCCTGTACCTTTCAAAAGACCAAGGACTTGTCGTTTGAACTGTTTTTTCTCTGCTTTGGTGATCTTCTCTCTTTTGATGTACTTGGTAAGAATAAAAAAGGCATCTTTGGTTCCAATTGCTTCTCCCTTGAACCCTGAAGAATATCTCGATGCTTCTCCCATGAAACCCTTGGCATATCTGGCAATCTGATCTTTCACCTTCGGGTGGGTGAAGATTCTGAGGAGATATCCGATAATCCGTTTTCGTATGGATTTCATGGATTTGCTCCCTTTCCACATAGATTCCCTACCAAAATATAGAATTTATGTTTTGGGTTTTTTAGCAAATAAAAAAAGCTTATTATCCTTTCGCAATTGATATTTTTCTCTTGTTTCGGACTCCTTGCTTATATCGGAAATAAATATTGTCGTTCTGCCACCATCAAGGATTATAGGATATTTACCTATCAGTGATCCCGTTAATAGTTTTGAATTGGGGATTTTTAATCGATTACGTTCCATCATCATCCTGTATTCCAGAGTAGTTTTTTTCATTCTTCGTTTTTTACATTAGAAAATAGAAAATCTTTGGTTTTTCTACAAGGTACGGATTATTTTTGTGCATTCGAAGAATTAGTTCTTAGCAATAACTGGTTTTTTATGTCTTTATGTTCGTCAGCGAGCCTGCATACTGCCTTTTGCACACAATAAATAGCAATGCAAGAAATATGACCCTCTACTTTCCGCGCATCCGTCAAAAGCGGAGAAATCTGTGACGCGTGCCTGGTCATTGATCGTTCTTAACGAAAAAACAAGATCACTTGTAAAAAGGATAGTGAAAGATCATTCCCTGGTAATTGGCACTTCGTAAACGGACAAGCATCCGTTACAAAACGCATAAGCATCCGTTACAAAACGCATAAGCATCCGTTGTAAAACGGATAAGCATCCGTTGTGAAGAGGAAATCGTCGTGAGCCACATATGTTTAAAAATGTAATTCGCTGATTGTTATTGTTTTAACAATTGATGTTTATGTTAAATTATGTTAAAAAAGGAAGAAAAATATGCTATTCTCCTTAATTGTCCGTTACCTTTGGCACATGATAAAATCTGTTCATCACAATCATGGGTACCTGAGTTTATAATTTGAATATGAACAAGATAACGGTTGGATCAACGGTAACATCAAGAGGTGTGTGTTTCGAGCATAATCGACTAATTCCATGAAATCAGAATATTTAGTTGGACAATAGTATTTATTTATTAATTGCATCACCAAAATCAACGCCCTATGAAAACAAAAATTTTATTATCAGTTTTTGCTATTGGCCTGATGCCGGTAGTGTTTCTCCTGTCGTGTTCGAAAGTTAAAGATCTGACATCCGTGGATATTAAGTATAATCCTCCACGCACCAACTTCACCTATACACCAATAACCCTGAAATCCGGTGAGGTAATTTTGTACAACGGCTTTATCCGAGTTAATGTGGACAGTCTACTAAACGCACACGGGGTGTCAAGCGGCACTATTGAAAATCCTGTTTTTACGCAATTCTCCATAACGATCAATGCACCTGTCGAGGCCAACTTCGGATGGCTTCAGTCGGCCCGAGCTGAAGTATCCAATAATACAGATTTTTCATCCCCAGTTCAGATCGCTAATGTTAACAACAACGGGGGAACGGGTAAAACATTGATCCTGACAGTAATTAACGGCAACATCCCGTTTGGTAGCAATGGTTTTTATTTACGGATATATGCAACATTAACCGGACCAGTTCCTTACCAGTGGGTCCAGATGTACTTTGATTCCGAACTGAAAATGACCTTAAAGCCTTCGTAATAATACAAATTGAACTTCTTACCCCTTCTTACTTCTGAAATTCTGTTATTTTGCAGTCACACAGGATTCAAGCTGAGATTTTATTAACGGTCATCCAAAAGATGGCAATGAAAAAGAAAGTATTCTCGATAGTAGCACCACTAAAACCGGGTTTCTTCGTTTTGTGATTCATGATTACGGTATTGACATACTCATGGACAAGGTGGCATGGCAAAAGGGTCCGGTATCAGAAAGATATTTTACAAAGATTCCTTTGGGTAAGGTGTATTAGCCTCTCAAAGTTCTAAAACCTGGACAGTCGATTTTAACCACCCCCGCCACTTTCCGCGCATCCTTCAAAGGCTGAGAAATCTGTGACGCGTGCCGGTTGTTGATCGATCTTACCGAAAAAACAAAATCACTTGTAAAAAGGATAGTGAAAGATCATTCCCTGGTAACTGGCACTTCATAAATGGATAAGCATCCGTTGAAAAACAATTCAACCACTTTGTGGTTGCAGGAAAGAAGACATCACCCTCAAAATTATTGTTAAACACTTGCCCGGGCATCTCATAATTGAGGGAATTGGAGGCACAGTAACTGACATTGACGGTAATGTATATCATTTTATCACCATCGGCACACAAGTATGGCTGGTTGAGAATCTGAAAACAACAAAGTACCGCAATGGCGACCCCATAACAAATATAACGGATAATAATACCTGGAGCAACCTTACAACCGGCGCTTACTGCAATTATAATAACGACGCGAATAATTCGACAACCTACGGCAGGTTATACAATTGGCAAGCAACAACTGACAGTCGAAGCATAGCCCCCACGGGCTGGCATATACCCAGCGATGCCGAGTGGACAACTCTGACTTCTTTCTTGGAATCCACCGGTGGTTCTGCAGGAGGCAAACTAAAAGAAACAGGCACAGCTCATTGGCAGAGTCCCAATACAGGAGCGACCAATGAAAGCGGTTTTACAGCTTTGCCCGGTGGTTACCGCGACTTTCTGGGAGTCTTCAGCAAAATCGGACTCAACGGATACTGGTGGTCAGCTACAGAGATCAGTGTAACAAGCGCATGGTACCGCAACCTGTATTACGCTTCCCCGGATATGGGCAGTGACTACATCATGAAGGTTGACGGTCATAGTATCCGGTGTCTGAAGGATTAATTTGCTTATTTGTTTGAAATAAAACCTAAAACAGCAACCAAATTGACGTTCCTTTTCCTTCAACAGATTGTATCTGGATATTGCCATTATGAACCAGCATTATCTGTTTGCAAAGACTTAAGCCAATACCGCTACTGTTTGTAGTACTGAAAAAAGGAACAAATATTTTATCGAGATTTTGTGATGGTATCCCCACACCATTATCACTTACTTTTATTATTATTTTATTTTTATTTTTTTCCGATGCTGATAATGTAATCAGTGGATCAGGTTTTTCTTTTACTGCATTCATTGCGTTGGTGAGTAAGTTGATGAGTAATTGCTCAAGTAAACCTGCATCCGCCATTAATGAAATGCCTGGGTCCTGAATAATAATTTCCAGTTCTATATTCTTCTGTTCAAAAAGAGGTTGCATTAATTGGTGAAGGCGTTCAAACAAATCACGTATAAATACTTTATGTAAATCAGGTGTTGTAATCTTATTGAGATTCCTGTATGTATGTGCAAAACACATCAGGCTTTCGCTGCGATGCTTTATCGTATCTATTCCCAATTCAATATCTTCAAGTGAACCCTGGGCTTTCTTTCCATTAGGGTTTTTGAAATCCTGTAGACGATTTTTAAGCGTATCAGCTAAAGAAGAAATAGGAGCAACAGAATTCATGATTTCATGCGTCATTACGCTTAACAATTTGTGCCAGGCTTTTGATTCATTTTCATCCAACGCTTCATTCACATTTTGAAAAGCTATCAGCTTATAGGTTTTCCCTTCTGTTTGAAAAATTGTTGATGACAGAAACACTTTAATTTTATTCCGTTCTTTTTTAACGATTACTACTTTATTTTTCCCGGGCTTAAGGGACAAAATATTTTCATACAATTCTTCATCACGTCTCCGGAGGTTATGTATTGTTTTCAGGTATGGAATGTCAAGCAAATTTTTAAGTGTTTCATTTATCAAAATAATTTCACCTTCTTTCTCTTCATAACAAATTATTCCCGTATCAACCAATTCAAGGATTTTATGCAGGTATTGATGCTGAACTTCTTTTTCCCTGATGATACTTTTGAATGTAGAATTTATTTCATTGAATCCTGTTCGAAAAGGTTTCAGCCCATTGGGTGCGTGGTTCACATCAAAGTAACGCGAGAAGTCACGATATTGAACCGATTCTACAAACTGTTCGATTTCTTCTCTTGCTTTTATATTGAACCGATATAAATCATGGGCTAAATAAACAACAAGACAAAATACAACTCCGAAAAGCAGGTAATTGGAATTCACAATCAGCCATGCCGCTGCAACAAGTAGGAGGAATAAAAACATCACTCTAAGCAGTATCCTTCTTCCGGAATTCTTATATATCATATTTACTGATTCGCCTGTATAATGCTGTGCGTGTTAATCCCAATTCTTTCGCAGCTTTGGTAATATTGCCATTGTTTTTTTCAATAGCACGCAGGATGGTATTTTTTTCAACGGTACTTAATTTAGTATCCCTCAGCTCATTTTGAAATTCGCTCAAAGCTTCAATCGGTGAAAAAATCAAATCTTCCGCCTTAATAATATTTCCCTCCACCATAATAACTGCACGCTCGATGATATAAAGCAGCTCACGCACATTTCCCGGGTAATGATGCTGGCGGAGTTTTTCAATCGCCGCATTATCAAAATGTATAGCAGATTTGAAATATTTTTCTGAATAGCGTTCGAGAAAATGGTTTGCAAGCAGGATGATGTCATCCTTCCTTTTTCGAAGAGGAGGAACCTCTATTTCGATGGTATTAATGCGATAAATTAAATCCTTTCTGAAACGGTTTTCATTTGCAAGTTCATTTATTGGAATATTTGTTGCACAGATTAATCTAATATCAATTGGCACAAATTCGTTGGTACCTACCCTTGTAACCTGCCGGTTCTGCAGAACGGTAAGCAATTTTGCCTGCTGCAACAAAGAAATATTTCCGATCTCATCTAAAAACAAGGTTCCTCCATTGGCTGATTCGAAACGCCCTTCGCGATCTTCACGCGCGTCTGTGAAGGCTCCTTTCTTATGACCAAACAATTCTGATTCAAACAATGTTTCAGTTAACGCTCCTACATCCACTTTTATAAACGGTTTTTCAGCCCTGCACGAATGTTGATGAATTGCTTTTGCTATGATATCTTTGCCCGTACCGTTTTCACCAAGCAAGAGAATATTAGCATCCGTTGGTGCTATCTTTTCAATCTTGTAAAAAACTCTCTGCATTTCTTCTGAACGACCGATTAATTCATTTCCGATAATGGAATTACTTTCTTTTTGCAGTAACGTTTTTTTTCTGACATCTCTTTTGCTCTGTAACACTTCATTAATCGTAGCAAGCAGCTTTTCGTTTTGCCAGGGTTTTAAAATGAAATCGGAAGCTCCTTCTTTCAGGGATTTCACTGCAAGATCAATATCGCCATAAGCAGTAATCATTATAACTGACGACTCAGGACTCAATTCCTTTATGCGGTTAAGCCAATATAATCCTTCGTTCCCGGTGTTAACGGAAGCGGAAAAATTCATATCAAGAAGAATAATGTTGAACTTTTGTCTGCTAAGCAATGATAGAATATTTTGTGGATTCTTTTCTGTAACGACTTCGCTTACTTCCATTTTTAATAATAGCTTTACCGCAATGAGTACATCCGTATCGTCATCAATTACAAGTACTGAAGATTTTTTTAATATCATGGATAATGCAGCTTCAATAATTTATACAAATGTAAATAGTATAAATGTAGTTTTATGTCATTCCCCGCTAAAAAAAATAAATGAAAAAGTCACTGCTTCAAAATCGTACACCGGTTGTATCAAAACCGGACACTCATTCTTATTCAACAATTTTAACATGATGAATTTCAGTACTGTAAATTTTCGGTATAGTATTGGCGGAATGATCGTGGGCTAATTATTTTGCACCTATAAAAACAGATTTAATTAATGGATAGAGCAATTGAAAAAAAGAGCTGGCCGGCTAAGCGTATACTAACCTGGTCAATCAGTGGTGGAATTGTAATTTTAATTGTTGTCAGTATTTGGTTAGGTTCAGGGAAGTCACGTCTCAATGTGGACATCGGGAGGATTACCATAAGCGATATTAAGTACGATGCTTTCACAGAGTTCATTCCTGTGAATGGAATTGTGCTTCCGCAAACCACAATTTATTTGGATGCTGCCGAAGGCGGCAGGGTTGATTTACTTTATGTGGAGGATGGTTCGATAATGAAAAAAGGTGATCCTGTTCTGAAACTTATTAATACGGATCTGGAGCTTGATCTTTCAAACCGGGAGACTGCTGTCTTCCAGGTTTTGACCGAAACGCAGAACACCCGCAACCTGGCAGAGCAGCATACAATATCTCAGCTGAACATGATGGCAGAAGTTGACAATGCGCTTGCTGAAGCAAAACGTATTTATGGTGTCAATAAAAAATTGTATGATGATGGTGTTATTCCATTACAGGAATTTAAATCAACCGAAAACGCGTACAATTTCCAGGTGAAAAGAAAAAGTCTTTCGGAAAAAACACTGGCTCAGGATTCTATTTCAACAAAGCAACAGCTTGCACAAATGAAAGAATCCTACACGCGCATGCGGGGCGCTCTTGAATTGATGCGCAGAAAAGTTGGTGATCTTATCGTACGCGCTCCTGTTGACGGGCAGCTTACTTCACTGGATGCAGAGGTCGGGCAGTCGAAAAATAAAGGTGAGCGTCTCGGGCAAATTGATGTCGTTGGCAGGTTTAAAGTTCGGGCTGATATTGATGAACACTATATTTCACGTATATACACCGGGTTAAAAGGTGAATTTACATTTACCGACAGCACCTATGGCCTGGTAATTAAAAAAGTTTATACACAGGTTAGCAATGGGCGTTTCCAGGTAGACATGCAGTTTGATGGCAAAGTACCTAAAGGAATCCGCAGGGGACAAACGTTGCAACTGCGTCTTGCATTGAGTGATGAAACCACTGCCTTGCTCTTGCCCAAAGGGGGATTTTATCAGCAAACCGGAGGTAACTGGATTTTTAAAGTAAACGAAGGTTCCACAAAAGCTTATCGTGTTGATATACGCTTAGGAAGACAAAATCAGGATTACTATGAAGTGTTGGAAGGCTTGAAGCCAGGTGATAATGTGATTACTTCGAGCTATGAAAACTACAATGACATGCAGGAACTGGTGCTGAAGAAATAATTGTATTCATCAAAAAACTTAAAAATAAAATAATTATCATTCCTATGATTAAAATTACTGATCTCGAAAAAATTTATCGTACTGAAGAAGTTGAAACAGTTGCATTGAACAAATTAACTGTTGAGGTTAAGGCCGGAGAATTTGTTGCCGTGATGGGACCTTCCGGCTGCGGCAAATCAACACTGCTTAATATTTTAGGATTGCTCGATGATCCGGACAGCGGCAGTTATAAGTTCAATGAGATTGAAGTGGCACATTTCAATGAACGCAAGCGAGCTGATTTGCGCAAGCACAATTTAGGTTTTGTTTTTCAAAGTTTCAATTTAATTGATGAATTAACGGTATATGAAAACGTGGAGCTGCCGCTTATCTACACAGGTGTCAGCAGCGCTGACAGAAAAAAGCGTGTAGAAGAAGTGCTGGATAAAATGCAGATCATGCACCGGAGAAATCATTTTCCGCAACAACTAAGTGGTGGACAACAGCAACGTGTAGCTGTAGCCCGTGCAGTTGTGAACAATCCCAAATTAATTCTTGCAGATGAGCCGACTGGAAATCTTGATTCAAGAAACGGAACCGAAGTAATGCAATTACTCACAGATCTGAATGAACAGGGAACAACGATCGTGATGGTTACACACTCAGAGCATGATGCACGTTTCAGTCATCGCATCATCCGTATGTTAGACGGGCAAACGGTTACGGAAAATATTCTGGTATAATAATTTGCACTGCCATGATCAGAAATTATTTAAAAACTGCTATCCGGAATTTTCAGAAGAACAGAATTCTGTCTCTTATCAATCTTGGCGGATTGTCTATAGGCATCACTGCGGTGTTGCTCATTGGCATGTATATTTACAATGAAACGGGCTATGATAATTTTCAACAAAACAAATCTTCATTATACCGTGTAGGTTTCCGGTTCTGGCAGAATGGAAAATTACTTGGAGAAGGAGCAGAATTTACACCTCCATTTGGTTCCGATGCACAGAATGAGTTTCCGGAGATCAGATCATTTACAAGAATATCTTCGGAATCTTCGGAACGGATAGCCTATATAACTTACAACGACAAAACAATAAAGGTTGACGATATTCATCATGCCGATTCTAACTTTTTCCAACTCTTTTCTTATAAATTATTACAGGGCAACCCATCCACAGTTTTAAAAGAGCCATATTCAATCGTATTAACAGGTGAGACTGCAAAGAAATTATTAGGGAAAAAAGAAAATGCCCTGGGAAAAGTTGTACGGCTTGATAATCAAACAGATTATCTGGTTACGGGTATTGCTCAGGAACTGCCTTCAAATTCACATCTCAGCTATAACGCGTTACTTTCATTCATCACGTTGTATAAAGAGCCTGGTAATTTTATGGACTGGAATGGTGGTGAGCAGTACATTACTTATTTACAATTAAAGGATAGGGCAAGTCGCGAATCACTGGAAAAAAAACTGCCCGCTTTTATGTGGAAACACATCAACGAGGATTACTCGAAAGTTGGCTTCAGAAATGATGCATCCTTGCAACCCATTCAGGATATTCATCTTTATTATAGTGGCGATTCCGGTACATTGCGAACCAACATTTATGTGTTCAGTGTAGTAGCATTACTCATTCTTATCATCTCTTGTGTAAATTATGTCAACCTTACTACAGCACAAGCCACATCAAGGTTTAAGGAGGTTGGTGTAAGAAAAGTACTCGGTGCTGCCCGCAGTCAATTGATCAAACAATTTCTTATTGAAACGGTATTGGTGACAACAATTGCATTCATTATTGCTATTGCAGTGGTGATGCTTGTAACACCTGTTTATCAGCAAATGCTGGGAAAGAATTTAGGTTCTGTAAGCTTAAGGACTGCACCTGCTTTATTGCTGTTATTTCTTATTATAATGATCGTGGGGGCAATTGCAGGAAGCTATGTTGCATTTTATCTTTCCTCTTTTAATGTAACGAGAATATTCAAAGCATTACTCCCGCAAAGTGCTCAAAGCATATTTAGAAAAGGATTGATCATTACACAATTTGCAATCAGCATAGGATTAATGTCGTTCGCATTATTGGTAACCCTTCAATTAAAATACAGTAAAAATATAAATCCCGGATACGATAGAGACCATATTCTGGTGCTGCCATTGGTAGGAGAGAAAACGAAGGAAGCTTATCCCTTGCTGCAACAGAAATTATCACAAATACCGGAAGTTGAACAGGTCTCGGCACTTTCAGAAATTCCCTATGATGGTATTACCAGTAATGGTTTCATTCCTGAAGGCGGTACCAAGGCGATGGTCATTCATCAATTAGATGTTGATGAAAATTTTGGGAGAACATTTAATATTAAACTGGTATCCGGTGATTATTTTTCAAAGGATCGCCCGGTTATTAATGAAGGATACATTATAAATGAAACGCTTGCAAGAACATTAGAGTGGCAAACCCCTTTGGGCAAAACCATCAGAAGGAATGGAGAGCATAAAGTAGTTGGAGTGATCAAAGACTTTCACTTCGCCTCGTTACACGATAAGATAGAACCACTTATTATAACCAACAAGCCATGGGCAAATCAGTATTCATACCTTGCAATAAAATATCAGACAGGTAATACTTCCTCTTTCATAAATCACATAAAACAAACATGGAGAAATACATTACCGGATGCACCGTTCGATTATTGGTTTTTAGATGATGCTTTCAACAACATTTATAAAAATGAAGAACGGTTTCAGCAATTATTTCTATGTTTTTCGGTATTATCAATTATCCTAACCTTAGCGGGTGTTTTTGGACTGGTGCTGCTTACACTTAAACAACGTACAAAAGAACTTGGTATCAGGAAAGTTTTGGGAGCAGGAATAGCTGATATTATAAAACTTACTGTAAAAGATTTTATTTGGCTCATCATTGTAGCGGCGTTAATAGTAACACCACTTTCATGGTACTATATGCATGCCTGGCTTCAAAATTTTGCGTACCGCATATCCATAAGTTGGTGGATGTTTGCTTTATGTGGTTTAATAGTATTTCTTATAACGCTATCAACGATCAGTTTTCAGGCCATCAAAGCTGCCACTGCCAATCCTGTCAAAAGTTTAAGAACAGAATAAAAATTAATAAGATCATTCGTACCGTAAAGCATCGATCGGGTTCAGGCTGGCCCGCTAAGCGGTATTTGCAATGCCGCTTGTAACAATTCAGAATTTACAATTCTGAAAACCTCTGCTTTCTGCACGTCTGTGACGTGAGCCAGATCACTGTTTAATAATCTTCCCCACTTCCACCGTCCTGTCATTGGTCACCCGCACAAAATAAACCCCGCTGGGCAGGGTACTGATATCAATTTGTGTTTTTGGCTCGGTAATTTGGTGGGTGATTAGTTCCTGACCTGCAATATTCACAATTGCCAAATTGCTTCCTTTTGCTGTTCCTGAAGTTTCAATTGTTATTTTCTCTGTTGCCGGATTTGGATAGAGAGATATTCGTGAATGTTGAAGTTCGCCAATTCCCGTAAAAACGGAATCA
>Ga0209746_1001563_pt1 | contig 10905 bp, 8 predicted proteins | sample BarGraNGADG00211_3_FD_184496 | JGI IMG/M metagenome (GOLD analysis project Ga0209746, IMG submission 184496) | Arctic peat soil microbial communities from Barrow, Alaska - Barrow Graham LP Ref core NGADG0011-211 (SPAdes) (version 2) | ecosystem: Environmental > Terrestrial > Soil > Wetlands >...
CGCCGGAATGAGCGCCGTGCCCGGCGGCCACAAGGGCGCCGGCGCCGGCATGCTCAACACGGCGCGCCAGCTCGGCTTTCTGCTCGGGGTCGCGATCCTCGTCGCGGTGTTCGCCCACACCATGGGCACGGCCGTGAACCGCTCCGCCGACGAAGGCCAGGCGCTCACGCGCGCGCAGGCGGGCATCAGCCAGCCCGTGAAGGACAGCCTGGTGAAGGCGCTCGACCAGGCGCGCACCATCGACGCCACCGCCGGGATGGGCGAGATCCGCAAGGTGGCGCACCCTATCGCCGAGGACATCGGCGCTCAGGTGGGGCTCGCCGAGGGCTTCGTCGTGCTCCAGCTGAAGAACCGCCTCGAAGAGCTGCTCTGGGATCAGGTCTCAGCGGCGTTCAAGTGGCCGTTCTACACGGCGGGGATCGCCGCGGTGCTGGGCGCCCTGGCGGGCGCCCTCCTGCCGCGGCGCCTGCCGCCCAGCGCCCTGGTGGCCAGGTAGTCGACGGTCGTCGCAGATTATGCAACGTCAATGCTGGAACTGACTCTAGGCTTCGCCGACCAGCGCCAGGACGCCGTCGATGGTGGTCACCCACCCGAACAGATTCTCCACGTGCCAGATCGTGGCCTCGACCGTGAACGGCGGGCATTGTGAGAAGCAGGCATCCTCCACCAGGATCGGCCAGTAGTCGAGGAAGAACGCGTCCATGAGCGTCGTGCCGACGCAGATGTTGGTGGCGCCGCCGATGAACAGAAGGTACTTGGCGCCCAGCGTCTTGAGGACGAGATCGAGGCTCGTGCCGGCGAACCCGCTGTAGCGCTGCTTGCGGATCACCGGCTCGCCCGGCAGCGGGGCGAGCTCGTCCACGATCTGCTCGTCCCAAGTGCCCTCTGTGATGTACTTGCCCCAGTCGTCGGCGCACTTGCGCATGAGCACCATGCCGGTCTCCTTGTGCCAGTTCGGGGAGTCCGGCCCACCGGCGTTCGACATGTCCGCGTTGTAGCTCATTTTCACGTACACGACGTTGACGCCGCTCCTGCGCACGCCGTCGAGAAACCGCCGGCACGGCCCCATCACCGCTTGCGCCCCATCGATCGGCAGATCGGACTTGTCGAACAGGCCGCCGGGCGACATGAACGCGTTCTGCATGTCAACGACGATGACCGCCGTCCTGGCGAGGTCGATCCGCACCGGCTCCGGACGAGCGAAGAGCTCCACCAGCCGTATGTCTCGTGCCGTGTCCATGGCTTCCTCTCGTGCCGTCGCTCAGGCGGACGGGATCACCGGCAGCACGATGTGCGACGGGTGGTCCTTGTCGTGGTAGTAGGTGTCACTGCCGACCTTGACGCCGTAGTAGTGGCCACCGAAGTCCAAGGCCGGCGAGTCGCCGCACGCCACGTCCACGCGGATGCGATGCCCCTTCTTGAACAGGTTGCACGTGGGCCACACCTCGATCTCGAACTTGTAGATCGTCTCCGGCTCGATGTGACGCGGCGCGTCGTGCATGTAGTAGGGCCGGTCCGGCTTGCTCAGTCCCTCGCTCTTCGTGGCGGCGTGCGACGCCTTCAGCCAGCCACGCGTGAGGATGTAGCCCTTCGGCGGCATCCCGGGCACCTGTTCCGCGTCGGGAGCCTGATCGACCAGGCGGCAGAAGAAGTCCGTGTTCGTCTGGTCGGAAGAGGCGTAGAGCACAAGAACGATGTTGCCCGAGACCTCGAGGTCGTCGCCGAGCGGCTCGGTGACGAAGGTCGGGATGCGGCGCGTGCCGTGCACGATGCCGTCCTCGATGGCGGCCGTGCCGCCGCCCGAGAAGTGGGTCCAATCCTCGTCAGGATATGAGTAGGTGAACGAGCTGTCCGCCTCGGTCGGCGGGTCCCAGGACAGCGTGCCGTCGTTGAGCGACTCCACGGCGCCGCTCGGGCCTGGATGGAAGAAGAGCTTGCGGTAGTCAGTGCGCGGGAGCGGCCAGTCGGCTTCCGGCCGGTAGACGTCGGCGCCGCGCACGAAGACCGTGACCGGCGGCTCCTCCATGAAGCCGGTGTCATTGCCCTTCAGCCAGTGGTCGTACCAGCGCAGCATGAGGAGCCGCATCTCCGGCGAGTTGTAGATCGCCATCTCATCGCCGTCCATCACGCCGTGGATGAGCATCATCTTCTTGGGCGTCTTCACTTCTTCGTAGCCGCGGACGACCCCGCGCAGGTGCAGGCCCACTTTGTGCAGGGCTCCCACGGTGAACACCGGCACTTCGATCTTGGCGAAGTCGGGATTGCGGAGCTTCCAGAAGTCGTCGTAGGTGGGGTGGTTGACCACGTTCCAGACCAGGTCCCAGCGCCCCATGTCCGGGTTCTGCGGCTCCACTCCGGTCCGCGCCGGGATCCCCAGCCGGTAGTGCCCGCGGATCTCCCACATGTGCCAGGCCGTGGGGAAGCCGACCGCCATCATGCCGCCGTGCCAGGCGACGTCGCGGTACATGTCGGCGCCGGCATCCCAGGGGAGGATGCAGGTCAGGTGCGGCGGCTGCTGGCAGGCAGCGAACCACTGCACCCACGCCAGCAGCGACTCGCCGAGCATGCCGACCTTGCCGGTGCACCAGTCCTGGACGGCGATCCATTCGATCATGTCGTACAGGTCGGTTTGCTCCTCCAGGCTCCAGAACTGCCACTCGCCCTCGGGCGAGTGCCCCGTGCCACGGGAGTCGGTGTGCACGAATACGTAGCCCCTCGAGACGAAGTACTCGATGTCGTTGACCTCGACGCAGTGGAAGATCGGCAGCGCCGGGACCATGCCGACCATGTCCTTCTGATACGAGTCGGCGGCGTGAAGGGCAGGGAAGGTGCCTTCTGCGTCGGGCCGGTAGATGTTGGCGGCGATCATGACCCCATCGCGCATCGGGATCATCACGTCCTTCTCGACCCTCATCCGATACTGCGGCTGGCTCAGCTTGCCGGCCGGAAAACCTTCGGGGAGCATCGTCCGCATGATCTCTGGCTTCAGGGTCTTGCTGTACAAGAGTCACTCCTTTCCGCGCGGTGGAATGGCGATCCGATGAGCTGAAGCGTCACCTCGACGATCTGTGTCTTTCTCTCCCCTTTGCTGAGCCGGACTGAGGCCACTGCGCGGACTCCTTCGATCAGGCAGGCGATATCACCGGCAGCACGATGTGCGAGGGGTGCTCCCGGTCGTGGTAGATGGTGTCCGTGCCCATCTTCAGCCCGTAGTAGTGCCCGCCGAAGTCGAACGCGTTCGTGTCGTAGCACGCCAGGTCGACGCGGATGCGGTGGTCTTTGAGGAAGCAGCAGGACGTCGCCCACACCTCGATCTCGAACTTGTAGACCTTGTCCGGCTCGATCGGCTGCGGCTCATCGTGCAGGTAGTAGGGTCGATGGGGCTTGCTGAGCTCCTCGCTGCGGGTCGCTGCGTGCGACGCCTTGAGCCAACCGCGCGTCAGCATGAGGCCGATCGGCGGCATGCCCGGCACTTGGGCGCCGTCTGGAAACTGGTCGGTGAGCCGCATGAAGAAGTCGGTATCGGTCTGATCGGACGAGGCGAACAGCACGAGGACCGCGCTGCCGATGATCTCTGTGTCTTCCGACAGCGGGTCGCTGGTGAACGTGAGGATCCTCTTCGTGGGATGGGGCACGCCGTTCTCCATCACGGCGGTCCCGATGCCCGAGAAGTGTGACCAGTCCGGGTCTGGATAGGAGTAGCTGGTTGAGCTCTCGCCGTCCGTGGGCGCGTCCCACGAGAGCCCGCCGTCGTTGAGCGACTCCACCGCGCCGCTCGGGCCCGGCTTGAGATAGAGGCGGCGGTACTCGGTGCGCGGCAGCGGCCACTCCTTCTCCGGCCGGTAGACCTCTCGGCCCCGCACGAACACCGTGACCGGATCCTCTTCCATCAAGCCGGTGTCGTTGCCCTTGAGCCAGTGATCGTACCAGCGCAGCAAGAGCAGCTTCACCTCAGCGGAGCTGAAGATGGCCATCTCGTCGCCCTCGAAATCGCCATGGCAGAGGAGCAGCTTCTTGGGAGTGGTCACTTCCTCGTAGCCGCGGATGTTGCCGCGCAGGTGGATGCCCACTTTGTGCAGGATGCCGATGCTGAACACGGGGCAGCGGATCTTCGAGAAATCGGCCGAGCGGAGCGTCCAGAAGTCGTCGCAGAGGGGGCGGTTGATGACCTCCCACGGCATGTCCCAGCGGCCGACATCGGGGTCGGGTCCGGGCTTGCCCAGGCGATAGTTGGCGCGGATCTCAGCCGCGTACCAATTGGCCGGGAAGCCCAGCGCCATGATGCCGCCGTGGAAGGCGACGTCGCGATACATGTCGGCGCCGCCGTCGTACGGCGCGATGCACTTCAGGTGCGGTGGCTGCGTGGCCGCGGCGAACCACTGCACCCAGGCCAGGTACGACTCTCCGATCATGCCGACGTTGCCGTTGCACCACGGCTGCTCGGCGGTCCACTCGATCACGTCGTAAAAGTCGTTCTGCTCCTCCTGGCTGAAGAACTGCCACTGGCCCTCCACCGACTTGCCGCTGCCCCGGATGTCGTGATGGACGTAGACGTAGCCGCGCCGCACGAACCATTCGATGTCGTTGGTCTCGCGGAAGTGGAAGATGGGCCACCGCGGCAGGTGGACCAGGTCCTTCTGATAGGGGCTCGTCGCGTAGAGCGACGGGAACTCGCCCGGCGCGTCCGGCCGGAAGACGTCAACTGCCACCTTGGTGCCGTCGCGCATGGTGATGAAGACGTCCTTCTCGACGACCATCTCGTAGCGCGGCTGGCTGAGCCCGTCGGCGGGGAACCCCTCGGGAAGCAGCGTGCGCATGATCTCGGGCTTCAGGATCTTGGTGAACATGTGGTCACTCCTCCGCAGCAGGTCCCGGTCACGTGCAGGCCGTCAGCAGCGCCCAACCAGCATGATAAGTCAGTGCTCACTCACCGAAAAGGCCGGGCCCCGTCGGGAGCACGGAGCCCGGCCTTTTGAATTTGCGGATGGGGAATGGACGGTCACCCAGCGGCGGTCATCAATACTTCAGCAATTGCACCTTCTGCTGGATCTGCACTTGCGGTGCCTGCGAGTTGGACACCACGAAGATCTCGAACGGGTAGTCGGTGCCCTTCATCCACTGGCCACCTGCGAGGGGCGTGACGCTGACGTTCGGCACGGGGTTGTTGGCGCCGCCCTGCGTGAACTTGATGGGGCCGGCGATCGTGGCGAGGTCCGTCGCCTTGAGCGCCTCCACGATGCTGTTCTTGTCGTCGAGGTTCGTGGCGCGCTTCAGCGAGTCCACGGCCACCTCGAAGAGCAGGTAGTGCATGAGCGGCTGGGTCCACTGCTTGCCGGTCTTGGCCGTGAAGGCGTCGGCGAGCTGCTGGCAGGTCTGCTTTGTGAGCGATGAGGCGAAGGGGAACTTGGGCGACCACCACAGCTCGCACGTGAGGCCGTAGCCGATGGCCCCCATCGATTCCATGACCGACGGGAACAGCAGCGCCTTCGGCATCGTGACCATCTTGGGCTGGAAGCCCTGCTGGTGGCATTGTTTCCAGAAGTTCACGAAATCGGGCGGGATCATGACGCCGGAGACGAGATCGCAGTTCGCGCTCTTGAACTTGGCGATCTCGGAAGTGAAGTCTTCTGTGCCGTCCGGGAAGCGCCCGCCGTCCACGACCTTGTAGCCGCCTTTGACGAAGAAGAAGGGCAGGCCGGTCTTGGGGCTCGCCAAGGCGAGGCCGTCGGCGTCGTTGGGACACATGAGTCCGATGGTCTTGTCGGTCTGCAGCGGGCTCCAGATGTCGAGCTGTACCGCCGAGTTGGTCTCGATGCCCCAAAAGGCGTGGTACGTCCACTTGAAGGGCTTGTCCGGGGTGGCCCCGCGGCCGAAGTAGAAGTTCTGCCACGGGCTGTCGGAAGAGAAGCACGGCACACCGAAAGCTTCAGCCTGATCGGCGACCGGGTTGACCGTGTCCGACGTAGACGCCGTGATCATCATGTCGACGCTGTCGTTCGTCATGAGGTCCCCGGCGACGGTCGCCGCGCGGTTGCCGTCTGACTGCGAGTCGCGCACGAGGATGGTCACCGGATGCACCTGCCCGTCGGCGGTCTGGATGCCGTCCTTGACGGCGGCGCGCCACTGATCGACGCAGAAGGTGTCCGCCTCACCAAAAGCCGCCAGCGGACCCGTGAGCGGCGTGACGAAGCCCACCTTGATCTCGCGACCACTAGCGCTGCTGCTACTACTGCTGCTGGTCCCGCCGCCGCACGCGGCCAGCGCTCCGCCGAGACCACCGCCGGCGCTTAGGGCCGCCGCTCCCAAGCCCGCGACCTTGAGGAAGTCGCGCCGGGTCACCGGGGGCCCTCCCGTCGGGCTGATGACCTCCGGCTGATCCAGGGACTTGTGTTCGTGTGAGCTCATGCCGCCTCCTTGCCGTGATGTCGCAGACCGGCTACCGTCCACCAAGGCCAAGCCGCGACGATTCCCCTACTGGCACAGTCTCGAGGGAGGGCAGGCGCGAGGTCGTCAAGAGGTGAAGCTCGCCTGGAACGAGCTGGCCGCCGCCCCCGAGTGCTGCCGATTCCCTTGGCACCCCCTCACCGACACGCCGTCCACGATGCGGACGACGTCGCTCACGATACGGTCATCCTATAGCGACGCCTCGCCCTGTCAAGGATGCGAGTCTACAGAGTGAAGCCCACCGCAGCGGCGTTGTCCTGATAGAGCTGGGCCGCTTCCTCGCCGTTCAGCGACAGGCTCCGAAGGAAGTTCATGCACTCCCCCATGTCCTCGTACGGGTGGTCTGTACCGAGAACGATCTTGGCCATCCCGAGCGCCTCTCGCGTGCAGTTGAACGCCGCCGGCAGGTAGTTGCCGCTGGTCGACACCCACATGTTGTTGCGCAAGTAGTAGCTCGGCGGGTGCTTGAGATCCGGCACCGCCGCGCCGTCGGCCTTGATGTAGGGCCGCACGAACGGGTGGTCGATGCGCTGCAAAATAAACGGGAGCCCCTCCCCGTAATGCCCGAGGATGACCTGCAGACGGGGGAACGCGTCGAACGCCCCGGAGAGGATCAATCGCACCATCGCCGTTGCCGTTTCGATGCCAAAACCAAAGGCGGCGCCGGCCAGCGCCAGCCCATAGGTGCGAAGCTCAGGGATCATCGGCGCCGCGGGATGCAGATAGACGGGCACGTCCAGCTCTTCCGCTTTGGCGAGGATCGGCCAGTAGCGCTTCTCGTCCAGAAAGGAGTCGCCGAAGTTGGAATGCGTCTTCCAGCCCTTGAGCCCAAGCTCTCTGACGGAGCGCTCCAGCTCCTTGACCGCGCCGTCGACGTCCTTGGGGTACAGTGCCGCGAAGCCTGCGTAGCGGTCGGGGTGGCTGTCGACTGCCGCGTCCAGAGTGTCGTTGGAGCCCCTCGCGAGCCGCGGGCCGATCACGCTGTCGAGCTGCTCACACCCCGGGGCGGTGAGCGACAGTGCCGCGAAGTCCACCCCCGCGGCATCCATCAGCTGGAGCCGTCCCTCGCCGAGGTCGAGCAGCCGGTCGATTACGCCGAACGGCTCGAAGGCATCGGCTTGGTAGTACAGTCGCCACTTGCCCTTGGCCTTGTCTTCCGTCAGACGCGGGTATCCGTCGTTGACGAGGAGCGCGTCGACCCATTCCTTGGTAATGAAGTGGCTCTCGAGATCGATCGTCTTCATGAGTGGGGCCTCCTGGTTGGGTCGCTCACGCCTAGCCGCCGGCTATGGGAGTGAGCACGAGGATATCGTCGCCGTCACTGAGGACGGTCTGTCTGTCGCCGAGGACCGCGATGTCGCGGCCGTTCACCGTGACGCGCAGGGGAGGATGGGCCGAACGGTCTTCCGCTTCCACGAAGTGCACCGCGACCTGCGGGCCGTACGTCTGGGCCATCGCGTCGAGGACGTCTTGGACGGTGCTGTCCTCGGGCAACTCGAAGTCCAGCTCCCCCTGCCGGATCAGCGACTTGAGCAGGCCGATGGTACGGACGCGCACGGTGATCAAGCCAGGCCCAGCTTGTCGGCCGCGTAGCCCAAGCGCAGCTCTTCCAGCTTGGCGCGCGTCGGCACGCCGTCGGGAGTCCAGCCGCGGGCCTCGTAGTACTCGTCGAGCATCAGGTCAAGATCCTTCTGGGGGATGCAGTGACCCTTGGCCGGGCCGGCAGGGATGGGCTCGGTCTTGAGGCGCTCCGGCAGATCGTCGTCGGCCCTCGTGAGCCCGGCGAGCGTATTGAACGCCCGGGCAAGGTTGTTGACGCGCTCGCCGACTCGCTGCACGTCGTCGGGGCTGAGCTCGAGGCCGGTGGCGCCCGCCAGCAGGCCGGCCGTGTTCTCGAAGAGGAACGGCGCCACGGACGTGTCGAGCATGAAGATGCACATCGTGGGGCAGTCGCCGACGGCGGTGCGCGCGTCCTGGTTCCACATGGTGAGCGCGCCCTTGCCCTCCACCGCGAAGCGGTCCACGGGGTAGGGGAAGGGCAGCCCGAAGATCTCCTGGATGGCGTAACCCTTGTTGTGGTCGGCGCCCGTGTAGGAGGTCGCGTAGCCGAGTCCGTGGGCTTTGGCACCGCGCACGTCGTAGGCCGGCAGTTCCAGACCTTTGACGTGCAGCGCGTACTTCTCCGAACCCCTGCCGATCCTCTGCGCGGCGATCCTGACGCCGTCGGCGAGCACGTCGCCGAGACCTTCGCGCTCGCCCATCATGCGCACCATCTGGACCATGGACTCGTGGTTTCCGAAGCTGAGGTCCAGGCCGCCGGTGTCCTCTACGGTGAGGATGCCGCGTTCGAAGAGCTCCATGGCGAAGGCGATGGTGACGCCCGCCGACATCGTGTCGATGCCGTACTCATCGGCGGCACGGTCGGCGGCGATGATGGCGTCGGGGCTCACGACGCCGGTCACGCCGCCGAAGGAGTACAGGGTCTCGTACTCGGGCCCTTCCGTCATGATGCCCGTGTACGGCGGCGTCTGCGCCAGGCGCATCTGGCTGCACGCCACGGGGCACTCGGCGCAGGCCGTGCGGCCCACGCCGCGTGTGGCGATGGCCTCGGCGCCGATCTTCTCCGCGTAATCCTCCATGCCGGTGGTCGTCCAGTTCCTCGACGGGAAGATGCCCAGGGCCGTGCAGTTGTCCACGTTGCCGGAGGTGCCCTCGTGGGCAAACTGGGAGTAGAGGACAGGGCTCTTCTTCATCGCGTCGAGCATGCGCTTGCGCGCCGCCTTGAACTTCTCCTCGTCGGCGATGGTCATCTGCTGGTCGCCCCTCAGGGCGATGGCCTTGAGGTTCTTGGATCCCATCACGGCGCCCAGCCCTCTGCGGCCAACGACGCGTCTCTCATTGACGATGCAGGCGAGCCGAGAGAGCTTCTCTCCGGCGGGGCCGATGCACGAGATGCGGACGTTCTGGTCCCGCAGTTCGTCCTTGATGACCTGCTGACAGTCGGTGCTGGTGAGACCCTGCAAGTCGTCGGCGGAGCGGAAGGAGACCTTGCCGTTCTTGATCCACAGGTAGGTGGGCTTCTCCGCGACCCCCTCGATGATGAGGGCGTCGTAGCCGGCGCGCTTCAGCTCGACCGGGAAATGACCGCCGCTGAGGCCCACGCCCATGGCCCCGGTCAGCGGCGACTTGGCATTGATGGCCATGCGGCTCGCGCACGGGATCCTCGTGCCGGTGAACGGCCCCGCGGCATAGATGAGCTTGTTCTCCGGGCCCAGGGGATCGCAGTCCGCCGGGACCTCGTCGAAGAGGTACTTGACGGTGAATCCGGCGCCGCCGATGAAGTCGCACGCCGTTTCCACGGGGAGAGATTCCTCAGTGAACGTCCTGTTCGACAGATCGACCCGCAGGATCTTCCCCGTGTAGCCGCCCGAATACATGTCTCCCCTTTTCTGAGACTACGCTCTCAGCCCAGTGTCCGCATTGTAGCACTGCGTGACCGCATGGCGAACGCCTGCAGGCCGCGCCTTAGATCGTGATCGACGCGGAAGGCTCGGGAGCGAGCCCGAGATCCGCCGGTTTCTGGCTCACTACCAAGCGACCGGCGCGGGCTTTTCGTCGCGCCGGTCGGCGATGGCGACCGCCGGCAGGAAGCGCATGAGGTAGAACCACTCCTGGTACGAATGTTTCATGAGATTGAGGCCCATCTGCATGGGCATCTCCTTCTCCAATTCCTCCGCTGAAAGGGGCAGACCGTGGCCCAACCAGAAGTTGCTGCGCAGGACCAAGCCGAACGGCGTGTCGCGCCCCAAATGCACGAGCTTGCAGCCGATCGGCCGTCCGCGCTCGTCGCGCGGCGGCTCGGCGCCGAGGCCGATGTCGGCGGTCACGGCAGCCGAGATGTCGCCGCGCGCCTTGGCGGCGGCAAAGTCCTCGCCGAAGATCTCGACCGGGTCGTGGAAGCGGATCTTGAGGCTGTGCACCACGTCGTCGGCCAGCTTCTCGTCGGCAACGTGCGTGGAGCCGATCCCGGAACCGTCGTCTGGAAGGTCAAGCCATTCCGAGCCGACATGGTCGACGGGATGCCACCAGGCGTAGTCGCGCGCGTCGGGCCCCGAGCCGAACCACCATTGGAACATCTCGCCGGTGCAGCCGAGCATGTAGGTGCGTACGGCCACGTGAAGCTGCCCGCTCGGCAGTCGTTCCACGCCCATCTAGAGGGGCAGCGGGTACGGGCTTAGCAGTCGTTTCGCTTCGCTGAATTCCATGTTCACTCCATTCGTGCTCGGCGGCGGATCTTCAACAGGGTGGGGGACCCCGGGGATGAACTCCAGATTGCGCCGCGTGTTCCGCTCCGGCTCCATGAAACGCCAATCAGGTCCGAGAATGGTCAACCCCTGCACTTTATGATAGGTGGTCGTCGGACCTTAGGCCACATCGAGTCGGGCAAGACAGATCGAGGAT
>Ga0209746_1001565_pt1 | contig 10899 bp, 7 predicted proteins | sample BarGraNGADG00211_3_FD_184496 | JGI IMG/M metagenome (GOLD analysis project Ga0209746, IMG submission 184496) | Arctic peat soil microbial communities from Barrow, Alaska - Barrow Graham LP Ref core NGADG0011-211 (SPAdes) (version 2) | ecosystem: Environmental > Terrestrial > Soil > Wetlands >...
ATAAATGAACAGGTGATGGTCCCGGACGTTTCCAGCTTTTGGTGTGTTCTTCAATGATCTGGTTCACCTGATTCCACAATTCTTCGTAAATGATGGGTTCACATTCGACCTTGCCCCATTCGTTTTCAGGCTTGGGAACCGTCTGCCATGATTTTTCCAATTGGCGCATACGGTTGAAATAGTAAATGCCATTGGCGCTGGGATCGGTGAGGACGCGATAAACCTGGCTGTCGCGCCAGAGGACGCCACCACGGGTGCGGTAGCCGGCGGCGTTCAATAGATTGGCAACCTTGCCCTTGCGCCGGTGCTGCAAAAACAATTCATACGCCTTTTTACGGACGACGGCTTCTTCTGGTTTGATGACGAGCTTGCGGTCTTTCCATTCGTAGCCGTAGGGGGCGCTGCCGTTGATGGATTTGCCGAGCTTGGCGCGGGTCAACACCGACGCATTGACGCGCTCGGTGATTTCCTCGCGTTCCCATTGGGCAAATACGCCAAGCAGATGAAAAAACATTCGGCCTCCGGCGGTGCTGGTGTCAATCGCCTCGCTCAAGGAAATGAGGTCGGCGCGGTGCTTGTTGAAGAAATCGGAAAAATCCTCCAGTTCACGGCGATTGCGAGACAGGCGGGCGAGCTTGGAAAACACCAAGCCGGTGATGTGGCCGCGCTCAACGTCCTTCATCATGCGCTTGGCTTCGGGATGTTCCCTGACGGCTTTGCCGCTTTGTCCGGCAAGGTTATACAATTCTTTGACCTCCCAGCCACGGCTTTTGGCGTAGCTTCGCGCGCGTTCCTCGTGGTGTTCGGGACTTTCGCCCTTGGCCTGATCTTCGGTGGAAACCCGAATCCAGATGCCAACCGGTTTGTTCAAGACGCTATTTTCCTTCATAGCACTACTTCATATCAAAAACGGAATCTCATTTCAAGAAAAATATGTAGGCAAATTGAATATATCTGCTACGGTTCCTTTATGTCGAAAAAACCAACAACAATGTGTGAAAATGATTTGGCTGTGATGGCGAAGATATTTCGCCGGCAGGCAAGCACGACCCGCGCTCAAGCCGCGCGGGATATGAAGGTGTCACAAACCTCCATCTTCAATGCGGAAGAAACGCCCGATCAAAGCCTGGTCAAATTGCGGATGCGGATGATTGAAGCGTATTCAAAATTCAAAGTCAGAGGCCCGGTATATTTGCTGGAAGAAAAATAGGGGGCTGGATCACCTTTTGGGTCGCATGGCCTCAGCCATCATTTGATTGGCAAGCTCTTCACGTTGCCGCTGTTCCGCTTCCGTCAATGCCGGCACCGACCGTTTCACCTTATACCCCCGCCGCACGGTGATTTTCTCTTTCGGAATTTCCACCGGCACGGTTTTCAAATATGCGATGAACTGGTCAGGCTGGTAATACGCAACTCGCGCCGCCGCGTCCGCGCCAAGACTGCCGGAGACGGCAACGGCGATTTTTCCCAACCGATCTGCACTCACGCAAATGATGGCAACCTGCGGCAAACCCGCCTTCATACATTTCCTGATGTTGCCAACTTCGTGGTCAATGGTGGTGGTGACGGAAATTTCACACGCAATCTTTTGGTCGCCACGCTCAAGCAACAAATCAACACTTTCCTGGCTTCCGGCAATCTGTTTTTCAATCACGCTGCGGAAGCCAAGTGCTTCCGCCGCCGCTTTGATGCGTTGCTGCATCGCCTTGTGTTGCTCGCCACCTTTGCCAAGATCGGCTGGCGGACTTGGTATTTTCTTTTCCGAAACAACGGCCGGTTTGGGTTCCGGCACAACGATTGGCGGCAAGACTTCGGGTGGCGGCAGTGCCGCCTTCGGAACTTCCGCAACTTTCACTGGTTCGGAAAGAACTGGTGTCGCGACGGGAGCTTTCGTTGCTGGGATGGGCGGTTCGTTGGGCGCTGCGCGTGATTTCGCCAGCATCGCCTCCACGTCCGCCCGTGCCGTGCCATATTTCTCTCTCGAAACCGTTATGACTTCCTGCCGTCGCGTGGCCGCTGCCGCCTCGTCTATTTTTTCCGGCAGGGGAATTGTCAGGTTAAAATCAAAGTCGCTGCGTTCAATCCGGCACACGGCCTGCCCGGTTTCCAAATTCCGCAAATCTTTGGATTCAAAATACGAAAATCCCTCGGCAAGTTTCTTCGCATCGTCGTCACCAACGCGAAACACGATGCGTGTGTAGGGGTGCGCCATGACAGCGCTCGCCACTTCCGGGCTGCGCTGCAACTGGTGCAACTCGTGGTGGGCCAATGTCAGGCCAATGCGATACTTCCGCGCTCCGCTCAAAATCTCCGCCATGGTCTGCGTGATGAAATTGGCAAACTCGTCAATGTAGAGCCAGAAGTCGCGCCGGGCTGTGATCTGCTGCGCCTGCCGGCTCATGGCGATCTGCTGAAATTTGGAAATCAATAACGTGCCAAGCAGACATGAGTTTTCCCGGCCAAGCAATCCCTCCGGCAGCTTCGCCAGAAAGATTTTGCCGGTATCCATGATCTGCGCGAAGTCCAGCCGGTTTTCCGGCTGCGACACCATGTGACGGATGGGCTTCTGGGCAAGAAACGTATCCAGCCGGGTCAAAATCGAGCCAATGGATTTGTTGCCGGACAGGTGCGGGAAGCTTTTTTGCCAGTAATATACAATTTCGGCGTCTTTGACTGATTTTAGAAATTCATTCCGAAAAGCAGGTTCAATCAGGAAGCGGCGCAAGTCGGCGATGGTGCCGCGCCGGTCGCTTTCCAGAAAGGCAAGGATGGCATTTTGCAAAACGCTGTTCATCTGGTCGCCCCAAGACGTGCTCAATCGCTCAAACACGGCAATCAAATCAGACGCCAAAAGGGTTTTCTCAAGCTCGCTGTGAGCCGACAAGATGTTGAATCCGATGGAATACTCTGCATCGGACGGGTCAACCAAAACCACGTCGTCAATTCGACTGGACGGAATGATGCCGCAAATGCGGTCAATCAAATCGCCGTGGGGATCGAGGACGGCGATGCCTTCACCATTCTCAATATCCTGCCGGATGAGATTGAATAGCAGCGTGGATTTGCCGGTGCCACTTGCGCCGATGATATGCGTGTGCCGGGTGCGTTGTTCGGCAGACAGCCGGACATCAATCGTCTGGCCGGCATGATCGTTCTCGCCAAGCAACAAACCATGTTGCCGGACAATGGACGGGGCTGACTTGGATTTGACTGACTGCCGTTGAAAGGCGGTGGAACGGACGGCAGTGGATGGTAAATGAACAAAGCCAATCAACTCGTCGCTATTGAGCAACATCCCGGTGCGCCGGGTCTGCCGTCGCAACACATCCTCAATGTGTTCCTCGAACGGGTAATCGTCGTTATGAAGCGGAATGAGTTCGTTGCCGCTGGGGTGCGCAAACACGCGCAATGATCCGGCAAGGTCGCGGGCCAGTTGCACTATGCGGTCAAATTCACCGGCGCGAAGCAAGATGCGGACAACGGCGGCATACAATGGGCGGGCAATCTTGTTTTCGGCTGCACCGGCCAATTCAGGGGAATTGACGAAATATGGTTTGCCGTCCGCATGGGTGACGGAATTGACGATTGCTTCTGCCCAGGGATTTTGCACCGGCTGAAACAGAACTTGAAACAAGCCAAGCTCGCCCGGCTGTAATTCTGCCAGTGCGCCGACGATGCCGATGAACGGGTCAAGCCTGCCGGTCGCGAGTGGTAGCATGAATTCATGTTTCAAACCGAATTCCACCGCCAGCAGTTCGTCGCTGGTGGATGCTTCCCATGCTTGTTCCAATCCGCCCTCGCGGGGGACAAACACGGCTTCGGGAAAATACGCCTGCAACTGACGGCGGAGCAATGGGGCATCGTTCGCACTGGCGACAAATTGTGTCGAAACCTTTTTATGTGTGCCGATGAGTTCAAAGGCAATCGGCTCGCGGCACAGAGACAAATTCAGAAGGAATTGCTCGAACGCATCCTTGGAAATATCGAGTTTGTCCGGGAGCGATGCCTGCAACTCAACCAGCGATTCGCGAGTGAGCGTCGTTGGTTCCGGTTCTTCTTCCGGTTCCGGCTCGACTGGCACGGGCGGCTTTTCGGTGCTTAACTTCTGGCTTAACCGCTGCACCAGCGAACTCAAAAAGGTCGGTCTTGCTCCATCGTCAACCGGTCGTGTGGCTGGGAGAAAATGGCCGTGGAATGGAACAAAGGGCGGTTCCGGTTCAACTGGTTCGGGAAAAACCTGCCAGCCGCGTCCGCGTAATTCACACCGGTGGAATTGTTCGGTCAATTGTTCATCGAGCCGGGACATACGGCATCAGGATGGTGCCTTGGGCAGTGACACCGGGTTCGGCTTATAGAGTTCGCTCAACATCGGGCAATTTTCCATATACCGAATCAGTTTGATGCCTTTTGCGCCGGTAGTTTCCTCCACCTTGGCTTTGACGACGGCGTTCACCGTATCGCAATACATGAGCCGGGTATCGTGGCGATAATATGTTTCGCGACGAAACCATGCTTCATAGATCGCACCGATAACGGGAGTTTTGATCAATGTGGCGTCGAGGTCTTTGATGCCTGTTGCTACGGGATTTCGCATTCCGTAGATGGCAATGATGAGTAGTGCCACAAGAAAAAAGGGAAAAAGGATGATGCCCAAAAAACCTAAAACCTTGCTGAAAATCACTAATCCCCAAAATCCTACAGCGCACAAACCGCTGAGCAACACCAATAATTCCCACAGTTTGACAACGGCTGGAATTTCTGCAAACCGGCAGCTAAAAAAATATGCGGTGCCGAATTGCGCGGCGCAAATATCGAACACCAGCCGTTCGCGGGTCATCAGCAAATACTCGCGCTTTTGTGACAACACGCCGCCCTCGGCGAAATCAACATGGAAAATTTCCAAGCCGGGGACTTCACGCGTTTTCAATTCCTTTTCGATGCCCTCGTAAAAATCTTTGGTGGATGAATTGAAGCCAGGAACGAGCGCATACCAGTGGTCAATTACGTCCGCACTTCTTTTGAAAAATCCAAACATATTTCGTCCCTTGTGTTGGTTATTTTGATTTGCGGGGCAAAATTAACAGTGCCGCTCCAAAGATCAATGACAGAAATGCGCCATACATGAGCATGTGTGGCAGGTCGCTACCGAGTTTGTGAAACCAGTATGCGCCGACGCAAAAGGGAAGTGCGCCGGTGAGTTGACCGATGATTTTCTGGCTGCGTTTGGTGACGCCAGCGAAGATCGTAATGGCGGAAAAAAGCGGAATGAGCCAAAGCAGCCGTTGCTCGTCGCCCAATTTTTGGAGATCAAAGCCGGATGGTGTGGCAAAGAAAAAGTGCGCCCACGGCAGGAAAAAACTCACACCCAAACCAAGGGCGCACAAGTTGGTCAATTGCGCTCGGCCTAAATTGACGGTTTGATTTTCCGGCGCGGCATTGGCGGGGGTGGATTCTGATTTAGGTTTTACGGTGATTTCGTCTGGCATAATGAGTTCTTTCGGTTTAAGGTTAACAGCAAACAACATCCCCGCCGATTTGAGGTCTCAAACGGCAGACGCGGTGGGAAACAGGGGGTGTTTAACAGCCGAAATGATAAAGGTCAACAGGAATGACACATGAATGACGGTTGGCCGTCTGAACCGGCTAATACCGATTCAAGTGCCTTTCATCAGGGACGATGACCTTGCCTCGAAACTCATCAAAAACCGGGGAAAATCGTTTTGTTTTTTTCTTGCAATGAGCCATCTATTTTGTTTTTTGTTCATGTGGACATGACAACTGCAAACGGTGTTTTGAGGGGACTGCATAGCAGCCTTTCGGCGGGAGAATTGTATTATCTTTCCAAAGAATTTGAAACCTTTTATGCAGATGTATATTCCTGGAAAGTAAACAAGGCTGGAGAATATATTTGGGATTCACTTACAAAAGAAAACGCTTTTGGGCGGAAGAAGAAAGAGAAGTTCCAAATCAGATTTCTTGAGCTATTCAAAGGCGGAACTCATATTTCACCACGATGCGGTTGCGCTCGCCATCAAGAGATGTTTGAGGATCTCCAAAAGCGGCTTGCCCATAAGCAACATTCTTGGCTCATTGACTTTCTCGACATTCTTAGTGCAATCGACGAGGGATTGCACGTCTTCCTGCCGGGTCGCAAGGTTGATTCGACTACCACCGAACGCTTGTCTCGTTTTATGCTCTTGAAGAATTTCGTGATACATCATACTTCGGTGCGTGGTGAGATCGCGCGAAAAAAAGTCGCCAAAGAAATGATTGAAAAACTTGCGCCACGTTGTGCTCCGGGTGAACGATACGATTTGCTTTGGAACCAGAAGGCATTCGGCCTGATTCAAGGCAAATTAGGATCATACGGTAATGCAATAGGTGAAAGAATTGAGCCGTGTTCTGGAATTAAGCCCTTTGGCACCTTCTCATATGATGTTTGGGAAAAATCTCCTGAAAGTTCCTCAATTGAGACCGTCCTGTGCAATTTGGGGATTCCATTTGATAAAAATCAAATCTGGGTCGAATTGAAATATCCAGCGACAAAAGTTTGTATAAGTTTCAAAAATGGGCGGCATGCCTTGGCGTGCCCTACAGTTGTGGATGCCAGAGGCAATTGGGCTTTTCGTCCTGATCGTGTCGTGGATGGAAGCCATGGGATAGCGAGAAACTTGATGACTAACAAGAAGGGTATGCCAGAGATAGTCCACAAACTTGCCGACATTACGGTCGTAGAGGACGCCATTGTATGGCCAAAAACAAGATATGGATGGGGCAAAAACAGCAAACTGCTCTAATGAAAATGACCCGTTTAAGAAAGAAACCGGATAACAAATTCGACGATTTAATTACTCGCCGGCTTCGAGGCGCCCACTCGAATGTTCCCTATGATATAGGTCGAGGGGAAATGCCAGAAAGTTTGCTCATAGATCTGTATAACAAGAACAAGAGCAATCCTATTCAGCGCGGTTTGTTTGAGCGTTCATTTTTTCGCGTTGGCGAAAAAGCGGTGACATCCTTTGAAAAATCGCTTGAATGGCACAATGCCGCGCAAATGTGGGTAATACGTTACTTCAAGCTTTGTTCTGAGTTCCAGTTCACATGCCTTAAGCCGCTGATTAAAATGGCAGTCCGCTGTATTAGCCAATCAGAGACTGCCACTGATAGATGGGACTTGGTCTTGCCAGTGTTAGAAGCGTCTCTTTCGGAGCGCTTTTGTCTCTACTCGGGCGCTGATACACTCGTCAGGCCGTGGGTGGAGAGCACCATTTCAGATGCAGATTTATACCAAGTTGCGATGATTTTCGTAAGTAAACAACCATCGATTTTCCGAGTCTATTTGCAGGGATTTATCATGAGGTTTATCCGCGCAGATAAAAAGTCAAGTGACCGGTTATTATCCGATCTTCTTCGCGAACTTGTTGCCAATACTCCTCGGAGAGAACACGAGGACCTAACGTTCGAGCTTCGGAAATGTATCGAAAAGGTTAAGTCTCATCCAACACTTAATCGACTTCATTCTATCATTATTAACGTGTTAAGCAAATCAGACATGGCTGTCGAGATGATTATAGAAATCGAAAGGCAATACTGGAAGACCCAAGAGACAGCAATTCAATATCCAACGCCGCCAGAAACATTTTTGACATTTTTGAAGCCCCTAATGGCGGACATAACAATTCCGAGCAATTTACCAAGCCGAATCGCTGTTAATCAACTCCCATATGCCGAGGCGACATTCATGCGAATCTTCCAGTTCGCATCTCAAGTAGTGAGGCAACTGCCTTCAACGGATAAAAAAAGACGGCTTCCTGAAATTGAGTTAATAAAATTAACGCAGGATTCCTGGGACCCAAAGCAGATTGTCCACGCACTCAAGCACAACGACATCGAAGTCGCAATCTATAACGCTTACTTGAAGAAAGGCTGCGACGTCGGTCATGAAGATGAAATTGAACCGTCCGAGCGCTTGTTAGCTTGGACCGGCTATGAAGCGTTAATCTCAACCAAATTCCTTTATGGTTTGACCGGAAAATCAAAAACCTCGAATGCTTTTCAGAACACAATCACTCAATTGTTCCAACGACATAAGTTTTTCAGCGAATCAGATATACTCGACAACAAGCAAATATTTGCACAGATTCTGAAAGAAGCCAGAATTGTAACATATCAAAGCACAGATATCGGAAGGCGTTTTAAGGTATTTCTTGACAGCGGAGGATTTGCAAGCACGTATGCGATTCAGAGCGCCGACGATAATGAGGGATTAAAATTGATTCTGGATGGAAAAGTCGACGTATTTTTTGGGGGCGTGATTCAAGCCGAATACGCACGCCGAACCTATCCAGGCAGAGTCAGGCCATTTTTCAAAACGGCGGACGAGCCGAAGGCAAGCACCATTTGTCATTTTTGGGCATTGCGGGAGTCTGTAAAAGAGAATCCAGGATTGAAACCAGATTTGTTCACAGGATTATCAATTCTTTGGAATCTCGTGAACCCGATTTGGGCTTATCTGCAAGAAGAACATTCCGTGGAACAGACCAGAGATTTTGTTCGTAAATTCAGGAAATATCTGCTTGTTGCATTAAACTTGGATTTTTTGCATAATGAGGTTCAAGGTTTCGTAGAAAACTTTAAGGACTTGGCTGATATTATTAATTCACACAACAAATTAGCCCCAAAACTTGTTGCAGAAGCCGAAGATCCTATCTTAGTGCCTCTAATAATAAATAGACTTTTAAGAACAACATCAAATGGCGCCAGAAACAATTAAAATCACGGATCGGGATTATACACACACGCCAGTGCCTGAAAGCGGTCGCTTGCCGGCCATTCAAATTTTTTCAATCTGGCTTGGATTCATTTTAGTCGTCGGCCTTATGGCTGTGGGTGGAGGCTTGGCAAGTCAACTGTCGAAGCTCGATTTTCTCAATGCCGTCCTAATAGGTAATCTGGTTCTTGCCGTTTTTGCTGCATTTACTGGCTATATTGGGGCTAAATCGGGGCGAGCTTTCAACCAATTAGTTGCTATCGCTTTTCCGGGAGCATCAAGCAGAATCGCCAACCTCTACGTGCCAATTGTCCTAATAGGATGGTATGCTGTCGAATCGGCATTATTTGGCAGCTTCATAGGCCACGCGCTAAAACTTTCACCTTTTTTTCAAGGGACAGTTGCCGTTATTTTTTCATTATGTTTTGCGACAAGTTCATATATCGGCTATCGTGGTCTCAAATGGGTAAGCTATTTCATGGTGCCGATTATTTTTGTTTTTGGAACTTACTCAATCATAGCAGTGTTTAAACAAAACAATCTGTCGTTTGGCTTCGGCAGTCCAATTACGCTCGCAACTGGAATTTCATACGTCATCAGTAGCTGGATTATGGGAATATTAACCGCTCTTCCAGATCTTACCCGTTTCTGCAAAAAGCCTATTTACGGGGCTTTAGTTGGCGGAATAGGGATTCTTGTCGCGAACGGATTTAATATGATTATCGGAGGATATGGGGCATCTCTTACAAAGGAATCTGATCCCGCAGTAATTCTCTGTGCTTTGGGGTTCATTATCGCCGGTTTGATCTTCAGTCTTGCAAACATTTGGACGACGAATGATAGTAACATGTATGCAGCTTCATTAAATCTTTCTTCAGCGACTCGGATTTCGCGCCGCAAGTGTATTGTAATAGCCACTCTAATTGGAATAGTTTTAATGTTATTACACCCCGAACGTTTGTCGTTTATCTTCTCTTTCCTTTCATTTATGGGAAACACAGCACCAGCTTTGGGTGGTGTAGTTTATACTTCATATTTTTTGAAGAAGCAAGATAACGATGATTACGCAGTATGGATTCCTTGGACGGCATGGGTATTAGGTTCACTTGCAAGTTGGTGGGTGGGTGGCTTGTGGTCGCTGCCTTTAGGTATGGCCATAGCCTCGATTGTGATGCTTGTAACTTGTAAAACACAAAGTTCTAAGATATCACGCGGATCGTAGATAACCGCACCGGGTTAAATGACCTCCTCGCCACGGTAACTGCGTGGTTTTTGTGGAATTAAGAATCCCCCAGCGAATAATCGTGGGGGATAAATGTCAGTTGTAGAAGAAACCAAGCTCTCGTAAAGAGGCCCGGCTCGGGTTGCCCATGATAACGTGGTCAATCACTTCGATTTTCAGCAATTGACCGGCGCGAATAAGGTCGCGCGTCACTTTGATGTCGGCCTCGCTCGGCGTCGAGTCGCCGGAAGGGTGGTTGTGCATCAACACAATGGCTGCTGCGCTGCCAACCACCGCAACCCGGAACACCTCGCGCGGATGCACCAACACCGTGTCCATCGTGCCGATGGTCACAAGCTGATGCCCTTTCACCCGGCGGCGCGTATTCAATAGCAACACCGCCATGCACTCGCAATCCGGGTTGAAATACGGATGCGTCGCAATGTGCAACCGCCAGTAGTCGGCAGCCTGATCCGGCGTCTCGCAAATCAGCATGGACTCCGGCACCGGACAATCCCGCAGGGCAACCACCTTGAATTCCTTCGGATTGAAGTCAGTCATGGACGGCCTCCTTTTCCTGAAACGTCCGGCCAAGAATGAAGTCCACCGCCTTCTGTGCCTGCGCTGCCGCCTGCACAATCAGCATCTTGTCATTACGCAACCGTTCAAGCCAGTTGTTGATATACGCAGCAGAACTGTCAATCGTCCGCTCGGCAATCTCGGCCTGGCCGCAGAGAAACGCGGCACCCATTTCGGCGATCAATTCCTCTTTGCAATAGGGATCGGAACCGAAGCCGTTGTGTTCGGCGAGTGTTGCCCGGTTCAACCGCTTTTCATGTCCCGTGGAATGAACAAGCTCGTGGAAGACGGTGGAATAATAATCCTCCGCCAGCTCGAACCGTTCCCG
>Ga0209746_1001566_pt1 | contig 10899 bp, 5 predicted proteins | sample BarGraNGADG00211_3_FD_184496 | JGI IMG/M metagenome (GOLD analysis project Ga0209746, IMG submission 184496) | Arctic peat soil microbial communities from Barrow, Alaska - Barrow Graham LP Ref core NGADG0011-211 (SPAdes) (version 2) | ecosystem: Environmental > Terrestrial > Soil > Wetlands >...
AGGTGTGTACATGAAATTTTTCTCAGCAGGTTTTCGGAAATAATTTTTCAAATAGCTGTAAAAGTGTCATTTACAAAAAACTCCGTTGGAGTTGGAGTTGTAAGTTGTTACCGCAGCACCCGTAACATGTCATGTGGAAAACTTTAGTTACGCTATTTCGCCGGTTCCAGCTCCACCGTAAAGTGCCTCATAATAGGAAGTTCCTTAACTATCACATAACCTTTTGTGATAGTTTCCCTGCGATCATATACATTTTTAATTGCAGCTGCAATGTAATCCATATGGTTATTGGTGTATACCCTGCGTGGGATGGCCAAACGGAGCAATTCCAGTTCAGGGAAACGATTTTCACGAGTCTGGGGGTCCCGATCTGCGAGCAGTGTTCCAATTTCTACACCTCTCACACCTGCCTCAAGATATAGTTCAATACCCAGAGTTTGTGCTACCAGCTCCTCTTTGCGTATATGAGTAAGGATTTTTTTGGCATCCAGAAAAATTGCGTGTCCACCTGCCGGTCTTTGGTACGGAACTCCGTACTCGTCAAGCTTTTTACCCAGATATGCGACCTGAGAAATGCGGGTCTCAAGATAATCAAAATCAGTTCCTTCCTTTAACCCCTGAGCAAGCGCATTCATATCTCTGCCAGACATTCCTCCATATGTTATAAATCCCTCGAACATAATATTGTACATCTGACAATTTTGCCAATCCTGCTCGTTGCGAAATGCTAAAAAACCCCCCATGTTCACTATCGCATCCTTCTTGGCGGACATTGTCATGAAATCTCCGTAACTGAATATTTCAAGGGCAATCTCTCTAATTGACTTATCTGCATAGCCTTTCTCCCGGGTCTTAATAAAATATGCGTTTTCTGCAAAACGGGCAGAGTCGAAAAGAACTTTTACTCCATATTTTTTTGCCAGAAAAGATATCCCTTTTACGTTTTCCATAGAGACTGGTTGTCCGCCTGCTGTATTGTTTGTTACGGTAACTACAATGCAAGGAATTTTTTCTTTGGGATATTTTTTTAGCACATCTTCCAGCTTTTTCAAGTCCATGTTACCCTTGAAAGGAATCTCAAGGTTTGTGTCCTGTGCCTCATCAATGGTGCAATCCACAGCGTGCGCCTTACGAAACTCAATATGTCCCTTTGTTGTGTCAAAGTGGGAGTTACCCGGAACCACATCGTCTTCTTTTATTATAGACGAAAAAAGCACGTTTTCTGCAGCTCTCCCCTGATGTGTTGGCAGAAAATACGGGAATCCTGTAATTTCCTTTATGCTCTCCTTTAAGTTGTAATAAGAGCGTGCGCCTGCATAGCTCTCGTCTCCTTCCATTATTGCAGCCCATTGCTTGTCGCTCATCGCCCCGGTTCCGGAATCTGTAAGCAGATCTATAAATACATAGTCGCTTTTCAGATTGAACAGATTGTACTTTGCTTCTCTCATCAACAATTCTCTCTCTTTTCTGCTGCTCTTGTTTATGGTCTCTACCATTTTAATTTTATAGGATTCTGCAAAAGGAAGTTTCATTTTGTTATCAATTTTGATTATTTTCTGCAAAGTTACAAAAAATATGGATGATTTCCAGATAAAGACTTTATAAGAAACGTGTACAACATTGAAAATTATGCTATACATTTGCGCGTTTTTCGCATGTTATTTGACTGAACTATATATGAAAAAGATTTCTTCTGCAGGAACAGTATCAAAATTATCTATGGCGGGGTTGCTTATCACGCTGGGGATAGTCTATGGTGATTTAGGTACATCGCCGCTGTATACAATAAGGGCAATCCTCAACGGCGCTTCTGTTATCAACGAAAACTTTGTATTAGGTGCCCTGTCCTGCGTTTTCTGGACACTCACCCTGCAAACCACACTTAAGTATATAATACTCACACTAAGAGCAGACAATAAGGGAGAGGGAGGTATCATGGCTCTATTCGCGCTGCTAAAAAAACGAAACAGATGGGTATATATTGTTGCAATCATCGGTGGCTGTGCTCTGTTGGCCGACGGGGTAATAACTCCAGCTATTACCGTAACATCCGCAATTGAAGGGCTAAGGCTTTTTAATCCCGGAATTCCCGTGGTAATTGTAGTTCTTGTTATTTTAACATTATTGTTTTCCGTTCAGCCGTTTGGAACTTCTTTTCTGGGCAAATCTTTTGGCCCGATAATGCTTTTCTGGTTCTCTATGCTAGGGGTGCTGGGTATTTCTCAAATAATTACTTTCCCTGAAGTTCTGCTGGCTGTTAATCCCATTTATGCAGTAAGGCTTCTGGCCGAATACCCCAATGGATTCGTATTGCTTGGCGCCGTTTTCCTTTGTACCACTGGGGCAGAGGCTCTATATTCCGATCTTGGCCATTGTGGTATCCGCAATATCCGGGTTTCATGGATATTTGTAAAGACCTCCTTGCTGCTTAACTATTTTGGGCAAGGTGCGTGGATTATCACTCACCATGAAAAAATCGTTGCAGACGTAAATCCTTTTTACGCAATTATGCCAGACTGGTTTCTGATTCCCGGTATATGTGTAGCCACTGCTGCTGCCATTATCGCAAGTCAGGCGCTTATCAGTGGTTCATTTACAATTGTCAGCGAAGCTATTTCTCTCAATTTTTTCCCAAAGGTCCGTGTTAATTACCCTGCCAACGAGAAGGGTCAGATGTTTATTCCTTTAATCAACACGGTGTTGTACCTTAGCTGTTGTTTCGTTGTTCTCTATTTCAAGGAATCGTCAGGCATGGAGGCCGCTTATGGATTGTCTATCAACATAGCCATGCTTACCACTACAATTCTGTTGATGTTTTATCTTAGGGATAAATTCCCTATCTATTTGCAGATATTGACAGGCCTTTTGTTTTTTGCCATTGAGTTTTCTTTCCTGGCAGCCAACCTCACAAAGTTTAAAAATGGCGGATGGATAACCATCCTGATTGCCGGATTTTTTGCTTTTGTCATGTATATCTGGAATAAAGGCAGGCGAATTAAAAACAGCTTTATCACCTTCGTGAAAATTAAAGATTATCTGCCTGTAATAAAAGCCCTTTCTAAAGATGAATCTGTGCCTAAATACGCGACTAATCTTGTATATCTCACTCATGCCAACTACAGCACAGAAATTGAGAACAAGATCCTCTTTTCCATATTGCGCAAGCAACCAAAAAGGGCAGATACATATTGGCTGCTGCATGTTGACATAGTGGATGATCCGCATGTTACCGAGTATGAGGTACGTCAACTGATTCCTGGTGTATTTATCAGAATTGACCTTAGGATGGGTTTTAAAGTACCTGTGAAGGCCAACCTTTATTTCCATAATATTTTATTCGAGTTGATGGCAGACAATAAAATAGATCTGATAAGTAATTATCCATCTTTGCGTGAGTTCAATGTTTTGAGTGACTTCCGTTATATTGTCATAGAGCGTGTGAGAAACAAAGATTATGACTTCAATTATTTGCTTAAGCTGGTTATGAACACTTATTTCTGGATCCGCAAAATCGGGATGACTGACGTCAGGTATTTAGGATTGGATTCTACCAATGTGAGCGTAGAAGAGGTGCCATTGCTGGCAAGGGCAGAAATTATCTTCAATGGTAAAGAAGCAGAGGTTGCAACTCCGGATTCGATGAAGATCAAGATTACAGACCAAAAATTTACCAGAGTACCGCATAAAAAGCGAGCGCGTAACAGCAGTGAGGTATAAAGCAATTTATACTCTATATCAAAACAAAAAATGGTGTCGGAAAATTTTTCCGACACCCTTTTTTATATGATTATAATATTATTTATTAGCTTCCAGAACAATGTGTTTTGGCTTATTACCCCTCTTATCCATCCATCTGTAAATATCGTAAACAACAGGTGTTGCCATAAATACAGAAGAGTATGTTCCTATTATTACCCCCACGATAAGAGCTACTGAAAATCCCCTGATTACCTCACCACCAAAGATTGCTATTGCTATCAATACAACAAGTACCGTACTTGAAGTATTTACTGTTCTGGCAAGAGTACTGTTACATGCTTCATTAATGTTGGTTTTAAGATCTCTCTTTGGATAAAGCGTCCTGTACTCACGAATCCTGTCGAAGATAATAACCGTGTCGTTAATTGAATAGCCAATAATCGTAAGAACAGCCGCAATGAATTGCTGATCAATATCCAGACTGAAAGGGAATACCCCAGAGAAAATTGAGAAGAAGCCTATTACAAATATAGCATCGTGTAATGTTGCAACCACCCCTCCAAGACCCCATGACCATGCTCGGAATCTTGCTGCTACATAAATGCCGATTGCTAACATAGCAAATATGACTGCAATTATAGCGTTTCTCTTAATGTCATATGCAATAGTAGGTCCCACTTTTTCTGAGCTTATAATACCATTCGGATTGGTAGCGGTGGAATTAAATTCTTCTAGTGTTATAGGTTTTGCATAGAGACCTTTCACCGCATTATATACCTTACTAGCTACACTCGCATCTGCGGTAGCAGAATTATCTTCGATCATATACTTTGTAGTAATCTTCATCTGGCTGCCCGCACCAAATTGTTTGACTTCAACTCCCTCCTTAAACTCTTTCATTACAGCATCCCTAACGGCACTTGTGGTTACATCCTTGTCGAACCTTACCACATATGTACGTCCCCCTGTAAAGTCAACACCATAACTGAATCCTTTTGTAAAGACAAAAATCATGGTTACGATAACTACAGAAAGCGAGAATATATATGTATACTTACGGGCTCCGATAAAGTTAATTTTAGCGTTTCCAAGGAAGTTCTCGGTATATTTGTTAGAGAATGTGATCTTTTTGTTTTTGCTCAACCATCTTTCAAAAACCAGACGTGAAACAAAAATTGATGTTGCCATTGATGTAATTAAACCAATAACCAATGTAGTTGCAAAGCCCTGAACCGGACCCGAACCAAAAACAGCAAGAGCAATACCGGAAATCATTGTTGTAAGGTTACCGTCTATAATTGCAGAATAAGCCATCCTATAACCTTCCGATATAGAAAGCCTTAGCCCCTTGCCGGCCCTCAACTCCTCTTTTATACGCTCATAGATAATGACGTTAGCATCCACCGCCATACCCATCGTCAACACAACACCGGCAATACCTGGCAATGTGAGAACGGCTCCGAACGAAACAAGAGCACCAAGTAAAAACAGAACATTGGAAACCAGAGCAATACACGCGGCAATACCCGCTTTATTATAGAAAAAGATCATATATGCAAGAACCAGCAGGAAGGCCAATGCGAAGGAGAAGAAACCTGCGTTTATCGATTCGGCACCCAAAGTAGGACCAACAACTGCTTCCTGAACTATTCTTGCAGGAGCAGGCAGTTTGCCGGACTTAAGTACGTTTGCAAGGTCATCTGCCTCCTGAATTGTAAAGGTTCCTGAAATTGCCGAACGGCCTCCGGTAATCTCACCGTTAACTCTTGGATATGAGTAAACCATTCCATCCAGAACAATTGCGATACAACGTCCAATATTGTTAGCGGTCATAGTTGCCCATGTTCTGGCTCCCTCTGCATTCATGCTCATTCCAACTTCCTGCGCTCCGCTGCTTCCGAACTCCTTGTTAGCATCTGTTACAACATCGCCGTCCAAAGGTGCTTTGCCGTCACGGGTATTTGCTTTTATTGCAATCATTTCAAAAATAACACCCGCGGGGTCTACCGCCTTAACTGTCCACAAAAGCTTAAGATCTGCAGGAAGAACTGCTTGTATCTGAGGCATTCTTAACAATGCTCCTATTTTTGAAGTGTCTCTGTAGTGAGCCCTGCCAACACATGGTCCCGGGATTAGTTGCCCCTGAGAAACGTTTGGATTCAACAAAAAGAAAAGTGGGTTCTCTTTTGCAACCTGAGCCTGATTTGTATTTAAAGTGTCGCTGGACTTAATTTCTTTAAGAAGAGCTGCAGCTGCTTTTGATGTGTCTGCTACAGATTTCAATGAATCCGAAGCTGCGGCAGAAAGTAATTGCGTTACGGCAACAGTGTCATTTGCAGAAATTTCTTTGATAACTTTGTTTGCCTCTACAAGATATTGGTATACCTCCTGGTTTTCGTAAGTTTCCCAGAACTCCAGAGATGCAGTCCCCTGAAGAAGTTTACGAACACGGTCAGGCTCCTTGACACCCGGTAGCTCTACTAGTATACGGCCCGAGTTGCCGATTTTTTGAATATTAGGCTGTGTTACACCAAAGCGGTCAATACGATTTCTTAGAACATTGAATGAGTTTGCAATAGCACTCTCGGCCTGTGAACGAATAACTGCAATAACTTCTGTATTAGTTGTTTCCGGTTTAATTCTATCACGCATCTCGTATGTGCCGAAAATCTGCGAAAGTCTTTGACCCGGGGCAACTACATCCCATGCCTCTCCAAACAGGGTAATGAAATCTTTAGTTTATTTGGTTGTGTTTTCCCTTGCCAGCTTCATAGCCGCTAAAAATTGAGGCGAGGTGTTGTTGTCTGCCAAAGAGCTTACAAGCTCTGCCACACTTACCTCCAACATAACGTTCATACCGCCTTTAAGGTCAAGACCAAGACTTATCTCTTTGTCTTTAACCTCTCTGTAGGTAAAGCCTAAGTATACCTTCTCTGCAGAAATTGAATCAATGTAAAATTTCTCCTGACGGTTACGAATAGAGTCAAGAAAGAAAGCTTTATTTTGTTCAGAAACATTTGCAAAAGAGGGTGAAGCCTTTTCGGCACTTACTGCTGCTGCAGCAAATTCTCTTGATTTTTTCTCTTGAAATTTGGTTGCCCCTGTAAACGAAAGTTGATATATACAGGCTAGGGCGATCACTATTGCCAGAATACGAATGGCACCTTTACTTTGCATGGAATATTTAGTTTAAATTATATAATTCAAGGGAAATTAGGGTACAAAAGTAGTATTTTTTCAGAAAATATAAAGAAATTTGTACTTTTGTTAGCCAATATATTAAAGATGTATGAAAAAGTCTATCCGCATGCTCCTTTTTTTTATGCTTGCAGGTAGTCTTTTAGTGGGACAAACTCCGGGTGAAAAAGTCAAATTTTCCCGTGCAGAAGAACTGAGAAAGAGCTACCATTTTAATGACGCAACAGTCCTTTATAAAGAGATTTTTGCAGAAACAAGCGATACAAATTTTCAGAAAACTGTAATAGCTCAGATTGCAAGGAGCGAAAACGGAATAAAGATGCTGGAGTACGGCACCAGACCAAGGGTTTACGGTTCAATAGTTGTTCCAATAAAAGATTTTTACCTGTACTATCCAGATCTTGCAGACAGTACCTGGATTCTGGTTCCCCAAGTTTTGAACAACAACAAGAGAGATTATCCTCTTAATAATGTGATGTTGTACAGAGAGGGAGAGAATACTATGTACTTTTCTGCCCAGGACAAGGAGGGCAAATGGGATATCTTTTCTACACAACATGTAGATGGAATTAAGTGGAGCGCTCCTCAATCACTCGGTAACATAGTGAATTCACCCGGCGATGAACTATTTCCGATTATTAGTCCAGACGGCAAAAAGTTGTATTTTTCTTCAAATGGTCACTCCGGAATGGGTGGTTTCGATCTCTATGTGAGCATCTGGGATGAAAAATCAAATGTTTGGGGAGTTCCTCAGAATCTGGGCTTTCCCTACTCTTCTCCGGAAGATGATTTTTTATATATTAATTCCGATAGTGGAAATTATTCAATTTTAGCCTCTAAGCGAGACGTTTCTGCAAAGGACAGCATCCGTATTTATCAGCTTGAATTTGAAAGTACCCCTGTGAAAAGTGCAATTGGTTCTACAGAGGAAGCCCTTGAAATTGCCTCTTTGAGGTCTAAAGAGAGGAGTGCCCAAATAGAGAGCAAGAAGAGAGATAAGGTAGATTCTAACTCTCTCAAAACCAATCCTGAGGCGTATGAGTATACCAAAATGTTTAAGGAAGTAAGAAAGATTCAGAGTGATATCGAGGAGACTATTAAGGAGATAAATGCCAACAGAGAGCTTTATAATACCCTAACTAAAGCAGAAGATAAAACACTACAGGAAAAGAAGATCAGCGATGGTGAACTTTTGTTGACAGAGCAGCAATCTAAACTCAAGGTTGCCAATCAGCTTGTTAAGGAGAGAGAGATGAATTTTCTTAGCAAAGGGATAATAATCCAGAGAGAGGATTTCTTTAAAGATAGTACTTCGATAGTAGATTCGTCCGCAGTTAAACATAAAATGGTTGCAAAGCTATCTCTATACGGCAGACTCCCGCAAATGGAGGTGCTTAATCCGATAGTTCTTGTCGATTATGCCTTTAAGGTTCTTGATAAGGCTGTAATTGTAGAAGATAATTCCATACCCGACGGTTTAGTATACAGCATTCAGCTCTTTCTTGTGTCAAGCAAGACTCCGCCGGAATCGTTTAAGGGGTTAAGTCCGGTGTTCGAAACTGAGACCCACGCCGGAAAATACCTCTACACTGTTGGACGATTCTTTAGTTATGCCGAGCTCTCCTCTGCTCTAACCAAGGTTAAATCTCTCAAATTTCCTAATGTTCTTGCTGTTGCTTACCACAACGGAAAGAGCATAAGCATAAAAAATGCAAGACTTCTGGAGAGAAAAATCGTTGACGACAACAGTTACCAGGTAAAACTGGAAAGATATCCGGACGGAATACCACAACATGTTCTGGATTTGATTAGAAAGAGTACGGAAAAGGACGTTGCAATGAAGGTGATAAACGGAAAAACCATCTATTTTGTTGGACCGTTCAGCAACAAGCAAGAGGCAGATAAACTGATGACCACGCTGAGCGAAATTGCAGAAGGGGTAAGTGTAGAGGCTATAATAAACGCACAAAAGTAATTTTGCACATAAAAAGAAATTCTTATCTTTGCACCCCTTTGCGGCACATACCGCTTGAAAGAAGCAATGTAACCCAAGATTTTGGTGAGGTGGGTGAGTGGCTGAAACCAGCAGTTTGCTAAACTGCCGAACTCGTAAGGGTTCCGGGGGTTCGAATCCCCCCCTCACCGCAAAAGGGATAAACACGCGCCCAAAGGGCAAAAACAAAAAAAGAAGATCACTTGAGCTTGCTCATAAGTGGTCTTTGTTTTTTTGGGTTATATCTGCCGCAGGCAGATAGGCGTTTTCCCTTTTTAGCCACCCCAATAGGGGATCACCGAACGAAGAGAGGTAATCCCACTGGAGCTTGCTCTATTAGGCTTTGTTGTTCTTACCCTTCTAAAATTCTTATTAAGTCATCATTTATATAAAATACCTCCACACCATCTTTACTAGATCTAAGAATTTTATAATTTACCAGTTCATTCATATATTTTGTCAATGTCGTCCTTGAGGTTTTTCCAATAATTTTTCCTATTAAACTAGGCTTAATGTATGGCTGACTGAATATTGCTTCGTTTACCTCCTTGCTATACCATATTATCTTACCTTTCGCATATTCAAGAGTTTAATCCATCTGTGATAATATCTCATTAATCCTGGTATTCGTCAGTAAAGAAGTCTTTTCTGTTGCTTCTAACATAAATTCAATCCAAGATTCCCAAGAATTTCGTTGCGTTACTGCTCCTAATTTGAAATAATAATCCTCTTTGTTTAAAATTATAAACTTTGACATATATAGTACTGGCTGACTCAATAATCCTTTACTGAATAAATATAAAAGATTCAATATCCTTCCTGTTCGACCATTTCCATCTTGAAATGGGTGGATTGCTTCGAACTGATAATGAGCTATACACATTTTCAATAATGGGTCTATTGGATATTTTTCATCATTATTCAAATAGTCAACTAAATTATCCATTAACGATTCTATCAATCCTTCTTCTCTTGGAGGAGTGTAAATGATTTCTCCAGAACGAAATTCACTTTCACCCCTTTTTATTACAACTTGTGCTTGTGGAGGTCTATAACCTGATGTAGTTTCTTTTATTTGGTTAAAAATTTGTTTAATCAAATTAGCGTCAATCTTTTGATTTATCTGCAATTCTTTATAGCCAGCCCAAAGTGCTTCTCTGTATTTTAACACTTCTTTTGTCGCTGGATTTATATTTGCTTCTTTATATGTGTCTGATATTGCTTTATAAAGTTCATCTTCTGTTGTAAAAATATTTTCTATTTCTGTTGAAGTTTTAGCTTCTTGCAAAGCCAATGTATTTATTAGCATTAACGGATTTGGCAGTCGATTTAAATTTCCATTTACAGTTGCTAAAGCTCTCGATGCGGATACTAATCGCTTTAAAATAACAGGATTGTTTTCAATATCCTTATTTGGCGGTAATAGTGGTAAATCATTGTAGGGTTTTTGTCTATCAAATTTTTGCATTTCCATATATGTTCAATATTTTTAATTTTATGAACGCAGTGCAAATATATGTTCAATTTTTTATATTACAGCAATTAATGTCCATTTATTATAAATTATTGGACAATTGCAATTCCTGACATTAAAAAATGAACAAAAAATAAATATTTGTCCAATTATTAAGATATTTTTGACACTCTCAGACTTCTTCCCCAATTTTACTACTCCCCATTCTTAGACCTCTGATTTACAAATATAAGTTTTTCTTGATGATTTTTATCTCTTAAATACTTTTCCAAACCGGATATGGCCTGTCAATACTATCTCTCTGAATTACCTGCCTGTCTTTGTAGAAAACCTTAAACGGAATATCACAACTTCTTCAATTTGTAAACAACCTTAAACGGATTGTCTTTTTCCGGATTGTTCGACTCCACAATTGAGCCATTGTCATACAAAATAATGGATTCGTCAAACAGGTACGTGGAAAACAGATAGATAGTCGTTAAGGAAATTTTAAAAAATAATTTTTCTTGGGTGGGAGAGGTGGAAGCTCTTACCT
>Ga0209746_1001568_pt1 | contig 10883 bp, 7 predicted proteins | sample BarGraNGADG00211_3_FD_184496 | JGI IMG/M metagenome (GOLD analysis project Ga0209746, IMG submission 184496) | Arctic peat soil microbial communities from Barrow, Alaska - Barrow Graham LP Ref core NGADG0011-211 (SPAdes) (version 2) | ecosystem: Environmental > Terrestrial > Soil > Wetlands >...
GACGGCCACTCGATGGCCTACCGCGCGTTCTTCGCCCTGCCGGTCGACAACTTCTCCACCACCACCGGTGTCCCGACGAACGCGGTGTTCGGCTTCACGTCGATGCTGGCGAACCTGTTGCGGGACGAGAAGCCGACGCACATCGCGGTCGCCTTCGACGTCGGCCGGGTCACCTTCCGCACCGAGCAGTTCCCCGCGTACAAGGCGACCCGGGACGTCTCCCCGCCGGAGTTCTCCGGCCAGGTGCCGTTGATCAAGGAGATCCTCGACACCCTGCGCATCTCGACCGTGCAGAAGGACAACTACGAGGCAGACGACGTCATCGCCACGCTGACCCGTCGTGCCGTCGCCGCCGGCATGGACGTGCTCGTCTGCACCGGGGACCGGGACTCCCTGCAGCTCGTTGAGCCCGGCGTGACGGTGCTGTACCCCCGCAAGGGTGTGTCGGACCTGGTGCGATTCACTCCTGCCGCCGTGCAGGAGAGGTACGGCGTGACACCCGAGTGCTACCCGGACCTGGCCGCGCTCGTCGGGGACTCCAGCGACAACCTGCCCGGGGTACCGGGTGTCGGGCCCAAGACGGCGGCGAAGTGGATCACGGCCTACGGCGGCCTGGAGGGTGTCCTCGCGGCCGCGGCCCAGATCCCCGGGAAGGCCGGCGAGAGCCTCCGCGAGCACCTGGACCAGGTGCGGCTGAACCGCGAGCTCAACCGCGCCGTCGACGACCTGGAGCTGCCCGTCACGGTCGAGGACCTGCAGGCGCGCCCGTGGGACCGCGAGGCGATGCACCGGGTCTTCGACGCGCTCGAGTTCCGCACGCTGCGCGAACGCCTGCTCGCCATGGTGCCGGAGGAGCAGGGTGAGGCCGAGGGCTTCGACCTGGAGGTGCTGACGCCGGCACCCGGCCGGCTCGCCACCTGGCTGGCGTCGCGGACCGGTCGAACCCTTGCCCTCGAGGTGAGCGGCCGAGCGGCCCCCGGCCGTGGTGACGCCTGGGCGCTGGCGATCGCCGACGGGCCGAACCACGCGGTGAGCGTCGACCTGACCGAGATCGTCCCCGAGGACGAGGTTGCCCTCGCGGGCTGGCTGGCGGACCCGGACCAACCCAAGGCGATGCACGGCGCCAAGGACTGGTGGCACGCTCTCGACGGCCGGGGACTCGCACTGCGCGGGGTGGTGTTCGACACGCTGCTCGCCTCCTACCTGTGCCACCCCGACCAGCGGTCCTACGACCTGTCGGACCTGGCCGTCCGCCACCTGCAGCGGGAGCTGCGCACCACCGGGCCGGCCGACGATGCCCAAGGGGCCCTGGAGCTGGACCTGGACGGCGGCGCGGCCGAGCGGGCAGCGGTGCGGGCAGCCGCGGTGAGCGAGCTGACCGAGGTGCTCGGCGAGGCGCTGGACGACCGGGGTTCGCGGCACCTGCTCGACGACGTCGAGCTCCCGCTGGTCGACGTCCTTGCGGTGATGGAGCGGACCGGCATCGCGGCGGACACCGACCGGTTGACCGCCCTGGAGCGGGACTTCGCCGCAGCCGTGACGGATGCGGCGGCGGAGGCATTCGCAGTGATCGGGCGGGAGGTGAACCTCGGCTCGCCCAAGCAGCTGCAGGAGGTGCTCTTCGACCAGCTGGGCATGCCGCGAACCAAGCGGATCAAGACCGGGCACACCACTGACGCAGCGGCGCTCGGCGAGCTGTTCGAGCGGACCCAGCACCCGTTCCTTGCGCACCTGCTGGCGCACCGGGACGCCTCGCGCCTGCGGCAGACCGTCGAGGGCCTGCTGCGCTCGGTGGCCGACGACGGGCGCATCCACACGACCTTCCAGCAGACGATCGCTGCGACGGGACGGCTGTCCTCGACCGATCCCAACCTGCAGAACATCCCCATCCGCACCGAGGCAGGACGCCGGATCCGGGAGGCCTTCGTCGTCGGCCGGGGGTACGAGACCCTGCTGACCGCCGACTACAGCCAGATCGAGATGCGGATCATGGCGCACCTGTCCGGCGACGCCGGCCTGATCGCCGCGTTCAGGTCCGGTGAGGACCTGCACAGCTTCGTGGCCTCCCGGGTCTTCTCCGTAGCGGCGGATGCGGTCACCCCCGCCATGCGGTCCAAGATCAAGGCGATGTCGTACGGCCTCGCGTACGGCCTGTCGTCGTTCGGCCTGTCCAAGCAGCTCAACATCTCGGTCGGTGAGGCGAGCGAGCTGATGGACGACTACTTCGCCCGGTTCGGTGGCGTGCGGACCTACCTGGCAGGCGTCGTGGACGAGGCCCGGCGGACCGGGTTCACCGCGACGATCCTCGGCCGACGTCGGTACCTGCCGGACCTGACCAGCGACAACCGCCAGCGCAGGGAGATGGCCGAGCGGATGGCGCTCAACGCTCCGATCCAGGGCAGCGCGGCGGACCTGATCAAGGTCGCGATGCTGGGCGTCGCGCGCGGCCTCGCGGAGCGCGGCCTCCGGTCGCGGATGCTGCTCCAGGTCCATGACGAGCTGCTGCTCGAGGTGGCGCCCGGGGAGCGGGACGAGGTCGAGGAGCTGGTCCGGACCCAGATGGGCACCGCCGGCGAGCTCTCGGTGCCGCTGGACGTGTCGGTCGGCACCGGCTCCAGCTGGCACGACGCAGGCCACTGACCGGGGCGCCCGGTAGGACGAGGTGCGGTCGGTCGCGGGTCGACCTCACCCCATGCCGTGGCGGAGGCCCGGACCTTCGCCAGGCCCGTCCGACCGGCAGACGAAGATCGCGGTGCCCGGCAGGCGGGCGCCCCGCACCGGGCCCCAGCCGCCCCAGACCCGGTCGTGGCCGGTTGGCCACTCGGGCTCGACCAGGCGCTGCAGCCGGAACCCGGCCGCGACCAGCTCGTCCACATGGTCGCCGAGCGTGCGGTGGTGCTCGGCGTACCTGACCTGACCGGCGTCGTCGGTCTCGACGTACGGGCGGCGGTCGAAGTAGGAGCGGGTGACCTGGAGGCCCCGCTCTGAGGGATCGTCCGGGAATGCCCACCGGACCGGGTGGGTCACCGAGAACACCCAGGTACCTCCGGGTACCAGCACCCGTGCGACCTCGGCGTGCACGCGCCGCGCGTCCGGCACGAACGGCAGCGCTCCGAAGGCAGTGAACGCGACGTCGAAAGCGGCGTCGGCGAACGGGAGCCGGCGCGCGTCGGCCTGGACCATGGCGACCTCCGTGCCGAGCTCGCGGTCGATGCGACGGCTCTGGGCGAGCATGCCGGCGGAGATGTCGGTCGCGACCACCATCGCGCCCGCGGCGGTGAGCCAGCGGGAGCACTGGGCAGCACCGCAGCCGACCTCGAGGACACGTCGGCCCGCCACCGGTCCCAGGAGCCCCGCGTCGGCCTCCCGGAGGCCCTCGGGGCACCAGCAGAAGTCGGCCGCACCCAGGAAGTCACCGTGCTCGGCGAGGTACTCGTCAGCGTTGGCGTCCCACCACTGGCGGCCGGGGTCCGGGCCGTCGGCGGAAACGTCCGCGAATCCGGCGAAGGACGGCGGCAGCTCGGTCATCGGGATCCTCCTGCGGTGTGCGGCCATCCTCCCAGGCGGCGGATCTCCCAGACACGGCGTCCCGTCCACGGCGGCCGCGTCTCACTAGGGTGGACGCGCAGTGGTGGGACGGACGCCACGCCACCACGAAGGAGACACGCACGTGCGCATCGGACTGCTCACCGGGGGCGGCGACTGCCCGGGGCTCAACGCGGCCATCCGAGCCGTCGTCAAGCATGGCGTCGGCACCCACGGTCACACGATCATCGGCTTCCGGAACGGCTGGAAGGGCGTCGTCGACGGCGACGTGCTCCCTGTGGACCGTCAGCAGATCCGCAACGTGCTGTCCCTCGGTGGGACTTTGCTGGGCATCGCGCGGTACCACCCACATGCGCATGAGGGCGGCATCGAGGCAGTCCTGGCGACGCTCGAGGCCATGATCTGCATCGGAGGCGACGGGACCCTGCATGCGGCCAGCAAGGTCGCCGAGGCCGGGGTACGGGTGGTCGCGATCCCCAAGACGATCGACAACGACGTCGAGGGAACCGATCTGTCGATCGGCTTCCACACGGCGCTCAACATCGCGACAGAGGCCATCGACCGGTTGCACACCACCGCTGAGAGCCACAACCGCGTGATGGTGGTCGAGGTGATGGGGCGGCACTCCGGCTGGATCGCGGTCAACGCGGGGATCGCCGGCGGCGCGGAGATCGTGCTGGCCCCCGAGGAGCCGTTCGACATCGAGCAGGTCGTGCGATTCCTGACGCACCGGCACCGCGCGCACGCCTCGTTCTCGATCGTGGTGGTGGCAGAGGGCGCCGTGCCCCGTGAGGGCAGCCCGATGGACTACACCACCCAGGTAGGTGCCTTCGGCGAGATCGTCGCCGGTGCGATCAGCGAGCGGGTCGCGGCGGAGATCGCGCAGCGGACCGGGTTCGAGACCCGGGTGACGATCCTCGGGCACGTGCAGCGCGGCGGGTCGCCGACCCCGACCGACCGGATCCTCGGTAGCCGGTTCGGCGTCGCCGCGATGGACGCGGTCACGGCGGGGGAGACCGGCGTGATGACGGCACTGCGCGGGGAGCGGGTCGAGATCATCCCGCTGGCGGACATCGCCGGGAAGGTCAAGATGGTGCCGCCCGAGCTGCTGCGCGCGGCACGGGTGCTCGCCTGACCGTCCCCTCTTTGACCGTCGCTTCCGTGCCCGCCTAGGATGGCGCGTGGTGTAGCACGTCTCGCGTCAGGTTGACCCCGGGCTCGGGCCTTCCCCTGTGCTGGGTATGGGCTGACCGGCCCGTGGCCGGTCCAGCGCTACGCCACCTCGCACCACACCCTGTCCGAACTACTTCCCTGTCCGCAACGGAGCTCATACCTCAATGACCATCTCCACTACTAGGCCGGCGGCGCCGCAGGTCGCGATCAACGACATCGGCTCGAGCGAGGACCTGCTCGCCGCGATCGACTTGACCATCAAGTACTTCAACGACGGCGACATCGTCGAAGGCACCATCGTCAAGGTCGACCGCGACGAGGTCCTGCTCGACATCGGCTACAAGACGGAGGGCGTCATCCCCTCCCGCGAGCTCTCGATCAAGCACGACATCGACCCTGACGACGTCGTCAAGGTCGGGGACGCTGTCGAGGCCCTCGTCCTGCAGAAGGAGGACAAGGAAGGTCGGCTGATCCTGTCCAAGAAGCGCGCGCAGTACGAGCGCGCCTGGGGCACGATCGAGAAGATCAAGGAGGAGGACGGCGTCGTCACCGGCACCGTCATCGAGGTCGTCAAGGGCGGCCTGATCCTGGACATCGGCCTGCGCGGCTTCCTGCCCGCCTCCCTGGTGGAGATGCGCCGGGTGCGCGACCTCCAGCCGTACGTCGGCAAGGAGATCGAGGCCAAGATCATCGAGCTGGACAAGAACCGCAACAACGTCGTGCTCTCCCGCCGCGCCTGGCTCGAGCAGACCCAGTCCGAGGTGCGCTCGACCTTCCTGCAGACCCTGCAGAAGGGCCAGGTCCGCCCCGGCGTCGTCTCCTCGATCGTCAACTTCGGTGCGTTCGTCGACCTCGGCGGCGTCGACGGTCTGGTGCACGTCTCGGAGCTGTCCTGGAAGCACATCGACCACCCGAGCGAGGTCGTGGAAGTTGGCCAGGAGGTCACCGTCGAGGTGCTCGACGTCGACTTCGACCGCGAGCGGGTCTCGCTGTCGCTGAAGGCGACTCAGGAAGACCCGTGGCAGGCCTTCGCCCGGACGCACGCCATCGGTCAGGTCGTGCCCGGCAAGGTCACCAAGCTGGTGCCGTTCGGCGCGTTCGTGCGGGTCGAGGACGGCATCGAGGGCCTGGTGCACATCTCCGAGCTCGCCCAGCGTCACGTCGAGCTGCCTGAGCAGGTCGTGAACGTCGGTGACGAGACCTTCGTCAAGGTGATCGACATCGACCTCGATCGCCGTCGCATCTCGCTGTCGCTGAAGCAGGCCAACGAGGGCGTCGACCCGAGCAGCGAGGACTTCGACCCGGCGCTGTACGGCATGGCCGCCGAGTACGACGAGAAGGGCAACTACAAGTACCCGGAGGGCTTCGACCCCGAGACGAACGAGTGGCTGCCTGGCTACGAGACCCAGCGCGAGGCATGGGAGGCGCAGTACGCGTCCGCCCACGAGCGCTGGGAGTCGCACAAGAAGCAGGTCGCCGAGGCGATCAAGGCCGACGCCGAGGCTGTCAGCGCTCCCAGCGAGGCGGCTGCTCCGAGCAGCTACTCGTCGGCGCCCGAGCCCGAGGTCGCCGGCACCCTGGCCTCGGACGAGGCCCTCGCGGCGCTGCGCGAGAAGCTCACCGGCAACTGAGCACGACGAAGGGAGGGGCCGGTCCGTCCGCGGGCCGGCACCTCCCTTCGTGCGTTGCGCCGCTGAGGGTCGACTGATGCCTGCCTGGTGGAGGCCGCTCCGGCGGCCCGGTCCTACATTGGTGCGGTGGCAGTGCACGAGGAGGGCGCGCACCTGGAGCACCGCGTGCTCCGGGTCGGCCTGACCGGCGGCATCGCGGCCGGCAAGTCGACGGTGGCCGCGCGGCTGGCCAGGCTCGGCGCTGCGGTGGTCGACCATGACGCCCTGGCCCGGGACGCCGTTGCGCCCGGCAGCACGGGTCTGCTCGCCGTCGCCGAGGCCTTCGGGGCCGTGCTGGACCCGCTCGGCCAGCTGGACCGGCAGGCTCTCGGCGGGATGGTCTTCGGGGACCGGGCGGCCCTCGCGAAGCTGAACGGCATCATCCACCCGATCGTGACGGAGGCTGCCGGCCGGGCGGAGGCGGCAGCCGTCGCATCTGGGCACGACGTGGTCGTGCACGACATCCCGCTCCTCGTGGAGACCGGCCAGGCCGGTCACTTCGACGTGGTGGTGGTGGTGGACGCGTCCGCCGAGTGCAGGGTGGCGCGCCTGGTGGAGCAGCGTGGGCTGAGCCGGGAAGAGGCTTGGTCGCGGCTCGAGGCGCAGGCCGCCGACGAAAAGCGGCTGGAGGCCGCCGACATCGTGCTGGACGGGTCCGGGCCCGTGGCCGACCTGGAGACCCAGGTCGACGCCCTCTGGGAGCGGTGGGCCACTGTGCGGGCTGCCGCTCGACCGTCAGGGGCCGCCCGGTGACCGTGCTGCTCACCGGGTTCGAGCCGTTCGACGGTCAGCCCGGGAACGCGTCATGGCTCGCCGTCCAGGCGGTGGCGCGGGTGTGGCGCGGATCGGATCTCCTGACGGCGGAGTTGCCCGTCTCGTTCGGGAGGGCGCCTCAGGTGCTGTGGGACCGGCTGCAGGCGGTCCGGCCCGACGTCGTGGTCTGCGTTGGGGAGGCCAGTCGGCGTTCGCACGTCGGGATCGAGCGGTTGGCGGTGAACATCGCGGATGCGGAGCTGGCCGACAACGACGGCGCCCGGCCGGTCGACGCGCCGGTTGTGCTCGGTGGGCCGGTCGGGTACCTGACCGGGTTGCCGTTGCGGGCATGCCTTGCCGCAGCCCGGGCGACCGGTGTGCCGACGGAGATCTCCGCTACGGCCGGCACGTACGTGTGCAATGCCACCTTCTACGCGCTGATGGATGCGCTCACGGGCATGCCCGGGGTCCGCGGCGGCTTCGTCCATGTGCCCCGGACCCCGGACCAGGCCCGGGGCGGCCCGTCGATGACGTCCGCAGACGCGGCCCGGGCACTTGCAGCAGTGGTGGCCGCGGCGGTTCAGCCGGCGATGGTCGGCTGAGCGATTGCCGAGCCGGCCGCGCGCGTGTTCGGGGGTATCTCGGCCGCCGCGCACGCTGGAGGGGTCTGTCGGTTGGGAGACGTACCGTTGCTGCATGCGTCCTGTGACCGACCTGCAGCGCCAGTCCACACCGTTCGAGGTGGTGTCGGACTTCCGGCCGTCCGGTGACCAGCCAACGGCGATCGAGGACCTCCAGCGGCGGATCCTGGCAGGGGAGAAGGACGTCGTCCTGCTGGGCGCCACCGGGACCGGCAAGTCGGCGACGACTGCCTGGCTGATCGAGCGGTTGCAGCGGCCGACCCTGGTCATGGCGCCCAACAAGACCCTCGCCGCGCAGCTGGCGACGGAGTTCCGTGAGCTGCTGCCCAACAACGCGGTCGAGTACTTCGTCTCGTACTACGACTACTACCAGCCCGAGGCGTACATCCCGCAGACCGACACCTACATCGAGAAGGACTCCTCGATCAACGACGAGATCGAGCGGCTCCGGCACTCGGCGACGAACTCCCTGCTCACCCGGCGCGACGTCGTCGTGGTGGCATCGGTCTCCTGCATATACGGGCTGGGCACACCGCAGGAGTACGTCGACCGGATGGTCCCGCTCGCGGTGGGGGACCAGATCGAACGGGACCAGCTGCTGCGCCGGTTCGTCGCGATGCAGTACACCCGCAACGACATGGCCTTCACCCGTGGGACGTTCCGCGTGCGCGGCGACACCGTCGAGATCATCCCGGTGTACGAAGAGCTCGCCGTGCGGATCGAGTTCTTCGGCGACGAGATCGAGGCGATCCACATGCTGCACCCGCTCACCGGGGAGGTGCTGCGTTCGGAGAGCCAGACGTTCCTGTTCCCGGCCTCGCACTACGTGGCCGGCCCGGAACGGATGGGGAGGGCGATCGCCGGGATCGAGGCCGAGCTCGAGGACCGGCTGGCCGAGCTCGAGTCGCAGAACAAGCTCCTCGAGGCGCAGCGGCTGCGGATGCGGACCAGCTACGACCTCGAGATGATGCGTCAGGTCGGCTCGTGCTCCGGCATCGAGAACTACTCACGGCACATCGACGGCCGTGACCCGGGCACCCCGCCGCACACCCTGCTGGACTACTTCCCCGAGGACTTCCTGCTGGTCATCGACGAGTCGCACGTCACGGTGCCGCAGATCGGTGCGATGTTCGAGGGCGACATGTCCCGGAAGCGCTCATTGGTCGATCACGGCTTCCGCCTGCCCAGCGCGATGGACAACCGGCCGCTGCGCTGGGAGGAGTTCGTCGAGCGGATCGGGCAGACGGTCTACCTGTCGGCCACACCCGGGCCGTACGAGCTGGCGCAGTCCGACGGGGTGGTGGAACAGATCATCCGCCCCACCGGCCTCGTCGACCCTGCGGTGGTCGTCAAGCCCACTCGCGGGCAGATCGACGACCTGCTCGATCAGATCCGCGCGCGGGCCGAGCGCAACGAGCGGGTCCTGGTGACCACTCTGACCAAGAAGATGGCCGAGGACCTCACCGACTACTTGCTCGAGAAGGGCGTTCGGGTGCAGTACCTGCACTCGGAGGTCGACACCCTGCGCCGCGTGGAGCTGTTGCGCGAGCTGCGGCTGGGCCAGTTCGACGTGCTCGTCGGCATCAACCTGCTGCGGGAAGGCCTCGACCTGCCGGAGGTGTCGCTGGTCAGCATCCTGGACGCCGACAAGGAGGGCTTCCTCCGCTCCGGCAGGTCCCTGATCCAGACGATCGGTCGGGCCGCCAGGAACGTGTCAGGTGAGGTGCACATGTACGCGGACAGGATCACTGCGTCCATGGCGCAGGCGATCGACGAGACGACCCGTCGGCGGGACAGGCAGATCGCCTACAACACCGAGCACGGGATCGACCCGACCCCCTTGCGCAAGCGGATCAGCGACGTGACGGACATGCTCGCGCGAGAGGACCTCGACACCGCGGAGCTGCTCAAGGGCGGGTACCGCAAGCCGGGCCGAGGAGGGCCGTCGACGCTGAGCGGGGCGGGGAAGGGCAGGCCGGGCCACGCCCCCCTGTCCGACGTGCCCGCAGCCGAGCTCGCGGACCTGATCCAGGAACTCACGGAGCAGATGCACGGCGCCGCGGGGGAGCTGCAGTTCGAGCTCGCTGCGCGGCTGCGGGACGAGATCTCCGGTCTGAAGAAGGAGCTGCGGCAGATGCAGGCGGCGACAGCCTGAGGCGCTGACCTGCGGCGTCATACGACCGTTCGGGTGACAACACTGGACAACCCGTCCGAAGCAGGCATAATGGTGCCTCGATCACCATGTCCCCACATAGTCCCCCAATTGTGAGGATCCCCCCATACGTCATGCGCGCGCGACCGCTGCGATTTCCCTCGGCCTAGCCATCGCCCTGTTGCCAACGGTTGCCGATGCCTGTGGCGCTCCTCCGGAGGTCGTTGAGGATGACGTCATCGTGCCCGAGCTAGACCGCAAGGAGCTGGCGCTAGCTACGGCGCTCGCACAGTGTCAGGAGGACACGAAGTGAAGAACAAGCGCATCACGAGTGCCATCGCAGCACTCGCGCTCGTCATCGTGGGCTCGTTCGCCGTGCCCGCAATGGCGACCGACGAGGACACTGGTGGACAGTGCGTCCCGAGTGACGCCCGGACCGAGACCAGGACGGTGATCGACCAGCCCGCGTCGGACCAGATCGTCGTCGATGTGGCCGAGCACTGGCAGCGCTACTCCTGGACGGTGGGGCCGCACACCTCGGACGACGCCCCGGCGTTCCCGAGCAGTGACTGGCAGCCCAACGTCCAAGGCGACCCGCACAACATCGGGGTTGTCGGTGCTTACTACCGCAGCAACGGCAACAGCGGCAACGGTGACTGGTTCTACCTCGAGTGGATCGAGGCCGTGACCAGGACCGTCGAGCACCCCGCGATCACGCACGAGGAGACCATCGCGCACCCGGCCATCGTCTGCCCGAGCGCCGAGGTGGTCGTTGAGGAGGACGTCATCGTGCCCGAGGTGGTCGTTGTGGTCGCCCCAGCCGCGGTCGTGGTCGCCCCAGCCGCGGTCGTGGTCGCCCCAGCTGCGGTCGTGGTTGCCCCAGCTGCGGTAGCGATTGCGGCAGATCCGCGGTTCGCCGGCTGAGCCCTCGCCTCTGACGCGCAGGAT
>Ga0209746_1001569_pt1 | contig 10858 bp, 8 predicted proteins | sample BarGraNGADG00211_3_FD_184496 | JGI IMG/M metagenome (GOLD analysis project Ga0209746, IMG submission 184496) | Arctic peat soil microbial communities from Barrow, Alaska - Barrow Graham LP Ref core NGADG0011-211 (SPAdes) (version 2) | ecosystem: Environmental > Terrestrial > Soil > Wetlands >...
CCGTTTAGAAAATGATACCTACCGCTTATTTGTTTGGTATTGTGGTATCATGGCATTGTCTCTATTTTTGAACAGAAATTTAATAAAACAAATTGAAAACCATAAAAAGGTTGATAAATTTTTTTACAAAAAAGCATGCTGATCCATTGCCTCTTTTAATTATAAAGAAGAATGCTGATGATGCAAATGTAAAAGAATACACATCAATTGAAGAAGCAATTGTCGATCTGGAAAATGATCCGAATGTTTCTGCAGATAAAATAGAAAAGTTAAGATTGTCTCTGAAAAATCTGAAGAACAAAAATTCAATCAGGATCAGGAATGGTGAAATAGTAAAATGAATCATTTTTTTATTTGACTTTAGTTATGAAAAACTTATTTACAATTATTGGAGCCTTATTATTTTCTATACTTGTTTATGGTCAGGCACCGGAAAAACTGAGTTACCAGTCTGTTATAAGAAACAGCGCCGGTACTTTGGTGATTAACAGTAATGTAGGTATTCAAATCAGCATTTTACAGACCACTTCCAGCGGTACTGTAGTTTATGCAGAAACACACACAGCAACGACCAATACAAATGGTTTGGCAACTATCGAAATTGGTGGTGGAACGCCTGTAACAGGAACTTTTACAGCTATTGACTGGTCAAACGGGCCTTACTTTATTAAAACCGAAACCGACCCGGCAGGCGGCACAAATTATACCATTGCCGGAACGAGTGAGATGCTGAGTGTTCCTTATGCATTGTATGCCAAAACATCGGGCAACACCAATGGCACAACAGGGCACTATCCAGGCGAACTATATGGTGGTGGTGCAGTTTTTCATGTTGATAAAAGTGGACAGCATGGTTTAATCTGCAGTATGATTGATCTTTCCACAGCCCAGATGTGGAGCGACGTAAATTTATTAATTGGCGCATCCGCCCAAAGCTCCTGGAATGGACAGGCAAATACAACAGCCATTATCGGGCAGGTTGGAATGACAAGCAGCGCCGCAAAACTTTGTGACGATTATACCAATATCGATTACGGCACCGGAGTTTTCTCAGATTGGTATCTGCCTGCAATCGAGGAGCTTGTTAGGCTTAATAATACTGCCTACAACGTTGATAAAGCAATTGAAGGCGATGGCAATCCGGCAACAACAACTTTAATTATCGCTTATTATTGGTCGTCAACCGAGGCCAATAATAACCAAGCCTGGTCTTACTACCTTGTGGCTGGGAGCCCATACGTTGTCGTGAAGTCGTGTACGCAATATGTGCGTGCAGTCCTGGCTTTTTAATACTTAACATTCAATATCAATGAAAAATAATATAACACTAACAATCATATTCCTTTCAGGCTTCTGTTTGGGATTACAGGCCCAGGATGCTGTGCTTGCCTCAGGAGGTGACGCCGCGGGCAGCGGCGGCACGGTGAGCTATTCGATTGGGCAGGTAGCCTACACAAGTATTGACAACATAAACGGCACGGTAAATCAAGGCGTGCAACTGCCTTTCGAATTTTTTACTTTAGGGATTAACGACTTCCATGACATCACTCTTTCACTGATCGTTTATCCTAATCCGACCAGCGAGTTTATAAAGTTAAAAGCAGAAACTGATAAATTCGAAAATCTAAATTATTATCTATGCGACTTCAGTGGAAAGCAATTGCTCCATCAAAAAATAAGCAGTTGGGAAACCTCCATCCCGATGGGGAACTTTCCTTCTGCTATCTATTTTTTGAAAGTAAACGATAACAACAAGGAATTAAAAATTTTCAAAATCATCAAAAATTAAAACCATGAAAAAACTATTCTTTATAGCTTTATTAATACTTGCAGCAAATGCAACTCAGGCACAGGTAGGTCCGCTTACACTTAAGGACGGTGTTTTTCCTGCTCCACACGAATTAGGAACCTCATTCGGTTTAAATGTAGCTTTTAACTGGGCGCCTTCCACAATAAGTGCTACGGTTGTAATTACTTATAATCCGGCATTGGTAAGTTATGATCCCTCTACTGTAAATAGTTTACCACCCTGCATGCTTCCTATAATAAATAGCGGCACCCAACTTACTATCAACATAGGCAATTTATCAGCTTGCACTAACACATCTTTCTTGAGTGTTATGATAAATTTTAGATTTAACTGCCCCGATTCTTGTACGGGTGTGATAAAACCAGCGTTATTTGCGGGTCATCTTACCGATAATCTTCTTACTTCACATGATACAACGTGCACGGCAAATGGTATTTTAAACAACAATGTTTCACTTACTCATCAATTTTATTCATTCAACGTGATGACTGCGGAAGTGACCTATAAGGTTTGTTTTTTCAATTATAATTGTTTCAATATTAAAAATCCACGTTTTGATATCACACTATCCCCTCCATTAGGCCTTGTAACATCAGCGTATGGTACCAATTATACTTATACAGTTCCATTTACAGGAGATGCAGTCATCCCAAATACTGCAGCCTTCACTCAAAATTCAAATGATTGTTTTTATTATGTAGTAAAGCTGGACTCCTGCAAAACAGGGCAAGGGCAAACGCTTACGAGTAATATTTCATTAAAAGGCAAGGACTGTAGCGTACCAGACAGTACGATAAAAGGGCCTGTGCCCGCATCCTTTACAATACCTGCGAATCCTGTGGCCAATTCAAGTCTTTCTGTTACTTCTGTGTTTTCTTCTTCTACAATGTTTTCTTATACTATTACTAATACAGGCAATACACCATTAAACCTGGTAACTACCAATGTTTTACCCCTGGTGCATTTAAAAACTGCACCCATTTCCGTTAAACAAAACACTATGCAAGCGGGGCTTGTTGGTAATATTACCTATTTTGGTTGTCCGCCTCCTACTTCCACAGGTCCTTTTCCTTTAATTGGCAATGTAGCTACCGATGCAAATGCACCGGCAAATACATCAAAGTTCAATCATGGTGTGAATAATTTATTACCCGGCCAATGGGTTACTTTGTCTTTATATTACGACTTAACTTCATCATGCAATGGGCAGGCAGGCAATCCGCCATACAAAGACAGTGTATTTGTATCCTTTGAATGTTCGTCTGGCGGAGGACCAGCAGGTGTTGGTGGCTGTGTTATTTGTGGACATGGTGGAATTGATACTGCAGTAATTATTTACAATCCTAAGCCTAATATAGGTTGTGTGCACAATCAAATCATTGAGGGCTGCAAAAACGTTGGAGATACCATTAATTTGTGTTATGAATTTTTAAACAATGGCGATGCTACTCTCTTTGGCGGTATATTAAACGTACAATTACCGGCTTGGTTACTGGCTGATAATTCCAGCATTGTTTACACTGGTTTTACTCCCGATCCTACCATTGTGTCTGCAAGCAATATCATTTTCAATCTACCCAATATTCCTGTCGGTACAAATTCCTATAAAATATGCTTAAAAGCAGTGGTTCAAACTGGTGCAGTTGCCGGGGCTACTGCTTTCTGGACAACCATTACCGGAACGAATTTAGTTGATCCGCAATATGTTTGTTTTACCTCTTTTAATATTTGTGCCTTTGCAGCACTTGGAATCGATAAAAAAGTAAAAGGTAATTTAGACGGAAGCTTCACGACCAGTGGCACCGCTAACTCCAATACAACGGTACAATATGAAATTACCATCCGTAATACAGGTACCATACCGATAGATAGTATGGTTGTAATAGATAGAATTCCACAACCAGGAAACACAACAATTTTGAACAATGCACCGCTTCAAAATGATTTTAATATGGGAATGCTTCCTGCGATATCTGATCCAAATTACGATCCGGCAGAATACACATCTACCCTAAATACATGTACTGGCTGGCCGGCTACCAGTTTGGTTTGCAATCCTCCAGTTCCATGGGTTACGACGCCAGTTCAAAACGGAGGTGTTAGATTTACTTTTGTCCCAACATTAACACTGGCACCTGGAGGTTTTTATACTTTTATATTTGAAACTACCATACCTGCTTCCGCTGTCAATGGGAACATTGATTGTAACACAGCCGGCTTTATGGCAGCATCTAAAATTGTCGGTTATGCCATTAACCCTGTAGAATCAGATCCGGTTTGTATTACAGTTTCAAATGAAGATACTTGCAGCAAAACAGATGCAAGATTAACCAAAATAAACACAGGCGAATGTTGTTATTTGGTTGAGATATCCAACAAATTCAGCAGTAATTATTTTACAGGGGTTTCTATTACTTCCGATAATTTGTCAATAGCTAGTGTTACATCTGGTAATACCTGGAGTACTTTCGCTTTTAGCGGTACTCAAAAGGTGGTTTTTAGTGAGACTAGTACTTCTGGAATACCTTTAGATGGTACATCCGGATTTCAAACTTTAGGTACTTTTTGTTTTGCGGGTAGTGGCCCTAGTAATATTACTGTAAGTTTTATAGGCCCTCCTATAACCAATACTCAACCACCTCATTATGATACGATTTGCCCAAAAACATTACGGATTGAAGCGTGTTCCCCGCCCCCGCCTGACACTTCCTGTGTTGTAATTCTTGATTTAAAGGCGGAATGTGATTCGGGTGCTGTTAAAATGATGTTCAGGGTAAAAAACATTTCCAATTATACGGTGCGGGGTTTAACGCTGTATTCTCAAACTACCGGTGTAATCCCTATTCCCAAATTTATTCCAATACCGGATTTGTTACCTGGTAATACCTCTTTTTTCATTGAAACCAACCTTAGCATTTCGAATAATGCAACCACCGCCTGTTTCTTTTTTGCCGCATGTGACCAGAATACCATCCCGGGGTTCGGCGGACCATACCCTGATTGGTGTTGCATGGACAGTATTCCATATTGCGTCGACATTCCACATTGCGATCCATGTGCCGGTATATCTTTTACAAAGAAAAAGACAGATCCCGAGAAATGTTGTTATAGTCTTTCACTTACCAGCAATTATTACAATGCAAACATAAAATATCTTGAATTTGATGGTATTGGAGGGACCCAGTTTGCTTTATTCACCGGATGGAGCATAATAGGTTATGTGAGTAGCAATCACATCAAAATAGAAGCTCCGGGAGTAGGCATTTCACCGGGTTCTTATCCCGATTTTGCATCATTCTGCCTTACATGTACTTCAACCCCACCACATATTGTCGTGATCAACAGTATTGATGCACAAGGAGTTCACTTATGCACCGATACGCTGAAGTTCGATAGTTGCCAATTGGTAACACCAACGTGTGCCAATATCATCGATGATTCGCTGTATTGTTCAGGGAATAAAATCAAATACACTTTTTATGTAAAAAACAATTCACCCTTTCCGCTCTACCATATTGACTTCAGGACACCGGATAAGAGCGTGAAACTGGATGTTACCTACATAGAACCCACTCCACCTATTGCTCAGGGAAACACGGGAGGTCCCTATACGGTAACCATTGATTCTGTTGATAAAACCCTGGATAGATTCTGTATGTATCTGACAGGCCATAATGCAATTTATGATCCGGTAAATGGTATTGCGGCAACAGAATGCTGCACCGACTCGCTGGGGGTGATCTGTTTGCCCATGATTAAATGTGGAAGTTCTGACACGACCGGTTGCTGTGAGTTTGCGAACATGACAATTCCCAATGGGATTACCCCTAACGATGACGGGATAAATGATGTATTTGAAATCTTGAATTCAAAAATCTGCGATTTCATTTCCATAAAAGTATATAACCGCTGGGGCAACATGGTATATCAAAACGGTGACTATAAAAACGACTGGAAGGGAGTAAATAATAGTGGCAAAAAGTTAGTTCAGGGAACCTATTTCATTCTGCTTGAACTTCCGAACGGAAACAAAAAAGGGACCTATGTTGATATCAGATATTAAATCATAAAAATTCCGAAAAAATGAAAAAACTTATAATACTGGCAATCATGTGTTGCTCACTGGTTGCAAAAGCACAGCAGGAACCGCAGTATACCCTGAACCAGTTTAACAGTAACCTTGAGATTAACCCGGCCTATGCCGGTGCAAATGACGATGCAAGTCTCAGTCTCAGGTACCGCAAACAATGGGTAGGATTTGATGGTTCCCCATCGACCCTCAGTTTTAACGCTGAAAGCAAGGTTCTTAAAAAGGTACTTGCTTTAGGCCTTACTGTTATCAGCGACAATATTGGAATTACAAAAAGTACCTCTGCAGATTTAAGCCTCGCATCCCACATACGTCTTAGTGAAAAGAGTACATTAGCCGTTGGGATCAAAGCCGGAGTTTATTTTCTGAATTCTGATTTTTCGAAACTAACAAACGTGGATCTGACAGACCCACTTTATGTCACCAGCAATAGAACCATTCCTTATTTAGGTTTAGGGGTTCTTTTTTATACCCCGAAATTGTATATTGGATTTTCCATTCCAAGATTGGTCTCATTTGAAAATGTAGCTCCCCAATCCACGATCACCAAACCCCATTATTATCTATATGGAGGTTACAGGATTGTACTTAACGAAGACATCGATCTCCGGCCCGCTCTTTTGGGTAAATATGTGGCTGCTGCACCCTTTGAGGCGGATATCGCCATGGATGTATGGTACAGGAATCTGATCGGCCTCGGAGTTTCATACCGCACTTCTGATGCAGTGAACATAATGATAAAAGGGCAATTCGGCCATTTTTATGTAGGTTATTCCTATGATATGACCGTCTCTGGTCTGCGTACATACAATTCAGGATCGCATGAGATATACCTGGGATTTCAATTTGGTGGCAGCCTCAATAGGACTCAACCTCCCAGACATCCCGACGACAGGACAAAGTCTCCCAGATTTTAATTAGAAAGCCATGAAGAAATTAATCATATTACTGTTAATTCTGTGCAGTATTTCAGGGTTTGCACAGAAATCACAGGCAGATAAAAAGTTCAAATTGTGGGAGTTCAGCGAAGCAATTCCTCTGTACAAACAATACCTGGAAAAATCTCCGGACGATTATGACGCGGCCAGGAACCTTGCACTATCTTACAGGTACAACAACAATATTGCAAGTGCAATAGAAGCCTACCAATCATTAATCAAACTTAGCGAAGCAGTCGCGGATGATTGGTACGACCTGGTGCAAATGCTGAGGATGAACGGAAATCTGGCAGAGGCCCGGATCTATGCGGTTCAATACCAGCAGAAAAACAGTGGGGAAAAGGCCCAGAACCTGCTCAGTTCTATTGATATGTATGAGGAATTGATGTCGGGCAGGAATAAATACGATGTCATAAATAAAACTGACCAATACCACCAATCCGTTTTTTCGCCCATCTATTACCGGAATGGTCTTATTGTAACCTCAGAAAATCTGGAGGGTGCCAAGACAGGATGGACAGGCAGGGGATATACGAAATTATTCCTGACAGATTTCAACTTCAGTAAACTTGTGCCTTTTGCGACTGAACTCATGTCTAAGTTTAATGATGGTCCTGCCGCATTGTCAAATGACGGAAAGACAATGTATTATACAACCAATAGTAAAAAAATGTTAGATGAGCAGGATGTAAATACACGAAAATTACAAATCTCAGCAGCAATACTTAATGACGGTAATTGGAATCAGGTTGAGTTATTCAAATTCAACAACAGCAATTACAATTTTGCTCACCAGGCACTAAGAAATGATGGAAATATGCTGGTGTTTGCATCAGATAAACCCGGTGGAAAAGGGGGCATGGATTTGTATTATTGTGTTAAGCAATCGGACAATACATGGTCAGAACCGGTTAATATCTCTGTATTAAACACTTCTGAAAAGGAGATATTTCCAACGTTTGATGCTTTAAACAATCTGTATTTTGCATCCAATGGTTTGCCTGGTTTAGGTGGCCTGGATGTGTTTATTTCGAAAAACGATGGCATCAACTTTTCAGCCCCTGTAAACCTGAAGGCGCCCATCAACTCCAGCTATGATGATTTTTCCCTGACCACAAACGATAACCTGGAGAGTGGATATATATCTACAAACAGGTTTGGATCCCCGGAAACGGATGATGTCGCGTTTTTCTCAAAGAAGGTGATCCCACCACCGCCGGTCAAAAACATGATTAAAATAACGGTACTGGATAAATATACTTCCACTCCGTTGCCTTATGTTTCGGTCAGTCTTAAGGACGACAAAGCCAATATCGTTTTCCAGGGGATGACCGACCACAACGGTATTTTGATGGTGGACGAATTGCCTCCCGATAACTACCGGGTCCAGGGCATCTTAAATGAAGTTACCACCACCATTGCAATGATCGGTAAAGAGGAATTTACCAAACCGTTAATAGAAAAGACCATCACGCACAACGATCCGAGATTTACCTTATCGGGGATTGCGACGAACGCCGATAACGGCCAACCTGTTGCCGGAGTAACGGTAACTTGTGAAAACACGGTCTTGAATAAGACGAGTACCAGGATAACAACCGCTGATGGTAAATTCTTTTTTCAGCTGGAACAGGCAAGTGATTTTAAGGTGATGGGTGCACTGCAGGGATGGCTAAGCAGCGAAACGGAAACTGAAACGACTAAAGGACTGGACCGGAGCAAAGACTTATATGTTAAGATAAAACTAAGTATGCAGAAACCCAAAGTGGGTCGCAAGATCAAGTTGGAAAAAATCTATTATGATTATGATAAATATTATATAAACCCGATGGCTGCATTAGAACTTACCAGGCTTATTCAACTTATGAATGATTTCCCTGATATGACCATTGAATTATCATCTCATACCGACAGCAGGGGCAGTGATGATTATAACTTGAAGCTTTCCCAGAACAGGGCGGATGCGGCCGTGGCATATATTATCGGGAAAGGAATTTCCAAAAACCGGATTGTAGCAAAAGGATATGGTGAAACCAGGCTTGTCAACGAGTGCGCCAATGGAGTCAATTGTTCTGAAGCAAAGCACCAGGAAAACAGGAGAACGGAATTTGAAATTATTTCTTGTCCTTCCTGTCCCAAACAAAAGAAACAGTAACAAAATTATGATATGATTATCATGATGTTATATGCCATTTGATGACACGACATCAAACAGTCAACATCATGGTTTTTTTGCTTCTTTTTAGCGGATTGACAAGTTGCGGATCTGCCATTAAGAACAATGACTATTTGGTTTCATTCACTGACACCATCAAAGACGAATACGGTTATAAAAATCAAAACGGGGACATCGTTATTCCGCTCGGAAAATATTCAAGATGCTTCACCGATACTTTTAAAACTTATGCAATTGTTGTAAAACCACATTCTGGTTTTTTAGCCATCGACCGACAAGAAAACGTTTTGTATGAAGTCTTTTCTTATGACAACGGACCAGACTATACATCGGACGGGCTTTTTAGAATAATAGTGAACCATAAAATCGGGTTTGCCGACTCAACAACCGGTAAGGTTGTGATAAAACCACAATTTGACTGTGCGTGGCCTTTTGAGAATGGTGTTGCGAAGGTAAGTACAGACTGTAAAACTCAATCGGAAGGTGAACACAGTTTATGGTTAAGTGACCATTGGTTTTACATTGACAAGACCGGAAAGAAAGTGGAAGCCAAAGAACAGACCATCCCCGGTTCGGCTAATATTCAAAGCCTTAATTCATCTTTTTTATTAAAATATCCCTTGTTGACCTGGATGAGAAAAAGCCCGGTTGAAATTGGCTGTATGCTTGAATCTGAATTTTCTTATAAGGATCCTGTGTTTAACTGCGACTACAAGGGCTATGTGAATAAAGGTGATCCAATTAAAAATACAACCGAATTCTATGAGGGCATTGAATTCCCTGGCTGCCTGGTTTCAAAAATTAATCCTTTAATTGAAACGCTGGATTTGGAATTTGAACATGGAAACCTGCGTGAAATATCAATTCAATTTAAAGACAGCATGCTCAAAAGCAAAATCACGGAAATATTTGATTTACCAACAGAAAGGGCAAAGTTTCCCGATAATGTGACTGATATCGGGTATGGAGAACATATCTCTGCTTCAAATAAGCCGGTTAACTTAAATTATACCAGATGGCTGTCAATTGAGGGCTTTGATCACATCGGCGCGGGAGAGGTTGAGAACTAATATTAAATCCTAAGATGAAAACAAGAATAATCATATTAATCCTAATCTCACCTTTCCTTACTATGTGCAACATGACTTTTTTGAACCACAAAGACTATACGTTTAAGGTAAAAGACTTTGTCTGGAATATAAAAATTGAAGACCTACCTGGCAAAGTCTATGTAAAAGACTCGAAAATCATTTTCGGTGATAATTCATGGTCAAAATTTCTGGTAATATCCCCGGAAAACGGTACTATTTTAGAAACATTAGAGCCGTTTACCATCGAAGAGGAAAGAGGGTATGATCGTATATATAGAATTCCTGTTGATAAGCAGAAATATTCAGAAGCAAATTTAGAAACTATTGCCAGACAATACCGTGGCGACGAAGAAACCTATTATCTGATTGTTAAAACCCTTTCAAATAAAGAGTTTAAAATTCTATTCAGTCGCGGACAATTTTTTTCCATTCAGGATATTACCTATTTTAAAGAAGGGAAGTATATCATGACATATAATGGAGAAGCGGGAAGCGAGGATGGTAAAATACCTTATACCATACATGTTGGACTTTTTGACCTGGAAAAGATAATTAAACATAAATAAAACAGAAATTAATTATAGTACAGAAATGACTATAAGTTGGGTGAGTTGGTTTTTGAGCGTTATCGTGCTTCTTTTGTTATTCTTGTCCGGATATGTGTTGCAAAATTCAGTTCGCTTATTGATAACGGGTAAAAGAGCGCAAGGCATTGTTGTAGGGATGGATAGCTCATCACGTTCAACTACTGAG
>Ga0209746_1001571_pt1 | contig 10848 bp, 13 predicted proteins | sample BarGraNGADG00211_3_FD_184496 | JGI IMG/M metagenome (GOLD analysis project Ga0209746, IMG submission 184496) | Arctic peat soil microbial communities from Barrow, Alaska - Barrow Graham LP Ref core NGADG0011-211 (SPAdes) (version 2) | ecosystem: Environmental > Terrestrial > Soil > Wetlands >...
GATGCGCCAGTATCACTGCAAGGCGTTTGTCAGACATGTCTTGCTCCTAATGAGTTCATTGTAAGCGAACCCTTGAGGATGCCGCCTTCGGCTAACACGTCGCTCACAGAAACCTACTGCACGTCGGCTACGCTGCCGAACTGGCTGATAGCCTGTTATGGGTTATCTCCCACTTCTCGGTTACCGCACTCTGGATGTGGACTTACCAAACTTGACATGGTGATCTCCTTGCTATAGTATCTGCGTACTTGCGCAGATACGCAAATAAGACATCGAGGCGAAAAGAATGCAAAGAGAAGCGGCTCTCTTCAAAGCCCTGTCTGATCCGACCCGTCTGAGGTTGGCGGTATTGCTCGCCATGCACGGGGAGACCTGCGTCTGCGACCTGGCGGAAGCGCTCTGTGAGCCGGATTTCAAGGTTTCCCGGCACCTGGGCATCTTGCGATCTGCCGGGATGGTTGAAGCGCGCCGGGAGGGCACCTGGATGTATTATCGCCTTGCCGATGCCGGGAGCGACCTTGAAAGCCGACTTCAGGACTGTTTCCGGGACTGCTTTACCGCTCATTTCACCGTGCGAGAGGATTTGCGGCGGCTTGAAGCAGCGGCCTGTCGCCGAGAATAATGGGTCAAAGCACCAGAACCACGCTTCCAATCAGTCACCAGGAGAACCGAAAGATGAGCCATCATGAGTGAGAATGGACAGCACACTGAGACGGCGACCCTACAGATCGCGGGAATGAGTTGTTCCTGCGAAGCAGAGCTGATCCAGAAGAAACTGAGTTCACTGGCAGGAGTCAAAACCTGCGACGTCAATGCCGTTTCCAAGCAGGTCCGCGTGCCCTACGACCCGGCAATCGTCACCGTTCAGGACATCATCAAGTCAGTATCCGAGACAGGGATGAACGCCTCGCTAGTGCAGGAAGGCAGACGCCGCAGCACCTGGTGGAAACAGAAGCAGCAGCTTGCGCTCTACGGTTGCGGAATCATAATCCTGATCTCATTCATCCTCGTGCTCATAGGAGCACCAGTCCTCTTCACCAATGCGCTGTTCGCGCTTGCGGTACTGGTAGGTGTCTACTATCCTGCCCGGAAGGCGCTGATCGCCCTCATCAACCTGACGCCGACCATTCACCTGCTCATGCTGATCGGCTCGGTGGGAGCGATGCTGCTGGGGATGTGGCAGGAATCAGCGATCCTGATATTCGTCTACTCCCTGGGCGATGTACTCGAATCGTATGCGGTGGACAAGGCCCGGGGGGCGATCAGATCGCTGATGGATCTGATGCCAAAGGAAGCCTTGGTGCGCAAGGATGGCCGGGAGGTCATGCTGTCTACCGAGGATATCAGCGTTGGCGACATCGTCGTGGTCAGGCCAGGCGAAAGAATCCCTGTGGACGGCCAGGTCATTCTGGGCTCTTCCTTTGTGGACCAGGCAGCAGTCACCGGGGAATCGATCCCGGTGCGTAGAAAGCCGGGCGACGGCGTGTTTGCCGGGACCATCAACCAAAACGGCTCGTTGGAGGTGCAGGTAGATAAGCCGGCGTCGGAAACCATGCTCTCCAAGATCATCTATTCGGTCGAAGAAGCGCAGGCCAATAAGACATCCTACCAGCGGTTCTCCGATAGCTTCGGGGTGTATTACACGCCGGCGATGCTGGTTCTTGGCATCCTGGTGGCCACGGTGCCGCCCCTGTTCTTTGGCGCGGCCTGGCAACCGTTCATTTATCGGGGGCTGGTCGTGTTCGTGGTATCGTGCTCTTGTGGGCTGGCACTTTCGGTCCCCGTGGCGGTGGTGGCGGCGATGGCCAATGCGGCTCGGAATGGCACGGTCTTCAAAGGTGGCGCCTATCTCGAGGCCATGAAGCGGGTCAAGGTCATCGCCTTTGACAAGACCGGCACCCTCACCATCGGCCGGCCAGAGGTCACCGACGTGCAAACGTTCAACGGCATCTCAGAAGAGGAGCTGTTGGACCTGGCCGGAAGCATCGAAGCGCGCTCCGGCCATCCGATCGCCGCCGCAATGGTCAGGAAGGCCAAGGAGAGCAATGCTTTCTCTGGCCGGTCAGCCGAGGACTTTCAGGAAACCGCTGGCCTCGGCGTCATGGCGAGGATAAACGGACAACGCTTTGTCGTGGGCAACCCCAGGTTCCAGCAAGAGAGCGGCATTGCCATCGGGCCGGCCCAGCACGCCATCGCCTGTCTGGAGGACGAAGGCAAGAGCGTTGTGCTGGTGGGCTCACAAGGCCAGCTGATCGGTCTGCTGGCCATCGCCGATAAGGTGAGGCCGGGGGCGATGGAGACGCTGCAACGGCTGAGAAAGGCAGGCATCCGCACGGTCATGCTCACCGGTGACAACGCGCGGAGCGCAAAAGCCATAGCCCTTCAGATAGGGGTTGATGAGTACTACGCCGAACTGCTGCCCACGGACAAGGTCGAAGTCCTCAAGAGACTAAAGAAAGAGCATGGCATGGTAGCCATGGTCGGAGATGGAATAAACGACGCTCCGGCGATGGCCGTTTCCGATGTAGGGATTGCGATGGGTGCTGCAGGTTCGGACATAGCCATCGAGGCGGGAGACGTCGTACTGATGTCCGATGATCTTTCAAAAATCAACTACCTGCGCGAGTTAAGCAGCAAGGCGGTCGATAACATCAGGCAGAACATCACGGCCTCGCTGATCAATATCGCCTTCATGGTCATTGCGGCGCTTATCGGCCTACTTGGGCTGGTCACGGGGTTACTCCTTAACGAGGCCAGTGCGATTTTGGTGATTGCTAACGCGCTGAGGTTGTTGACCTGGAAGAGCCAGGCTGAGCCTGGCCAAACAACCAGGGTAGCGGAGCAGTGTTGATTCAAACGCAGAACGCAAAGAAAGGGGAACAAGGTATGGAAACTGTGACGTTCGCAATCGAAGGTATGGGTTGTTCTTGCGAAGGCAAGATCGTCGAAAAGAGGGTGAAGTCTCTGCCGGTGGTTGAGAGCTTCAGCCTGAACCCCATCACCAACCAGATGAAGCTGACCTATGATCCGGCGACCGTATCGATCCCGGAGGTTGAAAAAGCGGTCTCGAGAGCCGGGGTGAGAGCCGTATTGCTGAAATCAAAATGATGCAGTCGGGCCAGCACCGATAACGGGTGCAGCGTGGGGATGGCCCCGGTTGCCCTTGCGACCCTCGAGAGGGAGCACTTCGCGAGCGTGTGCGGACTCGGCGGTGACCACGCAGCCGAGTCCGTTCGCGATGGCCCTGATTACTACGCGTGAGAAGTGACGTCTGCTTGGGATGCCTTCTCCGTCGAAAGCTGCGTACCCGGCCGAACGCCGGCTCTCGGTCAGCAGGTGCCCGGCGATGCTGCCAAGAGAGGCGTGCCTGACCTGTCGTCAGCGATCCAGGGCGAATTCAAGATGGGACTGGAACAGCGGTGGGCAGGGGCTTGCCATTACTTAATCCCCGCCGTTGGTTCGGTCTGCTCGTGACGATGCGAGCCACTCCAGCGCGCCCGGTATCACAATGCATTCAGATTTGTGCCTGCCACCGGGCTCTCGCCATCAGGCGGCAACAAGTCCACCAGAGCCTGGAATTGCACAGCGAACGCCGGATTTGTTAAGGCCGGGCAGGCTTCAGGCCGCAAGCGGGCTTCCAGGAGGCCGAAGGCAAAGGCCATACAGGTGGATTCGCCACAGGCTCCGCAGTTAGTTCTGGGCAGCAATTCGTACACGTCGAGCGGCCTGGGCACACGCCGGCCTGCGCGTTTGGGTTCGATTTCGTCCCGGCGGGCCCAGGTCTGGTTGATGAGATCACGCACTGCCGCCAGCAACGTCAACCCTTCGTCGACGTCTGCCACCTGGGTGATCATTACCCGGCTCGGGTAGAGGGTGATGAGCCCCGGCCGGCGGCGCAGGGTCATCACGCCGGCCAGCGGATTGTAGCTGATCACGTTGGGCAGGATGGCATTCAGCAGTGGCAACACGCCGTCCAGGCTCACATCCGCTTCGCCGATCACGATCAGCTTGCCGGGCTCGGCCAGACAGGGCAGGGTGCGCACCAGCTTGATCCCATCGACCAGTTCGTCCCGAGGGGTTTTGCTCATGGACATCGGATCAGTCCCTGCGGCCATAAGCAGCCGCCGCAGCCTGGGGAGGTATCGTCAAAGCAACCCTCCTCGTTGGCGAGCGAGAGGTCGCGCCCTCCGCTCTCAATCCGCGTTGTGGCCCGTGGTGAGAGATCATCAGTCTTCGCCATACGCCATCGCTGTACTTAATCAGGCGGACACTGGTCCAACAGGCCTGCCGAGCGCAGGACGGCCTCAATCCGAGGAGTGGCGATATGGTAGCACACGCGCTGGCCATCCTGATTCCCAGTGTCTACGCCAAGGCTGCGCAGAATCCGCAACTGCTGCGAGACGTAAGGCTGCCGCTGCCCGCACAAGTGCGTCACTGTTGTCACATCGCAGATCTGTTTTCGCGCCAGCGAAACCAGGAGACACAAGCGACACGGGTGAGCTAAGGCATTGAAGACCAGCGCTGTCTCTTTCAGACTGGTATCCATCGCGGCTGACCTCCTCTGAGCGGAACGCCCCGGCCAAGTATGGTTCAGCGCACATTGAAACAGTGGCACCCAAAAGTGCCCTTTACATCGTTTCGCTCTCCTTCACCTGCACTCCGCGGCATTCTACGCACGGAACCGGTTTGCGGGGCGCGTGCGCTGGGGTGCACACCTGCAGCCGCGGCGCACGCAGGCGCGGTTCGGGTAGCGCCGGGGCAAGTATGCCTTGCGGGAGCAACCAGCGCATGCGTCAGGCTAGCCAGGCCAGGTACAGCCCGACGCCGATGATGATGGCGCCGCCCAGCTTTTCGATCGCCGCAGACCAGCGCCCGAAAGCCAGGAAGCGCTTGACAGCCCCGGTGAAGGTGCCGGCGGCGATGATGGGCACACCCCGGCCCAGGGCGTAGACGAAGAGCAGCACGGCGCCATAGGCAATCGCCCCCGTGGCCATCACGAAGGTCAGGATAGCAGCCAGCACGGGCGTCGCACACTGCGACGAGACGAGTCCCGACACGAGCCCGAGAGCCAGCGCGCCGGGCACCCCGCGCCAGCGGACGCGCTCCCGCTCGGCTGCCAGGAAGTTGGGTATCGGCAGGTCGATGAGCCCGAGCAACTGCAGGCCGATCAGGAGACAGATCGCAGCCACCACATAGTAGAACCAGCGCTGACCGGCGCCCACGATGCCGCCCAGCAGTGAGGCGAAGAGGCCAAGCAGCATGAAGGTCACGGCCAGGCCGGTGGCGAAGGTGGTGGCCAGGTAGAAGCTCTGCCAGCGCGTGAGCTCCCGGCTGCCACCCAGGTAGCCGACGATGAGCGGGATCATGGCCATGTTGCAGGGACCGATGCTGGTAACCACACCGCCCAGGAACACCAGGATCAGCGCCAGCGGTGAAACGTGTTGGATCACTGAGAAATCCCAGTTCATCTCAGCCCCCCAACGCGCGCTGGCGCAGGTACGTCCTGAACTCGTCAGGCTGCATCAGGCCGACGTTCTGCCACGACTGTCCCTGGCTGTTGAAGACCACCACGGTCGGGATGTACCTCAATCCCAGCTTCTGCATGAGCGGGAGGTTGGCGTCGTCGTACACGTTTACGTCCACCAGTGTCACCTGGCCGGTAAACTCGTGGTAGACCTGGTCCACCACCTTCATCATGTCGATGCAGGACTGGCAGCTCGTGGAATGCATGAAGACGAGGGCCGGCTTGCCCTGCGCCAGGGACTGGTTAAGCTGATCTGCCGGCAGAGCTCCGCCCAGCACGCCGGCGATGGCCGGAGCCGGGGCGTTCTGGGCCTTGAGCAGGGCGATGCCGGCGATGGCGATCGCCACGCTGGCAATGCCAAGCAGCATGGGTATCCAGTCAAGCCTACGGATGGCTTGCGGTTCGTCGCCACAGTGCGGTCTCCCCCTTCAGCCGGCGGCCGTTGCGCTGGGCGCGGCCATGAACTGCTCGATGGCGTCCATGGCGTGCGCGGCGTACATGGCGGCCGGCCCGCCGCCCATCAGGATGGCCACGCCGATGGTCTCGAGCAGCTCGGGGCGGGTAGCGCCGGCGGCGACCGCATCATGCACGTGGTATGCAATGCAGCCGTCGCAGCGCACGGCGATGCTCACGGCCAGCGCCATCAGCTCCTTGGTCTTGTGGCTCAGACTCCCCTCTTCCTCTGCCTTCTTGTGCAGGCGGGCGAAGCCGCTCATCGGGCCGGGCAGTTCCTGGCCCAGCTGCTCCAGGCGTTCCGCCAGGTGCCGGTAGTATGTCACGTAGTCGTTTGTCATCTTGTTCCCTCTATGCCTCTTATTGCTTTCAGCAGCCGCGCTCGCGGGCCTGCATGGACATGGGCCGCGCCGCGCTCTAGCGGACACGCCGGATTGCGCCGCTGCTGCCTGCAAGGATCAGACCGGCGTCGCACACGATCACGTGGTCAGCCGGTATCGCGGCTGTGCTCAGGCGTGCAAGCAGAATGCGGCCGGAAGTGCGCGCCGATCACCGCCAGGCATTTAGTGCGCATCTCACCCATGCGTGGCCACCTGCCGTGAGAAGAAATCCGTGTACGCCTGGCGTAGCGCAGCCGCGTAGTCAGCCTCGATGGCCGTGCGGCTTGGGATGTAATTGGACCGACGGGCCAGGCGGACCAGTTCAGCATCTGTGGCGTTCTCCGGCCGGCGCCCCAAGGCATACAACTGCTGGAAGACCGTCTCCAAGTCCACCATCCCGATGAGCGCCTTCTCTGCCCCGATCTGCAAGTAAGTGATCCCCCGATCCGAGGGAGACAACATGCGCCGCTTCCAGGTGGCATCCTGTCCATGCGATTTTCCTCCGTTCGATCGCGACTCGCTGTCTTTTGCCGCGCGCTCCAACCGGGCCGGATGGCAGATTGACCTGGCCCGCCACCAAAAGGAGCGGCGCCCCGCTCCTTTACCGGACCGCAGCGATCACGCGGCGACTTTGGGTGTCACTAGCTGCTGCAGCCACTCCCTGACCTGCTTCCTGTCTGGGACCGACCCGGCCCAGGCCAGTTGGCCGTTGATGAGCAGACCTGGCGCGCGGTCGGCCAGCAAGCCATACTCGATCAATCGCTCGTCTGTTACCAGTTCGACGCTGGCATCTCGAATCCCCAACTCCTGCAAGCTTTCGATGACAAGTTGCTCGGTCATCAGGCAGCCCGCGCAACCCGTGCCCAGCACCTTGATCTCCAACATGGCGACCTCCTGAACCTAGCCACATCGGTTGACGCTGTTCCGACTCGGGACCGTTACGTTGTATGAATGGGTGTAGTCTGCGGTCGGCAGCTGGATGAGATCAGCGTTTCGCAGTAGACTTGTTAGCGCATCTCAATGGCCTTGCCACAGCACTCAATCGCGCACTTGCCGCAGCCATCGCATTTTTCATAGTCGAACACGATTTTGCCGCCCAGGGGCGCCTGTTCATCCACGACGTAGGATATTGCCCCTTTGTCGCAGGCGACAATAGCTTTGCACAAGTCCTTCTGGGCGGGGCAGCGGCGGGTCAATAAGAACGGTTTCATGGGCACCTCTATGATCCTCAGATTGTTTCAGACGAGCGGTGGCCGATGGCGGGCATCGGGACGAGCAGCGTCGCCAATTGCGCCAGTTGGCCGGCGCAGCGCGCCTCTCGCAGCGGTGGGCAGGCATCCAGGGTTACCTGCGCCGCCACCAGCTTGAGCGCAAAGCCCCAGCACGTCGGCTGGCCGCACTGTTTGCAGTTCGAGGCCGGGAGGAGCTTATACACAGCCATGGCCGTTGGTCGTTGGTGGGTCTCCCCATCCGGCTCGATCTCGTCTCGCCGCTCCCACGTGCGGTTCACCAGGTCGATCAGCCCCTCGATTTCTTTGACCGCGGCCTCGCGATCTTCCACGTTGCTGATGGCGATCAGGTAGGCATGGAAGGCGACATTGTGGCCGCCATTCTTCCAGGTCAGCGCGTGGGCGGCCGGGTTGTAGACGGTGCCGCGCAAGGTGGCGTTGAGATAGGGCAGGGCCTCCGAGATGTTGGCCACCAGCCGGGCGATCGCCGCGAAGCGCTCCGCGCCCGGCTCGCAGGGTGGTGTGAAGACGTCCAGGTCGTAGTGTTCGATGAGCATATCAACTCCCTCCCATAAGCACCGCAAGTCGCGGCCCCGGCTTCGAGCATCAGCGCCGGGCCGGACTGGGCCGCCCGGCGGCGGTGAAAGTCAGCTCAGAACTGAGGAAGACCTCATCCCCTGGCCGCGTGCCACCGGCGCTCGCAGGTCTTGTCGGACCATCCGCACTTCAACCTGCTCCGCCCCGGCCCGTAGCGCCATCGTCTCGACCAGCGGCAGCATGACGCTGCGGGCATACTCGACCGCCTGCTCAAGTCCCTCAGAGTCGTGATAACCGTCGGGCAGATGAAGGCGGACCCGGCCGTCGTCGCCTAATGGATTGATGAGCACCCTGGCCCGCTGCACAATGCCACCGGCCACCGCCCCGACGGCGTTGGCGACTCCGGAGTGTTCCGGGATCACCAGCTCGGTGTGCAGCCGCCTTGCGGCATCCGGCATGTAAGCGGCGACCGGTGCCCCGATCGCGACTATGGGACGGTGCAAGGTCAGCGCGCAGCCCAGGTCGCTGCCGTTCCGGCCGTGGAAGGCGCGCTCGAGCATGGCCTGCGCCATCGGCTCCCGTTCCCAGGCTGCCTTGCCGATTTCGTCCTCGAAGATCTTGCTCACCAGCTCCTGAGCTACCCGTTCGGATAGTCCATTGACGACCCGTGTGCAAAACTCCTCGACCGGTAGCGCGGCCTGAGCGGCCAGGATCTCGGCGCCCAGGCGCGCGGCCTCGCCGTTCCAGGCCGTATAGCGGCCCAAGACGTGCAGCGCATCGCTGGGCGTAAAGCCGGCCCGGCGCACCAGCAGCCTGGCCTCTAGCTCTTCGATCCGCTTCTGCACCAGGCCGCCGCCGCGTTTGAGCGGAATGAGGGCGCTGAACGATAGGGGGCCATCAACCAGCCGAGCTAGTATGCTCCGATCACCCTCGTCCAGCAGCGTGCCGCTTGATCGCCCAAGCACCAGAAACTCGCCCTTGTCTTCGCGTCGCCGATTACCGCCCGCGTTGCTCTGTCTACGCAGCTCGGACAGCACATCCGGGTGTTGGGCCGCGAGCAAGGAGAGCGGGACGACCCGTCGTGGGCCGATGCACAGGTGGCGCTCTTCGTCGAAGCGCACGTAGCTGTCTCCGCCCAGGCCCGTGGTATGGACGTCTACGGCCTCCACCATCGTGCGCCAGCCGCCCACGCGTGCGCCATCCTGGTTCAGGATGGGCCATCCGTTACGCAGGGCGGCGATATCCGTCGTAGTGCCGCCCACGTCGACGACCCAGACGTCTTTGCGGTCCGCCAGGTGCGCGGCGCCGACGACGCTGGCCGCAGGTCCGGAGAGAATCGTTTCGATGGGGCGCTCCGTGGCCCATTCCGCCCGCACCAGCGATCCGTCGCCTTTGACGACCATCAGGGGGGCTGAGATACCCTGTTCCTTGAGCGTCTGTTGGACCGACCCGATCAGCTCGCGCAGGGGCAGGATCAGGTGCGCGTTGAGCGCGACGGTGGTGGCCCGGCGGACGGCATTCAGCCGGCTGGTCAGCTCGTGGCCACACGTCGCGGGCCTGCCGGTCAACTGCTCGATCAATGCTTTGACGCGCAGCTCGTGGGCGGGATTGCGCACGCTGAAGTAACCGGAGACGGCAAACGCTTCTACGGAGTCCCGGCGGGCCAGGATCGCTGCCCGAGCGGTCTCTTCATCCAGCGGCGCGACCTCGTTCCCCATGTGGTCGTGCCCACCGCCCAGATAGACCACATCGCTCGTCGCCAGCTCGTGCTCGAAACCGAATTGTTGCATGAGGGCAGGATCATAGCCGATGAGCAGCAGACACACCGTGCCGCGGTGTCCCTCGGCCAACGCATTGGTGGCCAAGGTGGTGGAGAGGGCAACGAGCACAATGTCCGCGGGCGTGGCTGGCGCCGGCGAGGCCGCGGCAGCGGCAAACACCTGGACCATAGCCGAGCGGATGCCGAGCGCCAGGTCCTGGCGCGTGGTGACAGCCTTGGCGCCGGCCAGCACCCGTCCAGTAGCGTGTTCGACCAGCACGGCATCAGTGTAAGTGCCCCCGGTATCGATACCTAAAGCGAGATTCATTGACCGTTTCTCCTCAGGCCGCGCGGTTGATGCGCTGCGTGGCGCGCGGACTCTGCCGCTGGTGTGACAGGGCAACCAGCGCCGGGCGAAGACTGACGAGCATGAGCAGGGTGATGATCACCGTCGAAGTCAGGCACCAGGCGCAGACAGCCCGAATGACAAAGGGCTCGAGACAAGTCAGGTAGAGCGAGAAAAGCACGCCCAAGAGCGCCATCGCGAACACGGACAGCGGCGCGCACACGGCCGGCTCTTCCGTACCGCGGCGCCCCCACGCCCAGGCGGCCAGGATACTGAGATCGCCCAGCGCCCCCAGCACCCCGATGGGCAGCACGCCGAACAGCCTGGCGTAGGCGCTGCTCTGCACTGCGTTACAGTCACCCACCGGCCCGCAAACCGCCGGCACAGCCTGGGTTTCGACATACGCCAGGTACCCGGCCACGCCCAGGCCGGCCAGGGCCAGGAAGGGGATCAGACCGGAGCACCAGGCCGGTCGCAAGCTGCCAACTGCCCGGCCCACACCCCGGACCAGGGTCACAAACGTGTAGACGAGCGCCAGCGCCATGGCCGCCAGGATAGCGATGGCCAGCGCAAAGCCGTTGCTGGCGGCGTGGCCGGGCGTCGCCGCCGGGACGGCGGCT
>Ga0209746_1001572_pt1 | contig 10846 bp, 8 predicted proteins | sample BarGraNGADG00211_3_FD_184496 | JGI IMG/M metagenome (GOLD analysis project Ga0209746, IMG submission 184496) | Arctic peat soil microbial communities from Barrow, Alaska - Barrow Graham LP Ref core NGADG0011-211 (SPAdes) (version 2) | ecosystem: Environmental > Terrestrial > Soil > Wetlands >...
CGTGCTTCTTGCTCACCCCGCCGCCGACCACGATCAGGTCGTGCCAGACCAGGTCCTCGACCACCCGGAAGTACCGCTGCAGACGCTCCGCCCACTGTTCCCAGTCCAGGTCGTCACGCTCGCGCGCGGCGTCGGAGGCGCGGAGCTCGCCGTCGTACCCGTCGACCTCGACGTGGCCCAGCTCGATGTTCGGCACGAGCCGCCCGTCGACCACCAGGCAGGTCCCGATGCCGGTGCCAAGGGTGACGACGAGCACCACGCCGCCGTTGCCGCGTGCCGCGCCGTACAGTGCCTCGGCGTAGCCGGCGGCGTCGGCGTCGTTCACCGTCAGGACCTTCCGGCCCGTTGCCGCGGCCAGCACCGACGACACGTCGGTGCCGATCCAGGCGTCGTCGACGTTCGCGGCCGTCCGGGCCACCCCGTGCTGGATCACCGCCGGGAAGGTCACCCCGATCCGGGCTCCGGGTGGCAGGTCGAACGCCGAGACGAGCTCGGCCACCGTCGCCGCGACCGCTGACGGCGTGGAGGGTTGAGGGGTCGGGATCCGCAACCGGTCGGCGAGGAACTCCCCGGTGGCCAGGTCGACCGGCGCACCCTTGATCCCGCTGCCGCCGATGTCGATGCCGAACCCGACGGTCGGTGCGGGCCGGTGCTGGTTGTGGCTCATGGCAGGGTCAGGATCTCCGCTCCGGTCTCGGTTACGACAAGGGTGTGCTCGAACTGCGCGCTGCGCCTCCGGTCACGGGTGACGACGGTCCAGCCGTCGTCCCAGATGTCCCACTCGTAGGTGCCGAGGTTGATCATGGGCTCGATGGTGAAGACCATCCCCGGCTCGATGACAGTGGCATGCAGCGGCGCCGCGTCGTAGTGCGGGACCACCAGGCCGGAGTGGAACGACTCGCCGACGCCATGGCCGGTGAAGTCCCGCACCACCCCGTAGCCGAACCGGGCGGCGTACCTCTCGATCACCCGTCCGATCACGTTGACCTGCCGCCCCGGAGCCACGGCCCTGATCCCACGCATCATCGCCTCGTGGGTCCGTTCGACGAGCAGGCGGGACTCCTCGTCGAGCTCGCCGACGCCGAACGTGGCGTTGGTGTCGCCGTGCACCCCATTGAGGTAGGCGGTGATGTCGACGTTGACGATGTCGCCGTCCCGCAGCACCGTCGAGTCCGGGATCCCGTGGCAGATCACCTCGTTGACCGAGGTGCACAGGGACTTGGTGAACGGCACCTGCTCCGGGTGCGGCTGGTAGTGCAGGGTCGACGGGTACGCCCCGTTGTCGCAGAGGAACTCGTGACCCACCCGGTCCAGGTCGTCGGTGGTGACCCCTGGTGCGACGTGGCGACCCACTTCGGCGAGTGCCTGGGCTGCGATCCGGGAGGCGACCCGGATCCGCTCGACGGTCTCGGCGTCCTTGACCTCCGAGCCGGTGAACCGCGCCTCGCGGTCCTTGCCGACGTACTCGGGGCGCGCGATCTGCGCCGGCACGCTCCTGATCGGGCTGATGGTCCCGGCCTCGAGCGTGCCCTCCGGCGCGTGCGTGAGCGACATGCCTGGCAGTCTACGTAAGCGGGGGAGTCGACCAGAGGAGCCGCATGGACCAGATCAGCCACTGGGGCACGGGCGAGCCGGACCCGGACTTCTGGGTGAACCTTCGCACCGGCGAGGTGGAGCAGGGCCGGCAGAGCCCCGCGGCGGACCGGATGGGTCCGTACCGCACGCGCGAGGCCGCCCAGCATGCGTCCGACACGGCGGACCAGCGCAACGTGGCCTGGGACGAGGAGGACCGTCGCTGGAACGACGACCGCTGGCCTCGGGAGTCCGGCCCCGCCGCACCGTGAGGCGCGGGCCCTACTCCGCGAAGCTGTGCTCGTCGTCGGGGAACGTCCGCGAGCGCACCTCGTCGTTGTAGGCGCGAGCGGCGGCGGCCAGCTCCTCGCGCAGCCGGCCGTACCGCTTGGCGAACCGCGGCGTCCAGTCCGACAGACCCGCCATGTCCGGCCACACCAGCACCTGGCCGTCGCACTGCGCGCCCGCCCCGATCCCGATGGTCGGCACGGCGAGGATCTCGGTGATCCGGGCCGCCAGCGGCGCCGGCACCATCTCCAGCACGACGGCGAACGCGCCGGCCTCCTGCAGCGCCAGCGCATCCTCGCTCAGCCGCTCGGCGGCGTCGGCACCTCGGCCCTGGACGCGCTTGCCGCCGAGGGTGTTCTCGGACTGCGGAGTGAACCCGAGATGACCCATCACCGGGATCCCGGACGACGTGAGCAGTCGCACGTGCTCGGCCACCCGCCGGCCGCCCTCGAACTTCACCGCATGGGCGCCGCCCTCCTTGAGGAACCGGACGGCGGTGTCGAACGCCTGCTGCGGCGACGACTCGTAGGAGCCGAACGGCAGGTCGGCGACCACCAGGGCGCGCCGGACCGCGCCGGCGACGGCCCGAGTGTGATGGATCATCTCGTCGACGGTCACCGGGATCGTCGAGGGATAGCCGTAGAAGTTGTCGCCGAGGGAGTCCCCGACCAGCAGCACGTCCGTGCCGACCTCGTCGAAGATCTGCGCGGTCGGCGCGTCGTAGGCAGTGAGCATGGTGATCCGCTCGCCACGCTCCTTGGCCTCGCGCAGGTGGTGCACGCGGACCCGACGCGGCGGGCGTGGCGGCTGGTCGTCGGGGCCAGGCGCCGCAGGCGTCGCCTGGGTGCGGCGGGCCTGCTCCGAGGGGTCGGTCATCGGGGGTCTCCGTTCGGTTCCCGCCAGCGGTTGGTGACGGGGAGTCTACGGTCGCGGCCGAAGGCCAGCGCGGTCACCTTCGGCCCCGGCGGGTACTGCCGGCGCTTCCACTCCGCCCGGTCCACCAGGGCCAGCACCTTGTCGACGACGGCGGGGTCGAACCCGCGCGCCAGCAGCTCCGCGCGGCCCTCGGCGTTCTCGACGTAGGCGTCGAGCACCTCGTCCAGCAGGTGGTACGGCGGGAGGGAGTCGGTGTCCACCTGGCCGGGGGCGAGCTCGGCCGACGGCGGCTTGGTGATCGAGGCCTCCGGGATCGGCGGGACCGCGCCGGCGGAGCTGGCCGCCTCGTTCCGCCACCGCGCCAAGGCCCACACCCGCGACTTGTCGACGTCCTTCAACGGCGCGAACCCGCCGACGGCGTCCCCGTAGATGGTCGAGTACCCCACAGCGAGCTCGGACTTGTTCCCGGTGGCCAGCACCAGGTGGCCCTCGACGTTGGAGATGCCCATCAGGATCACGCCGCGGATCCGCGACTGCAGGTTCTCCCCGGCGATCCCCGGCAGGTCCATCTGACCCTCGAAGGCGTCCACCATCGGCGCGATCGGCTGGACCCGGTAGTCCGCGCCGATCCGCCGGGCGAGGTCGGCGGCGTCGTCCCGGGAGTGCTGGGAGGAGTGCCGCGACGGCATGGAGACGCCCACCACGTTGGGACCGCCGACGGCGTCGGCGGCCATCGCCGCCACGAGCGCCGAGTCGATGCCCCCGGACAGGCCGAGGACCACCGAGCGGAAGCCGTTCTTGGTCGCGTAGCCGCGCAGGCCGGTGACGACCGCCTGGTAGATCTCCGCGTCCGGCTCGAGCGGGGTGGCGACCGAGCCGGGTCGGGCCGGCTGCCCGGCGTCTCCCAGGTCCCACAGCAGCAGGTGCTCGACGAACTGGGGCGCCCGGGCCAGCAGGGTCCCGTCCGCCGCGACCACGAACGACCCGCCGTCGAAGACCAGGTCGTCCTGGCCGCCGACCATGTTCACGTAGGCCACCGGGGCGGCCACCTCCGCGGCCCGACGGGCGGCGAGCTCGGTGCGCACACCGACCTTGCCCTCCTCGTACGGAGAGCCGTTGAGCACGACGAGCAGGTCGGCGCCGCCCATCGGGGGCAGCGGCCCGCCGTCCGCCCAGATGTCCTCGCAGATGACCACGCCGACCCGCCGGCCGGCCACCCCGACGACGCAGCCCTGCTCGCCGGCGGCGAAGATCCGGAACTCGTCGAAGACGCCGTAGTTGGGCAGGTGGTGCTTGTCGTACCGGGCCAGCACCGACCCGCGGTGCAGGACGACGGCCTGGTTGGTCGCCCGCCCGTCAGGCGTCCGGCCCAACGTGCCCAGTACCACGACGACGTCGTCAAGGCCGCGGTCGCTCAGACCGGTGACGACGTCGTCAAGGGCGCGGTCGGCGGCACGTGCGAACGAGTCCCGCAGTGCGAGGTCCTCGATCGGGTAGCCGGTGATGGTCATCTCGGGGAAGGCCACCAGGCCGGCGCCCGCCTGAGCGGCGGTCGCTGTCCAGGCGAGGATGCGCTCGGCGTTCCCCGCGACGTCCCCGACGCAGGTGTCGATCTGGGCCATGGCGATGCGCAGCGCGACCATGGTCACCACACTATCCGCGGCGCGGGGGGCGCTCCGGCCCGGTAGTCCGGACGTCCCGTCGGTCGCGGCGACACATGGCCGCAACCTTGGTGGGGCAGGATGTGGTCATGGACAGGCAGCAGGAGTTCGTCCTCCGCACCGTCGAGGAGCGGGACATCCGCTTCATCCGTCTCTGGTTCACCGACGTTCTCGGGGTGCTCAAGTCCGTCGCGGTGGCGCCGGCCGAGCTGGAGTCTGCCTTCAACGAGGGCATCGGCTTCGACGGCAGCGCGATCGAGGGCCTGACCCGGGTGTTCGAGGCCGACATGCTCGCCAAACCCGACCCCTCGACGTTCCAGGTGCTTCCCTGGCGCGGCGAGACGCACGGGACCGCGCGGATGTTCTGCGACGTGCTCACGCCGGACGGTCAGCCGTCGCTGGCCGACCCCCGCCACGTGCTCACGCGGGCGCTGGCCCGGGCGACCGACAAGGGGTTCACCTTCTACACCCACCCCGAGGTCGAGTTCTACCTGTTCGAGAGTCCCGCCGACCCGACCAAGCCCCTGGTCCCGGTGGACTCTGCCGGCTACTTCGACCACGTACCGCGGGGCACCGGGCACGACTTCCGCCGGGCCGCCATCTCGATGCTGGAGTCGATGGGGATCTCGGTGGAGTTCTCCCACCACGAGGCCGGGCCCGGCCAGAACGAGATCGACCTGCGCTACGCCGACGCCCTCACCACCGCGGACAACATCATGACCTTCCGCACGGTGGTCAAGGAGGTGGCCCTCGAACAGGGCATCTACGCCTCGTTCATGCCAAAGCCGCTGGGAAACCAGCCGGGCTCCGGCATGCACACCCACCTGTCGCTCTTCGAGGGCGACCGCAACGCCTTCTACGAGGCGGCCGCTCCCATGGAGCTGTCCCAGACCGGGCGCCGGTTCATCGCGGGCCTGCTGCACCACGCCGCTGAGATCACCGCCATCACGAACCAGTACGTGAACTCCTACAAGCGGCTGTGGGGCGGCGCCGAGGCGCCGTCGTTCGTCTGCTGGGGACACAACAACCGTTCCGCGCTGGTGCGGGTGCCGTTGTACAAGCCGGGCAAGGGCAACTCGACCCGCGTCGAGTACCGGGCGGTGGACTCCGCCACGAACCCCTACCTCGCCTTCGCAGTCATGCTCGCCGCCGGCCTCAAGGGCATCGAAGAGGGCTACGAGCTGCCCGACGGCGCGGAGGACGACGTCTGGGAGCTGACCGAAGGGGAGCGCCGGGCCCTCGGCATCCAGCCGCTGCCGTCCTCCCTCGAGCAAGCGGTGTCGATCATGGAGACGTCCGAGCTGGTGGCCGAGACCCTCGGCGAGCACGTGTTCAACTTCGTGCTGCGCAACAAGCGCGAGGAGTGGAACGCCTACCGCACGCAGGTGACCCCGTTCGAGCTCATGCGGTACCTGCCGGTGCTGTGAGCACCGGCCGCCCGACGACGCCGTGACCACCGCTCCCGGATCAGGCGGCAGGCCGGCGCGGACCCTGCGCGGGACCCTCGTGCGGTTGGGCTTCGGTGACCCGGCGCGCGCGGCGGACCTGCTGGCCGGCGCCCCGGTGTGCGCAGCCGTCGGTGTGGTCGACGAACGGTCGCCCCTGCTCGACGCGCTCGGTCGGGTGGCCTCGCCGGATGAGGCGGTGCTCACCCTGACCCGGCTGCTCGAGGTCTGCTCCGGCAGCCGGCTGCACGACCGGCTGTGCGAGATGCTCCGCGGGACCGGGCCGAGCCGGGACCGGCTGCTCGCGGTCCTCGGCGCGTCGACGGCCCTCGGTGACCACCTGGTGCGCCATCCCGACGACCTGGCGGCGCTCGCGGGTGAGGACCTGCTGGCAGACGAGGTGACCGTGCGGGGTGAGCTGCTCGCCGCCGTCGGGGCAGTCGGGACGTCCCCGGGACAGGCTCCGGTCGCCACGCTCACCGGCCAGGACGGTATCGACGCGTTGCGGCGCGCCTACCGTCGGCGGTTGTTGATGATCGCCGCGGCGGACCTGACCGCGCCCGAGGCGACGGCCGTGCTGCCCGCTGTCGCAGCCACGCTGGCTCACCTGGCGGGTGCCGCCCTCGAGACGGCCCTCGCGCTGGCGCGGGCGGAGCACGCCGACCATGCGGTGGCCCGGCTGGCGGTCATCGGGATGGGCAAGTGCGGCGGCACCGAGCTGAACTACGTGAGCGACGTTGACGTGATCTTCGTCGCCGAACCGGCCGACGGTGCATCCGAGACAGAGGCGCTCGCGGTGGCCACGCGACTGGCCAGCGCACTGAGCCGCGCGTGCTCGACGGCGTCCGGCGAGCCGGCCCTGTGGCCGGTGGACGCGGCCTTGCGGCCGGAAGGCAAGAACGGGCCGCTGGTCCGCACGGTCGCCAGCCACCGGGCGTACTACGAGCGCTGGGCGAAGACGTGGGAGTTCCAGGCCCTGCTCAAGGCACGTTTCGTCGCCGGGGACGCCGCCGTGGGGGAGGCCTACCGGCAGGCCCTCGACCCCCTGGTCTGGTCGGCCGCCGAGCGGGAGCACTTCGTCGAGGACGCCCAGGTGATGCGCCGCCGGGTGGAGGAGAACGTCCCGCCGGCGGAGACGGAACGCCAGATCAAGCTGGGAGCCGGCGGGCTTCGGGACGTGGAGTTCACGGTCCAGCTGCTTCAGCTGGTGCACGGCCGGACCGACGCCGCGCTGCGCAGCCCCACCACCCTTGACGCCCTCGCCGCCCTGTCCGCCGGCGGGTACGTCGGCCGTGACCACGCGGCCCGGCTGGCCGTCTGCTACCGCACGCTGCGCGTGCTCGAGCACCGGATCCAGCTGCACCACCTGCGTCGGACCCATCTGATGCCGACAGCCGAGCTGGAGCTGCGGCGTCTTGCCCGGTCGATCGGTCTGCGCACCGGCGGGGCTGACGCCGTCCTGGACCTGTGGCGGACCGTGCGTCGCGACGTCCGGCACCTGCACGAGGAGCTGTTCTACCGCCCGCTGCTGCCGGCCACCGCGCGGCTGTCCCGCGAGGACGTGAGCCTGGCACCCGAGGCGGCGCGCGCGCGGTTGGCGGCGATCGGCTACCGCGACCCGGCGGGCGCCCTGCGGCACATCAGCGCGCTCACCGAAGGCGTGAGCCGGCGCGCCGCGATCCAGCGCCAGCTGCTCCCGGTGCTGCTCGGCTGGTTCGCCGAGGGCAGCGACCCCGACGCCGGCCTGCTGGCCTTCCGCCGGTTGTCGGACGAGCTCGGCACCACCCACTGGTACCTCAAGCTGCTGCGCGACTCCGGCGCCGCCGCCCGACGACTGGCGCGCGTGCTCTCCTCGTCCCGCTACGTGGCCGACGCCCTTGCCCGTTCTCCGGAGTCCGTCGCCTGGCTCGACGACGACGCCGACCTGGCGCCGCGGGAGCACGACCGCCTGGCGGCCGAGGCGGACGCGATCCTGACCCGCCAGAAGGACGTGGCCGAGGCAGCTGTGCTGCTCCGGGCGCTGCGGCGACGGGAGATGGCCCGGACGGCGGTGGCGGAGGTGCTCGCCCTGAGCGCCGTGCCGGTGACCTCAGGTGCCCTGACCGCGGCGGCGGACGTCGTGCTGGCCGGCGCCTTGCGCCTCGCGCAGCGGGAGGTGGCCGGGGACAGGCTGACCCGGATGTCGGTGATCGCGATGGGCCGCCTCGGTGGGCGCGAGATGGGGTACGGGTCGGACGCGGACGTGCTCTTCGTGCACGACCCGTTGCCGGATGTCGACCAGGCGGAAGCCCAGGCACAGGCCACCGCGATCGCCGCCCGGATGCGCGCAGTGCTGGCCGCCACCGGACCCGAGCCGGCCCTCGAGGTGGATGCCGACCTGCGGCCCGAGGGTCGCAACGGACCCCTGGTGCGCACCCTGGCGTCGTACGGGGAGTACTACCAGCGCTGGTCACAGCCCTGGGAGAGCCAGGCTCTGCTCCGCGCCCGGGTCGTCGCCGGTGACCCGGACCTCGGTGACCGGTTCGTCGAGCTGATCGGTCCGCTCCGGTACCCGGCAGGCGGGGTGGATGCGTCTGTGGTGCGGGAGGTGCGCCGGCTGAAGGCACGGATGGAGGCCGAGCGGCTGCCCCGCGGCGTCGACCCGGCCCGGCACCTCAAGCTCGGCCGCGGCGGGCTGAGCGACGTGGAGTGGACGGTCCAGCTGCTGCAGCTGTCGCACGCCCATGAGGTACCGGGACTGCGCACCCCGTCCACCCTGGAGGCTCTGGCTGCGGCGATGGACGCCGACCTGCTCGGTGCCCGGGACACCGCAATCCTCCGGGACGCCTGGCTGCTGGCGTCCCGCCTGCGCGACGGGATCGTGCTGTGGACGGGGCGCGCGGGCGGCGCGATGGCCGACGTCCTGCCGCACGACCGCCGTGCTCTCAACGGGTTGGCCCGGATGCTCGGCCTGCCGCCGGCGGCGGGGGGAGAGCTCGAGGAGATGTACCTGCGGACCGGGCGACGTGCTCGCGCGGTGATGGAGCGCGTCTTCTACGGCTGACTCAGGCCAGGCCGCGCCGTCGTCCCTCGATCTTGGGGCAGGCGTCGGCAACGACGTCCAGCCCGGCGGCCCGGGCCCGCTCCTCCGCCTCCGGGTCGGTCACCCCCAGCTGCAGCCACACGGCCCGGGCGCCGACGGCGATCGCCTCGTCGATCAGCCGGCCCACCCGTGCCGAGTTCACGAACAGGTCGACGACGTCGATCCGGCCGGGCACGTCCGCCAGGCTCGGGTAGCCCTGTGCGCCGTGCACGGTCTCCGCCCGCGGATGCACCGGCACGATGTCGTGGCCGAGCGCCTGGAGGTACGCCGAGACGCCGTAGGCCGGCCGCGCCGTGTTGGTGGAGAGCCCGAGGACGGCCCAGCGCCCCGGCAGCGTGAGCAGTCTGTCGATCACCGCTGGGTCGTTGGCCGGCATGGGACCAGCCAAGCACGAACCGCCGCCGTGGGACCAGCCCCGGGACCCCGATGGGCCAGGTGACGCGCCGGTGAGACGGCTGAGGCCGGCCCGCTCGCACGGTGCCGATCAGCAGTCGTAGTACAGCTCGAACTCGTGCGGGTGCGGCCGCAACCGGACGGGGTCGATCTCGTGGGTGCGCTTGTAGTCGAGCCAGGTCTCGATCAGGTCGGGGGTGAAGACGTTGCCCTCGGTGAGGTAGTCGTGGTCGGCTTCGAGTGCTTCGAGCACCTCGGGCAGGGAACCGGGTACCTGCTGGATGCCGGCGTGCTCCTCCGGCGGCAGCTCGTACAGGTCCTTGTCGATCGGCTCCGGCGGCTCGATCTTGTTCCGGATCCCGTCGAGGCCGGCCATCAGCATCGCGGCGAAGGCCAGATAGGGGTTCGACGACGGGTCGGGCACCCGGAACTCGATGCGCTTGGCCTTGGGGCTGGACCCGGTGACCGGGATGCGGATGCATGCGGAACGGTTGCGGGCCGAGTACACCAGGTTGACCGGGGCCTCGAAGCCGGGGACCAGACGGTGGTAGCTGTTCACGGTGGGGTTGGTGAACGCCAGCAGCGACGGCGCGTGCTTGAGCAGGCCGCCGACGTACCAACGGGCGAGGTCGGACAGGCCGCCGTAGCCCTTCTCGTCGTAGAACAGCGGCACGCCGTCCTTCCACAGCGACTGGTGGCAGTGCATCCCCGAGCCGTTGTCCCCGAACAGGGGCTTGGGCATGAACGTCACCGTCCGGCCGTTGCGGTGGGCGACGTTCTTGACGACGTACTTGAAGAGCATCAGCTTGTCCGCGGACTTGGCCAGCGTGTCGAAGCGGTAGGCGATCTCGCACTGCCCGGCAGTGCCGACCTCATGGTGGGCGCGCTCGACCTGCAGACCGACCTTGTCGAGCTCGAGCACCATCTCGTCGCGCAGGTCGGCGAAGTGGTCGACCGGCGGCACCGGGAAGTAACCGCCCTTGTACGGCGTCTTGTGGCCGAGGTTGCCGCCGTCTTCCTTGCGACCGGTGTTCCATGCCGCCTCGACGGAGTCGATGTAGTAGAAGCTCGCCGACTGGCTGGTGTGGAACCGGATGTCGTCGAAGATGTAGAACTCCGCCTCCGGGGCGAAGAACGCGGTGTCCGCGATGCCGGTGGACTTCAGGTACGCCTCAGCCTTCGCGGCGATCTGGCGCGGGTCGCGGCTGTAGGGCTCGTCGGTGTACGGGTCGACGATCGACATGTTGATGTTCAGCGTCTTCTCGACCCGGAACGGGTCGAGGTAGGCGGTGCTGATGTCCGGGATCAGCTTCATGTCCGACTCGTGGATCGCCTGGAACCCGCGGATCGAGGAACCGTCGAACATCTGACCCTCGGTGAAGAAGGTCGCGTCGGCCGTCGCGGCCGGCAGGTTGAAGTGCTGCATCACCCCGGGCAGGTCGCAGAACCGGACGTCGACAAACGTTACGCCCTCCTTCTTGATGAAGGCGATGACCTCATCGGCCGAACTGAACATCCGGGTTCTCCTT
>Ga0209746_1001573_pt1 | contig 10838 bp, 10 predicted proteins | sample BarGraNGADG00211_3_FD_184496 | JGI IMG/M metagenome (GOLD analysis project Ga0209746, IMG submission 184496) | Arctic peat soil microbial communities from Barrow, Alaska - Barrow Graham LP Ref core NGADG0011-211 (SPAdes) (version 2) | ecosystem: Environmental > Terrestrial > Soil > Wetlands >...
ATTGGCATCGACACTGCTTATGGGAACGGGGGGGCAGCCGATCGCCTTCAGCCCCCTCCAGGTCGCGAGATTCGTCGCTTCGGGACTCGCGAACATGGCCTGGGTCAACTACGGGCCTGACTATCTGAGCGGGATCTGGTTCGGCCGCGTGGACGCGAAATGGCAGGCGCTAGTCCTGATCATCTGCGTCGCGCTGCTGGCCATCGTCATCTGGATGACCGTACGGGTGATGCGCACGCGCGACCCCGCAGTTCGCAGGCGTGAACTCCGGGGCTTCGTACTCTGGATTGTCCTCTTCCTGTCGCTGCTGCTCGCGGCCTCGATCACGTTCAGGCAGGAGTACCGGTGGCTCTACGCCCCGTTCGTCGTCCTGGTCGCCTACTTCTGCTATCAGTACGCGAGGCTGCCCATGCGCGCCGCGCTCAGGTACGCGGTGCTGGCGATCATCTGCATTCTTGCCGTCAGCGCGGACGGCTACTACAAGGCGAACGAGGGCGGCGTGTTCTTCATGGGCTGGCAGGCTGCGGGCGACGCGGCGTACGACTTGACGATAGGCAAGTACGGGCAAGGGATGCGCGATCGCACGTTGTACATCAAGAACGCCAGCGGCCTCTCTGTAACCTTCGGAGGTGACCTGTTTCTCAGCCCCTACTTGGGCAAGGACTACCGCAAGATCGTCTGGGTGGATAGCTTCGCGCAGATCGATCCAGCGACGATCGATCGCGACAGGAGTCTCTTCATGTGGGTTGACTGGTCGCAATCACCAGCCCGACTTGTCACGAGCGAGTAATATCGCACCCCCTTCGGTGTGCTTCGTCTTCACGGGTGGTCTTCTGATGACTGGGTAGGCCTCGAAGGGAGCGCTGCGCTCACCACTCCGATTGCCGTGGACGCGCGACTCACGCTGTTCGTTCCGACATTCATACCCGCCAACCGGCTGGTGATCCGCCTCGATGACAGTGTGGTGTTCGATGCGAGTGTGCCGGGCGGAACGACGCGTTCTTTCACCGCACATCTCCATCATGGTCGGAATGTTGTCAGGGTCACGTGCCAGCATGCCATCTCGCCTGCGTCTCGCGGCGTTGGCGAAGACATTCGACCACTCGGTTGCCATTTGACTGTGCGCAGGCTTTGAGGCCCACCCGAGACTGGAACGGGAACATCTGGTCCAAGGCCTTCGTCCAAGCGAAGCTCGAGGCTGTTGGCTTCCTGAACATTGGGTCCAAGTGGGCGGATGTGATCGGCCAGGCTGCGGCGGTTGATCGCCGACGGCATCACGGACTTCGAGCTGACGTGCCTCGAGATCAACCGGCAAATGCTGCAGCGGGGTCGGGTGTCGTCGTGGTGACCGGCGTGACGATCGGGCACGACAGCGGGGTGGCCGCGGGGTCTGTGGTCACGCGAGACGTGCCGCCGTTCTCCGTGGTGGCCGGGGGCGCCGCGATGATCGCGCTGTTCACCGTGGCCGTGCACCGCAGGTGGCGTGACGTGGGTGCCGTCTGGGCGCTGTACACGGCGGGGGTCGCCGCGTTCTACCTGATGAGACCCGAACCGGACCTGCCCTTCGTCGCGGTCGTGGCTCTCTGCCTGGTCGTGACCGCGGCGGTGGTGGCGTGGGGGATGTATCTCCGGGCCCGACGCCAGCTGGTCGCGTCGCTGCGCGACCGTGCCGAGCGGGCCGAGACCGAGCAGCAGCTACGGGTCGAGCAGGCGCGCCAGGCCGAGCGCGCCCGGATGGCGCGCGAGATGCATGACGTCCTGGCGCACCGGATCTCGCTACTGAGCATGCATGCGGGGGCGTTGGAGTTCCGCCCGGATGCCGGGCCGGACGAGATCGCCCACGCCGCCGGTGTCATCCGCGAGAACGCGCACCTGGCGTTGCAGGATCTCCGCGAGGTGATCGGGGTGCTGCGCGAGGGGTCGGACAGGGTCGGCGCGCGCCCGCAACCGACCCTGGCCGACGTCCCGGCGCTGGTGGAGGAGTCGCGCGTGGCCGGCCTGCGGGTACGTGCGGTCTTCCGCTTCGACGACCTGACCGGCGTGCCCGCCGGGACGGGGCGCAACGCCTACCGGATCGTGCAGGAGGGGCTGACCAACGCGCGCAAGCACGCCGCGGGTGCGCTCGTCGATCTGGTCCTGGAAGGCGCCCCGGGTGCCGGGTTGACGGTGGAGATGAGCAACCGGCCGGGCCCTGACACGAAGCTCGGCGCCCGACGGCCGGGTGACCCGGACGGGATTCCCGGCTCCGGCACCGGTCTGATCGGACTGTCCGAGCGCGTGGCCCTCGCGAGCGGGCGCCTCGAGCACGGGTTCACCGACGCGGGTGACTTCCGTCTGCGCGCGTGGCTACCGTGGCCGGCATGATGCCCGACGGCGGCTCCCGGGCGCCCGGGACCGGCGTCGGGCAGGGCGACGGTCCTGGCTCCCGACTGGTGCGGGTGCTGGTGGCGGACGACGACGCCCTCGTGCGATCGGCGCTGTCGATGGTGCTCGACGCGGCGGCCGGCGTCGTCCTGGTGGGCGAGGTGGCTGACGGCGACGAGGTGCCCGCCGCTGTGGCGGCACACTCCCCCGACGTCGTGCTGATGGATATCCGGATGCCGCGTGTCGACGGGTTGACGGCCACCGAGCTACTCCGCCGGCAACCCGGCGCGCCGGAGGTGATTGTGCTGACGACGTTCGACGTGGACGACTACGTGCTCCGAGCGCTGCGGGCCGGGGCCGCCGGCTTCCTGCTGAAGGACACCCGGCCGGCCGACATCGTGGCTGCGGTGCACAAGGTGGTGGACGGCGAGGCCATGCTCTCGCCCGCCATCACCCGACGGCTGATCGATCTCGTGACGGCCGAGCCGGCAGCACCGTCGCCGACGTCGGGCCGCCGCGGCGAGGACCTGCTCGCACGTCTCACCGAACGCGAACGGGATGTCGCCGTCGCCGTCGGGCGCGGGCTGTCGAACGCCGAGATCGGCGCCGAGGTCTACCTGAGCGTCGCCACCGTCAAGACCTACGTCTCGCGAGTGTTGACCAAGCTCGAGCTGACGAACCGCGTGCAGGTCGCGCTGCTGGTCCACGACGCCGGGCTCACCGGGGAGCGGTGACACACGGATCGCGCAGGTCACGGGCAAGGACGTGAAGGCCGTGCAGATCATCCTCGGGCAGCCGCGAGTCCCCGACGCCCTCAGTCGCGGCGCCTCCGCGTGAACGGTTCGGCATCCGCGGGGCGGGCTCCCGGCGCCGGCGCGAGCGCGAGGCGCAACCGAGCGATTCCGTCGTAGGCCCCTTCGACGCCGGCCCAGGTCCGGCGGTCGGCCGCCAGAGCGGCGAGCATCGCTCCGAGATGCTCTCTGTCGCGTCGACCCGCCTCCTGCACTGCGTCGCTCGGTCGGATGAGGGTCGTCAGCACCGCGAAGTCGATCAGGTGTCGAGACCTGGCTCGGTCGAGGGCGACCTCGACGGTCTGCGTCCGGTCCAGCGCCTGCTGAGCGCCCGGCGTCTCGATCGTCGTCCCGCCGGACGCGCCCCGACGGCCTGCGGCCCGTTCGCCCAGGTCGAGCAGCCCGCTGCACGCCTCGGCCTGGCCACGGCTCATCGGCGGCAGCACGACGCTCATGCGCCAGCGGCATGAGCGGACGCTGTCGTGCCGCCTGCCCAGCGGCCCCAAGGGTGCAGGCCAGAGTGCCGGGCCTAGAGTCGACGGGGTGGGTAGGCAGAACGAACCGACGCCGTCCGAGGTCCACGACAGCGGGCCGTTCTACCACGGCACGAAGGCTGACCTGAGGCCGGGGAGCGTGCTGGAACCCGGCCGCAGCTCCAACTACGGGGAGCGACGAACGGCGAACTACGTCTACCTGACCGCGACCCTGGATGCGGCCACCTGGGGAGCGGAGCTGGCGGTGGGCGAGGGACGCGGCAGGATCTTCCGCGTGGAGCCCACGGGCCCCCTCGAGAATGACCCCAACCTCACGGACACGAGGTTCCCAGGCAACCCGACGAGGTCCTACCGCACCCGGCAGCCACTGCGAGTTGCCGGCGAGGTCGTGGACTGGGAAGGGCACTCCCCCGAGGTGCTCCAGGAGATGCGGGATCACCTCGAGAAGCTCAAGCAGCGTGGCATCGAGGCGATCAACGACTGACCTACCTCGCAGCGGCCGGGTGCTTGAGGCGTTGACTCGATGACGCTCGTGAGTGCCGAGCGAGGGTCCGGCCTGAGAGCGCTGCTTGCTGCGCACACGCATTCTGCTGACACGAGCACGATCCTCAACCGCACACGAAACCGTGGCCGGTTGAGGATCGTGGTGACGGTCGGCGAGAGCGATCGTCACTTGGCTGACTCGTCACGCTCCGATCTGACGAGTCATGGTCACGCGACTGAGGTCCATGCTCCCCTCCGTCTCACTGGGAGACTGGTGGAAGGGAACTTGTCCGATACGCCACTAGGCGATCTTGCGCCGGTAGGCGGCCATGGCGAAGACGTAGGCCAGAACGAGGATGCCGAGGCACCATGCGAGAGCGATCCAGATGTCGCTGCCGACCGGTTGCTGTGCGAACAGATCCTGGATCGTGTTGACGATCGACGTGACCGGCTGGTTCTCAGCGAAGGCCCGCACGGGACCCGGCATGGTGTCCGTGGGGACGAAAGCCGAACTGATGAACGGCAGGAAGATGAGCGGGTAGGAGAATCCGGTGGCACCGTCCATGGACTTCGCGGATAGGCCGGCGATGATTGCGATCCAGGTGAGTGCCAGGGTGAACACGGCCAGGATTCCGGCAACAGCGAGCCATGCCAGTGGGCTAGCCGATGTGCGGAATCCCATGGCGAGGCCCACCAGCACGATGATCACGACCGAGAGCGCGTTGGAGACCAGCGAGGTCAGAACATGTGCCAACAGCACGGACGATCGTGCGATCGGCATGGAGTGGAATCGCTCGAAGATGCCGCTCGTCATATCGGTGAACAACCGAAGGGCGGTGTACGCGATGCCCGACGCGATCGCGATCAGCATGATTCCCGGCAGCAGGTAGTTGACGTAGTTGTCGGTGCCTGTCTCGATTGCCCCGCCGAACACGTAGACGAACAGGAGCATCATGGCGATCGGCGTGATCGCGGTCGTGATGATCGTGTCCACGCTGCGGAATACGTGTCGCATGGAGCGGCCCAGCAGGACGGCCGTGTCTCCGAAGAAGTGTGTGCTCATGACCCGTCCTTACTCGACTCGTCCGTGCCGTTGTTCCCCACGAGTGCGAGGAAGATGTCCTCCAGGGTCGGCTGCTTCTCGACGTACTCGACCTTCGCTGGTGGGAGCAGCTGCTTCAGCTCGGCGAGAGTGCCGTTCGCGATGATGCGCCCTTGATGAAGGATCGCGATCCGATCGGCGAGCTGCTCAGCCTCTTCGAGATGCTGCGTGGTGAGCAGGACGGTGGTCCCCTGCTTGGCGAGCCCCTGAATGACCTGCCACACGTCGAGGCGCCCTTCGGGGTCGAGCCCCGTGGTCGGCTCGTCGAGGAAGATCACCTTCGGCTGCCCGATCAGGCTCATGGCGATGTCCAGGCGACGGCGCATGCCTCCTGAGTACGTCGACACCTTTCGCGATGCCGCATCGGTGAGGTTGAAGCGGGCGAGAAGATCGTCCGCCACCTGGCCGGGGACCTTCAGATGCCGCAGCTTGGCGACCAGCACCAGGTTCTCCCGACCGGAGAGGATCTCGTCGACGGCCGCGAACTGCCCGGTCAGACTGATGGACTCTCGAACTCGGAGTGCTTCCGTCGTGACGTCGAACCCCTGCACGGTTGCTGTGCCGGCGTCCGGTCTCAGCAGCGTGGACAGGATCCGCACGATCGTGGTCTTCCCTGCTCCGTTCGAGCCGAGAAGGGCGAAGATGCTGCCCGGCGCCACCTCGAAGTCCACGCCACGCAGGACGTGCAGCTCCTTGTAGGACTTCTCCATGCTCCGCACACGGATCGCGGGTTCGCGATCCCGTGGGCTTGTCGACGTTGTGCTCATCACGTGTGCCGCTCCCTTCCGTTGGTCGCCCGAGGTCATCGGGCGCGCTGGATGGTGATGTCGCCGTACTGAGTGCGCGCACGTACTGCGACGGTCGGTTCGGACTCGTCGGGAGCGCGGTCGCCGTCGAGCTGGTTGCGCACACGCCCGTCCTTCGAGGACAGGTCGAGCCAGGCGTGGACGCCGGGCCGCACGCCGATGGCGACCGTGCCGTAGCCGCTCTCGACCTGGATGGAACCGCTCGAGACCTCTCCCAGCTGGATGCTGCCGTACGCGGTCTTCGCCGCGACCGAGGCGAGCGCCCTGGTGATCTCGAGGTCGCCGTAGGAGAGCTTTGCTTCGAGGTCACCCCCGGACTCCCCGACCGTGATGCTGCCGTGTGACGCCTTGAGGATCGCGTCGCCGGTGACCGTGCCGATCCGGATCTGACCGTGGTCAGCGGTGATCTCGATCCCACCCTCGGCGGTACCCACTTTCGCGTTGCCGTGCCCGGCGCGCAGCCACAGGTCGCCGGTGGTGTCGACGTCCGCGGCACCGGTCGAGGCTTTGATCCGGGTGGCGCCGAGACGGCCGATGGTGCGCACGCCGCCGACCGCGATCTCGGCGGTGAGCCGTGACCCGGACGGCAGCTCGACCTTGATGTCGACCGAGTCAAATGGGCCTGGGCCGATCCAGCTGAGACGGGGCCGCGGGCCCATGATGGTGACCCGTTGGCCGTCGAAGTCGACCTTGGTCGCCTGCACGCCTCGGTGGTCTACCGCCTTCGTCGGGTTCGTGGGCGACACGGTCACAACGGTGTCGGCGCGGTCACCGGCTATGACCTCGATCGCGCCGACCTGCAGGTTGATGGCGAGGTCGATGGGGGTGGGGGTGTTGTAGGTGGGCATGCTGACGCCTCCCTCTCTCTGGGTGTGTTCGTCCGGCCCCGCGGGTCCGCGTGACTGGTGGATGTGGTGGGCCGGGCCGGTTAGCGCGCCCAGCCGGCGAAGCTGTCGCCGGTGCGCAGCGTGCGCTGCGCAGATCGTCGTTGCTTGGGTTGCAGAGCGGCCGCAATCGCACGGACCAGCCATGCGTTGACGGACAGGCCATCAGCCGCCGCCGCCTCGTCCACCCGCGCCTTCAGTGCGTCCGGTAGACGGAGCGTCGTGCGCGCGGTGCTCGCGTCGTCGAGGTCGACGGGTGCAGCGGGAAGGTCGTCGCTGTCAGGCTCGCTGCTCGGTTGGGTAACGACGAACTCGATCTCGCGTCCGCGCAGCCGCAGGTCAACCGAGCCGGGTGCGAGGTCGCGGGTGATCTCGCCGACCGCGGCCGACAGGACGTCGAGCAGCACGAGCCGCGCCGCGGCATCCAGCAGGGCGGCGAGTCGCTCAGCGACGACGCGAGTGTCCTCCGTGCCATTCTCCGCAGCATCCACCAACTGGCGCTGCAGGTCGCTGACGTGCGGTCCAAGTTCCATACCACCATGGTGACACCGCATCGACGTCATCGCAACCTGCGCTTGACACCATCCGCCGGGATCGCGCTGGCCGACCAAACGGTCGACGCTGGTCGCGCCCCGTGACGCTGCTCATGGGTGCTACATCCCGCTCGATCCACGAAGGCTGTGCCCCAGCACGCGCCTGGTGACCAAGCCAGCACAAGGGCGCCTCGGCGGCGGCTATACGCCGATCGGCTGACACGCGGGTGAATCAGCGGGTGAAAAACCCGCCAAACCCTCAATCGGCGGTCGTGCAGACCAGCGACCTCGCCCTACTGTCCCTCGCACCGACAACCTCGGCCTGGACGCCCCCGCGTCCCGGCTTCCCCCCACCGACCCTCCCCCCAGGTCACCGAGGAGATCGGATGTCCCGCACCTCGCGTCGAGCGGGCTCGGCAGGGCCAGCGCGCCTGACGCTGTCCCGGCGGTTCGCGCTGATCTCCCTGCTCGGCATCGCCATCGTGGCGACCGGCGTCGTCGTGGCAACCGCCCAGGTGATGCGCCAGCAGTCGATCAGCGAGGGCGCGCGCTCCGCCGAGACGCTGACCGACTGGGTGGCCCCCATGGTGCCGATGGAGGCGTTCCAGACCGGCGTGCTCGACGACGCCCGACGCGCGGCCCTCGCGGAGGCCACCGCCCGGCTGGACGGGTCGGTGCTCTCGCTGCGGCTGTGGAACGTCGACGGGATCATGCTCTTCGACTCGGCGTCCGACTCCACTTCGGCGTTCCCCAACTCGGACCAGCTGGAGTCGGCGGCGATCATTGGCGAGGCCGCCGTGCGCATCGGTACACACGTGGCTGCAGCCGGCGAGGGCGAGGTCGGCAGCACCCGTACCGCGCTCGACGTCTACGTGCCGGTCCGCGCCGGCGGACACCTGGTCGGCGCGGCGGAGGTGACCTTCGACCACACCCCTGCCGCGGACACCCAGGCGAGGGCCGTACGGACGATCGCGCTGGCCGCCGGCATCGGGCTGCTCCTGCTGTGGCTGGTGCTCTACCGCACTGTGCACACCGCGTCGCAGAACCTCCAGCGGTCGGCGATGGACAACGCCCGGATGGCGTTGCTCGACTCGCTCACCGGCCTGCCGAACCGGCGCATGCTCCTCCTCCGGCTGGAGCGGGCCGTCAACGCCGCCCACCGCGGCGGGCCGGGGGTCGGCGTCCTGCTGCTCGACATCGACAGGTTCAAGGACATCAACGACACCCTGGGCCACGACCGCGGCGACGACCTCCTCCAGCAGGCGGCCGACCGGCTGCAGGCCACCTTCCGCGGTCGAGACCTGGTGGCCCGCCTCGGTGGCGACGAGTTCGCGGTGCTCCTGGCGGTCGACACGCCGGCGGAAGCCGAGAAGCTGGCCTACCGGGCGCGCGCGGTGTTCGGCGAGCCGTTCGTCCTGGGCGGTCTCGCCGTCCACGTCGCCACCTCGATCGGCGTGGCGGTCCTCCCGGACCACGCCGACGACGTCCGTGGCCTCATGCGCAAGGCGGACATCGCCATGTACACCGCCAAGCAGCACCGGCTAGGCGTCGCGCTGTACGACGTGGCCGCCGACGGCTCGAGCCCGTCCCGGCTGGTCCTCCAGGGCGAGCTGTACGAGTCCCTGTCCCGCCCGGGCGAGCTCACGGTGCACTACCAGCCGAAGATCGACCTGGTCACCGGGAGGACCGTCGGCCTGGAGGCCCTCGTCCGCTGGCGCCACCCCACGCGCGGCTGGATCGGCCCCTCCGTCTTCATCCCGATCGCCGAGCAGTCGGGCCTGATCGACGAGGTCACCGATTTCGTGCTGCGCGCGGTCGTCACACAGCTCGCGCGCTGGCCGAGGGAGGACCGCCTGCCGATCGCCGTCAACCTCTCCGCGCACACCGCCGCCAACCCGGAGATCGTCACCACCATCAAGACCCTGCTGCGCGAGCACGGAGTCGACCCCGAGCACCTTCAGGTCGAGATCACCGAGACCGCGCTGGTCGCCGACCGCACCCGCGTGGTGCCCGTGCTGGAGGCGCTTGACGCCGCGGGAGTGCGCGTGGCGATCGACGACTTCGGCATCGGCCAGACCTCGATCGCCCAGCTGCGCGACCTCCCCGTGAACGTCCTGAAGATCGACCAGCTCTTCGTGGCCGACCTGGCCGACGAGAAGCACGGCGACCGAGCCAGGAGCGTGATCAAGGCGATGGTCGACCTTGCCCACTCGTTCGGCCTCCAGGTGGTCGCCGAGGGGGTCGAGGACGGCACCACTGCCGCCCACCTCCGCTCGCTGGACGTGGATCAGGCCCAGGGCTTCTGGTACTCGCGAGCGGTGCCCGCCGAGGACGTCGTCCTCCGGCAGCGCGAGGTGCTGGCGACCCTCCCCAGACGACCCGCGGCCCGCACCCCGCGACCGCACCCCTACCCCCCAGCCGGGAAGGTGAACCCCCACCCGCCCGGATCCCCAACCGGCGGCCCAGCCGCCCGAAGGAGTCACCATGGATGACCTCATCCGCGAGATGATCGCCCCCGAGCGCCGCAGCGACCTGGACCGCGGCCGGCGCAGCCGGCTCGTCGCGACGGCGCTCACCGTCGCCCTCGCGGCCGTCGGCGTCACGTCGCTCGTCACCGGCGCGCTGTTCAGCGACACCGAGCCGGTGAGCGCGAGCGACTTCCTGACCGGCACCGTCGACATCGTCGCCGACCACTCCACCGACCAGAAGCTCGAGTCCCTGAACATGGCGCCCGGTGACGTCGCGTACGGCGTCGTGCCGGTGTCGAACGGCGGGTCCCTGGAACTGCGCTACGCGGTCGAGGTCACCGGCACCAACCCCGAGCTTCAGGACGCGGACCTCGCCGGGAAGCTGCAGCTCGACGTGTACGCGGACGTCACCAGCTGCGACGCGACGGGGGCGGTGCTGGCCAAGCGGATCGGGGGCCTGTTGGGCGGCGCGCTTACCGCGGCGACCACGATCGTCGGCAACCCGGCGATCGGCTGGCAGACCGGTGACCGTGTGCTCGCGGCCCGCGCGTCGGAGAACCTGTGCGTCTCGGTCGGCCTGCCGCTGGACACCGACAACACGTTCCAGAACACGGACGCTCAGCTCGCGCTGAGGTTCCTCGCCGAGCAGACCGTCAACAACTGACCTGGCACGCGATGACAGCGATCGCCCCCGTCGCGGCCGGCGTCCTCGACATCGGTCGGGGTCTCGGCCCCGCCTGGGCGCGCGCGTCCGGCGCGTTCCGCGAGCTCGTCTGGCCGTGGGCGGCCGGGGCGGCGCTGATCGGCCCTGTGCGCTGGTGGGCCGAGTGCTTCGTGCTGCTCACTGCGTGGTCGCAGACGCCCGCGGCCAGCGCCGGGCGACGGCTTGTCGACCGGATCCTGCGTCCGGTGC
>Ga0209746_1001574_pt1 | contig 10831 bp, 15 predicted proteins | sample BarGraNGADG00211_3_FD_184496 | JGI IMG/M metagenome (GOLD analysis project Ga0209746, IMG submission 184496) | Arctic peat soil microbial communities from Barrow, Alaska - Barrow Graham LP Ref core NGADG0011-211 (SPAdes) (version 2) | ecosystem: Environmental > Terrestrial > Soil > Wetlands >...
GGTTTTGTCGCATGGCCAGGCACACAACATAATCCTAATGTGCCTCGCGGAGCAAACGGAGTTCCCAAGCAGGGCGCCGGTACAATTGCCGTTATCGGGAATTTAAAAGAAATGACCCCGGAATGGCTTACTTGAGCGAGTATTTTAGGATATGGAGTTTCACTGTTTGTGGGAATAGGAATACCCATTCCCATTCTGGATGAAGACATGGCGCTTTTTACAGCGGTAAAAGACGAAAACATTTATACTCAGATTTACGATTACAGTATGGATTATCCCAAAGGCAATCCCAAACCTCTGGCAGAAGTAAGTTATAAGGATTTACGCAGCGGAACAATAATTATCGATGAGAAAAAAATTATCACCGCTCCTTTATCCAGTTATTATAAAGCCAGACAGATTGCCAATATATTAAAAGAGTGGATTGAAAGTGGTCGCTTCATGCTGGGCGAGCCGCAACAAATTTTACCTTCCGTGTAATATATTATCAGCTTCTTATTAAATCCCTTTCTTCACAGCTTATTGCCTTTGGTTTCTGTTTTTTGCTAAAACTGCGTATTGTCATGCCTGATTTTATCTCATCTCTTAGAGTCAAAAAAAATCTGCGTTTGTGTTGAAATAATTAATAATTATTCGCAATATTCATTAATATTAAGCAATATTAATGAATATTAAACAATATTCTTGACTTTTGTTTTAAATTAGTTTCTTATAGTCATTAAATGAGGGATCGCTTTAATTTATGGCAGATAATATAAAGAAAAATCACGTAAAAAAATTTCGGGAAACAATTCCTTTGAGTATATCTGAATTGGCGAGGAAGGCGGGGTTAACTCCGCAAACACTATCCAAAATGGAGAAGGGCGTGTCTACAAGAAAGAATTCAGAATTGAAGGTAGCTAAAGCATTGCAGAAACCATACGAAGAAGTATTTCCTTGCAAGTGAACTGAAGTATTTTTAAAAAGCTCATTTGTTTTTTATTGTAAAGAGATTGACACCTGATGAAAATAGGCAGATATTTAATTTTCTTTTTGCTGTTAATGGCTCTATTGATAACTTTTGGCAACAGAGGATTTGTTGATAATTACTTAATGAGCAAACGCCTGGCTCAGTTAAAATCGCAGACCGCAGAGATAACAATGGAAAACAACGAATTGGGAAAGAAGATAATTTTGTTGCGCAACGACATTAACTACATAGAAATGATAGCTCGTAATGAATTAGGTATGGTTAGAAAAGGAGATATTGTTTACCGGTGGGCAAAATGATGAAAAAAGCATGCTTAGTTAAAAATAATGTGATGGTGCTTTAATGCTAAATTTTAAAGAAATTTTTTCAGGGCAAAAGAGACTTGTTGGTTTAGATATCGGTTCAAGTTCTTTAAAGTTAGCCGAAATAATAAGTAGCTCTAAAGGCCATTATCTTAACCGTTTTTCGGAGATTCCTCTTCCCAGAGGAATAATTGTTGACGGTGTTTTGGCGGACCCCGGTGTTTTATCTATAAAAATCAAAGAAATTTTCAAGCACTCCGGTTGGGGTAAAAAAGGAGTTGTTACTTCCATTGCCGGTAATTCAGTTATTGTAAAAAAATTAACATTACAACAAATGAATGAAGCAGAATTTCGCGAATTAATCCATGATGAAGCAGGCAAGTATCTGCCCTTTGATAATATGGATGATGTTAATTATGATTTTCAGATTTTGGGTGAAAATAACTATAACCCTAATCAGATGGATATTATTATTGTAGCCGCCAAAAAGGAAGTGGTTAATAGTTATCTTGAGGCGGTTACAGCCGCTGGCCAGAATGTTGCGATTATGGACGTGGCTCCTTTTGTTCTGGAAACTTTGTACGAAGCTAATTATGAATTTGATAATGATGAAATCGTTGTAATTATTAACATTGGAGCGAGCACCACTGGCATCAATGTCATCAAAGGCGGCATGTCAATTTTTACCAGAGATTTTTCTTTGGGCGGTAACGCAATAACTGAAAGTCTGCAGGAGAAATATAAGACAACTTTTGAAGAAGCAGAAAAAATGAAAATAGAAGGAATCGCCAATGGCAGTGAAGGAGATAATCTGGATTTAAAAAACAGCATTCTGGAATTTGCCCAACCGATTTGCCTGGAGATTGAAAGATCCATTGATTATTTTCGTTCAACTTTTGGCGGCGAAGATATTAAGCAAATATTGCTTGCCGGCGGTTCAGCTAAAGTTTACAATTTAGCAAAACATTTATCGGAAGCCATTAATGTAAAAACTGAATTAATCAATCCGTTTTTGAAAATTGGCTACAACAAAAGAAGCATTGATGTAAAAAAATTAGAAAGCATTAAACCAGTTGCCGCGACTGCTATCGGTTTGGGCTTAAGGAAAATAGGCGACAAATGATTAAAATTAATCTTTTACCCTATCGCGAGAAGGAAAAAAAAGAAAATTTTGTTCAACAAATATATATTATTGCGGGTTCATTCATTTTCTTTATTCTTGTTCTTGTATTGCTGCAAGTTAGGGTAAGTTCTTCAATTGGTAATTTAGAAAATCAATTAAAGGAATCGGAATCTACCTTGGCCGATTTAGATAAAAAAATAGGTAATCTGGAAAAATATAAAAATCAGAAAAAAGACCTGGAACAAAAATTAGGGGTAATTGCAACGTTAGAAGAAAACCGTTTAGCTCCGGTAAAAACTTTAGACAATCTGGCCATGCTTGTTCCCTCGCAAAATATCTGGCTTGTTAAGATAACACAAAAAGGAGACAAAATTAATATTGAAGGAATAGGCAGAGACAATATCGCTGTGGCCGATTTTATGAAAAGTATTGAAAATTTTGATCCGATAAAATCAGTGGATCTCATATCTTCCAAAAAGACGGATGTTTCCGGCATTACTTTACAGCAGTTTAATTTTTCCTGTGTTTTGAAAAAAGGATTTTAATATATGGCCATGACTTTCAACGATATAAAAAAAATGTCTGCTAAGGCCAAGGTTGCGGTTGTATTTCTATTAATCTTATTAATTGGTTATTTAGATTGGTTTTACTTTTTATCTGCGGCGATAGAAAAGAAAAATTCTATAACTGCACAACTTACAGAGATGCAGGGGAAAATTAAAGAAAAAACAAAAATTGCCGAGCAGATTAATAAATACATGGCTGATGTAGCGGTCTTGCAAGAAAGTTATAAAACAGCTTTACAAAAGCTTCCCGACCAGCGGGAAATTCCTATTCTTCTCCATTCTATAGCATCGGCAGGCAGAGATGCTGGCGTTGAGTTTTTATTGTTTGAACCAAAAGCTTCCGTGCCTAAAATGCTGGAAAAACAGTCTGCGGCGGAACCCAAACCGGCGGACACCTCTAAAGCTGCTGATGTTAAAAAGGCGCACCCGGCGGAAGAGCCTCTTTATGAAGAAATACCGGTAGCAGTATCTGTAATTGGCACTTTCCAGAACATTCTTTACTTCTTTTATAAGGTGGCTAAGTTGCCGCGGATTGTCAATTTTTCTGATATTTCCATGGGGGATAGAAAGGATGTAAAAGGAAAGGGACAACTTATTACGCTATCATGTTCGATTAAAACGTATATGTTTCTTGAAAAAAAAGAAAAAGCAAGTGAAAAAACAAAATGAAAAAAATAAAATTAGTTTTTCTTAACACCATTATAATTATTTTTATTACAGCCTTTTTTGCTTATGCCGGTGAAGTAAAAAAGGCCTCAACCTCGATTGCTCCTGCTTCCGTAAAAGTTGCGCCTGCCGCGAAACAAACTCCAATTCAAAATCCGGCTTCGCCTGCGCCGGCCGCGAATGTAACGCCTGTTGCGCCAAATTCAATTAAAAATCCAACTCTGCCTGCGCCAGTTCCAGCCTCAACTACAGCTCCGGTGGATAATTATAGCTATAACCCATCGGGCAAGCCAGATCCTTTCCGGCCTTTTATTATAGCAGAAATACTTGAGAAAAAGAAAAACGAAACAAAAGAAAAAGAAAAAGAAAAAAAAGCTGTTCTCTCCATTTTCCCATTGCAGAGAGCCGAAACGGAAAAATACAGAGTAGTGGGAATTGCCGGTGATAAAGATCACCGTGTGGCTGTTGTTGAAGATACCGCAAAAAAGTTTTATCCTTTATTAATTGGGACACGAATTGGATTGAGTAATGGTAAAGTAATTGAGATCATGGCTGATCGAGTCATCGTGGAAGAAAATGAAAACAAAAAAACAAAAAGAATAATTTTAAAACTGCGCAAAAATTAGAATGAGGTAGAATCATGAAAAAATATTTATCCAGAATATTTATTGTCTTTGTAATTATTGCTTGGATTGTTACATATATTACAGGATATTCTTTTGCTGCCCCAACAGCGGATAACAATAAAGCGCCTGAAAATAAAACAGAAGCTAATACTGCCAATCTCGGGAATCTGGAAAATGTTTTATTTGCCAAGTCACCCGGCAAAGAGAGGGTTCAACTTGTTGTTTCTAAGCAGCCTTTAGTTGATGTAAAAAGTAAAGTTAACGGCAGTTACTTGATTAAACTGGAAGATATGCGGGTGCCGGAAAATCTGCGCCGTTTCCTGGGAGAGGGAGAATTAAACAACATTATAAGCGTGCTTCCATCGCAACAAGTAATAAAAGGTAAAAATTGGGTTTACTTAAATATTACTGCTAATAAGATTGTTCCCTATTCCATACGGCAAGAAGGGCCCAATGTGTTAATTGATTTTAATGTTTCAGCTTTGGAGGAAAAGAAGATCAGTGCTTCTCCAAAAATCGCAACGAAAAAAGTAGTCGCAAAGGTTATCGCGGAAACCGCCGCAAATGTTGATGATTTTAAAAAAGATGATGCCGGAGCGCATGCTAATAAAGAAACAGTGAAGAAATATACAGATCGAGTAATATCTCTTGATTTTCAGGACGCGGACATAAAGAGCGTTTTGCGTTTGATGGCTGAATACGGCAATATCAGCATAGTTTCCAGCGATGAAGTAAAAGGAACGATAACGCTAACCATGAAAAATGTTCCTTGGACAAAAGCTTTGGATACTATACTTGACCTCAATAGTTTGTCTAAAAAACAAGAAGGTAATGTCATCATAGTGACAACCCTGGAGAGAAAGAAAAAAGATGAAGCTGACAGAGTAAAGGCTAACGATGATCAAAATAAAGCGGATGATGAGCGGAAAGCCAGAGAACAAAAGATGATGGCGGATAAAGGTTTATTAAAGCAGATATTGATTGAAGCAAAGATTGTCGAGGCAACAGAATCATTTGTCAGAAATATCGGAGTGCAGTGGGGTTTTGGAAATCAGCAGAAGGTTAGCGGCGGCACTTATGGATTAGGTCTTACTGGCGGTAGCAATTCATCGAATGCAAACTCGCATTTACAATCTTACCCCTCTCAAATTGGTGTTACCGATTCTTCGGGGAAAGCTTTAGCTATGGCTGCTGTAAATTTCCCCACGACGATGGCTTCTCCGGCTATAGGTCTCGTGTTTGGCGGAGCGACGGGCTTTCTAGAAACCCAACTGGCCGCTTTGGAAACTAACGGTAACGGGAAATTAATTTCTTCTCCCAAGGTCGTGACTATGGAAGGCATCAAGGCTGTTATCAAGCAGGGCGCTGAAGTCCCGTATACAACTCCGGCGTCAGGCACATCACCGGCAACCGTTTCTTTTAAAGAAGCCTTGTTGAAGTTGGAAGTAACGCCGAAAATAACGGATGAAGGAAAAATTTCCATGGAGATTTCAGCAAGCAATGACAGTCCCGATTATGCAAATTCAGTGCAAGGCAATCCTCCCATCAAAAAAAGCGAAGTTCAATCAAAGGTTGTTATTAGTGACGGAGACACGGTCGTTATTGGCGGCGTTATGTCGACGCAAGAAGATATACAGGACACTGGATGGCCATTTCTTCAACATATTCCCGTTTTGGGATGGTTATTTAAAACCCAGACTTCTGACAAGATCAGAAAACAATTATTGATTTTTGTGACACCTAGGATACTAAAAGGCGATAAATTTACGGAAAGTTCAGAAAAAATAATAAATCCCTGATTCCATTACCCATGCGTGGTTTTTTGTTTAAGAAAAGATTAGAATAAAATGAAACTGACTATAAGCAAAGTTGTTTTTTTCTTTATTTGGGGAGCGGCATTTCTTTGTTGCTCCTGCACTTATACTCCCTGGCACAGACAGCAATCAGAACTTTTTTTGAATAAGGGAATTTCTTATATAGAAATGGGACAATATAACAATGCCTTGAAAGATCTGTTGGAATCTGAAAAATATTATTCCGGTAACCCGAAAGTTCATTATTATTTAGGCATGTCCTATCATGGCAAAGGAATGAAAGACAAGGCCGTTGAAGAATTCAAAAAAGCAATTTCTCTGGATGGAAATTATTCCGAAGCGCATAATTATTTAGGCACATTATATATGGATGAAGGACTCTGGGATCAGGCTATTGCGGAATTTGATAAGGCTCTGGTCAATCCCATATATGATACGCCATCCATGGCTATTTATAATTCGGCGTGGGCCTATTATTCCAAAAAGGATTATAAAACGGCTTTGAATAAATATCAGGAAGCTCTCAGAGTAGATCCCATGACCAGATTGCGTCCGCAAATTGAGAAAAACGTGGGACTTATTTATTTTGATCAAGATGATATTCCGGAAGCCATACGGCATTTTAAGAAATCCATTGAATTAGACTCTTCAATTTTTGACGCTCATTTCCTGTTAGGACAAAGTTATTTAAAGATTAAAGATAATAAAAACGCCAGGAAAGAATTCCAAGCTGTAATTGAGTTAGCGCTGGACACAGCTTTTGCCCGGAGGGCCAGAAATTATCTGCAGTCTTTGAAATAATGCCTGTAATGTTGAATTCTTTCAATTCTTGACACGCTATATTGGCTGTGTTAGTTACCTGCAAAATCAACTCCTTTTTTATTCGACGGGTTAGCATTAAAATATGAAAAATAATACTTTTGAGGGATACCATACTGATTTCCTTAATGAAGCTGGAGAGCTTTTGCGGCAGAATAATCTGCTTGAAGCATTAAATCTTGCTACGGAGCGATTGCGGACTTTCCCTGCAGATGCCGATGCCCATATGATAATATGCAACGCCCTTATTGGTATGGGACGTTTTGATGAGGTGCGCGAAGCCTTGCGGGATGTGGGGGAAATTATCGCCGGACTGACTCTTGTTTATGAAAGTGTTGGAGATACTTTTAGGGAAGAAGGTTTTTATCAGGATGCGGCTGTTTGTTATGAAAAAGTTATTTCCCTGCATCCAGGCGCGGATAAGGCGAGGGAAGTTATCGGAAAAATGTTTCTTCTGGAACAGGAAGATAATCCTATTTCTGCAGCTGGGAATGATATTATACATAATGAGAACATCCCGGAACAGGAATTCTTTACAATTACATTAGCCCAACTGTATATTAAACAGGGGCATTTGCAGGATGCGGAAATAATTCTGGAATAAGTAATAAAAAAAGAACCTCAAAATGCGCAGGCTCTTTCCATGCTCGATGAGCTTAAAGCTTCATTGGTTTCACAATCATCGGCGAATAAAATATTTTCCGAACACGATAATATTATAAAGATACTTTATTCCTGGCTGGGGAATATCGAAAGGTTAAAGATAAATGCTGCGGGAAAATGAAAATCTATCTATTAGAATAGATAGACTTAGAAAAATGTTTTCTGCCTGCAGAATTGATAGTTTGATTTTCTTCAACATGAGCAATATCCGTTACCTTTCCGGTTTTACCGGTAGCGACGGTGTTCTTTTAATCTGCGCCGGTCAAGCAAATTTGCTTGTTGATGGCCGCTATACTTCACAGGCTGGTCTGGAAGCAAAGGATATTCAAATAATAGAATATAAGGATAAGATTGAAGGGGTTGTTCAGGCGATAAAAAAGTTGAAATTGGAGCGTATTGGTTTCGAAGAGGATTCGATTACACTGGCAATGTATAATCGTTTGGTGAGCAGTGTTTCCAAAGAGACATTTGTAGCTCTAAATGATGATCTGAAATTAATCAGGGCGTGTAAGGATGAAACCGAAGTAGCTCTAATGAAGAGGGCCGCGGAAATTTCTTCATCCGCTATTGAGTCGCTTGTCAATCAAATCAAACCAGGCAGCACGGAAAAAGAATTGGCATTGCAATTGGAGATTAATGCGCGGGAATACGGGGCCGATGGGCTTGCTTTTGAAGCTATTGTTGCTGCGGGCTAAAATTCCTCTCTTCCCCATGCCCGGCCTACTGATAGAAAAATAAAAAAGGGAGATTTTATCGTCATTGATTTTGGCGTTAAGTATAAAGGTTATTGTTCAGATGAAACATGTACAATTGCTTTGGGGAAATTGACAGACAGGCAAAAAAATGCTTATCAGATAGTTAAAGATGCTCATGATCGGGCCATAGCCGGTATTAAGGCGGATGTTCCTGCCGCGGATATTGACCGGTGTGCCAGGAGCGTTTTCGGGGGGAAATATGGCCGGTATTTTGTGCATGGCACAGGACATGGCGTTGGTTTGGAAGTTCATGAGGCTCCGCGTCTGTCCTCAATTTCCAATGATATTTTAAAACAACGTATGGTGGTTACCGTCGAGCCCGGATTATATTTTCAGGGGCTTTGGGGCATAAGAATAGAAGATACTGTATTGGTGAAAAAAAATAGTTGCGAAAAGCTGACAAAAATGGATAAAGAACTTATGATTATAGAATAAAAGAAGAGGTTATTCTGTTATGAAAGTGTTTCCGGAAGACATAATTTATAGTTGTGAGCATATATGGTTGCGGATAGACGGATATATGGCCACAATAGGCATTACTGATTATGCTCAGGAAAGATTAGGAGATATTCTTTCTGTTGAGTTTATTGAAACCGATACTTATGTGGAACGTGACGAAACATTTGGTTCTATCGAGTCTGTCAAAGAAGTGGTGGATTTGATTTCGCCGGTCAGCGGTACGGTTGTCGTTATTAATGAAGATATTATAGAAGATGTCAGTATAATAAACAGGGATTCTTATGATACCGGCTGGCTGGTTGTCATTGAAATGGATAATTTGGAGCAACTGGAAGACCTTCTTGCTGCTTCCAATTACCATGATTTTGTAACGCAGGAAGAAAGCGACTGAGCCTTTTTTATGGCCTGGAGATTATTGGATTTTCAATATTATAATATTTTTGAAAACATGGCCGTAGATGAGGCGATTTTTTACGAAACCATAAAAAATAAAAAACACCCCACGATTAGATTTTACGGATCACATCCGGCAGCAGTTTCCATCGGTTATTTTCAAGACGCGAGAAAGGAATTAAATATTGAAAAATGCCGCATTGAATGGATTGATGTTGCCAGAAGGATAACAGGCGGACGGGCGGTTTTCCATTTTAATGAAATTACTTATTGTGTCGCGGCGGGTTGGCAGGAAAAAACATTCCCTGATGATATTTCAGGAACATATAATGTAATCAGCAGATGTATCGCCCGGGGCTTAAGTGATTTGGGAATAAAGGCTGATTTGGCCGAAGAAGGCCGTACCCTTTCGAAAGAAGAGATGAATTCCTGTTGCTTTGCGGTTCCTTCAAAAAATGAACTTTTGGTTAAGGGGCGCAAAATTTGCGGCAGCGCTCAAGTAAGGAGACGTGGAGGATTTTTACAACACGGGTTATTGCCGTTGACTTTTAATCCGGAAAAGACGGCGGAGTTTCTGCTGCCGGCGCGAACGCCTCAACAGGTGGAAAGATTAAGGAAATCGGTAACGGCAGTAAATGAAGAGCTTGTTTCTCCGGTTAGTGCGCGGGAAATTTGTACTAAATTGAAAAAAGGTTTTATCGAAGAACTGGGAATAGATTTAAAAGAAGAAACTTTGACACCCGCGGAAGAAAAACTTAAGAATGAATTGATGAATAAATACAATGACGTAAATTGGAACATAGAACGGAAAAAATATTTTAATTCCGTTTCGCATTCAAGATGACGCAGCCGACAAAGGTGCCGCTTGAAAGCGAAATGGAATAAGACAGGCTGATTATTAAAATGATTATCAGAGATTTAGTGGCAAAAGGCATTTTTGAGCAAAGCGGCTACATCACGCCGGAGCTTAATTGCGCGATAAAGATGGATGCCAACGAAAATCCTTTCAGCATTCAGGAGCCTTTAAGAAAAAAACTGCTGGAAGAAATGGGCAGGGTTGAGTTGAACCGTTATCCTGCGGCCGGCGTTCCCCGGTTGCGCGAAAGATTCGCTAAATATTACGGCGTAAATAAAAATATGATTATGCTGGGTAACGGTTCCGACGAACTTATTCAAATCCTTTGTATGGCGCTGAAAGGCAAAATAAAAGGAGTGCTGGTTCCAGTTCCCGCTTTTTCGATGTATAAGATTATAGCGATTAACACCGGCAATAAAGTGGTAGAAGTTCCTTTAGATAAGAATTTCGATCTCGATATTGACGCGATTACCGGTAGGATTAAAGATAATTTCCCCGCGCTTATTTTTCTGAGTTGCCCCAACAGCCCCACCGGCAATCTTTTCAACCTGAAGAAAATAGAAACCATTATAAAAAGAACTCCCGGAGTGGTTGTTATTGATGAAGCTTATGCCAGTTTTTCCGGCCAGAGCCTGCTTTCTTTGATAAAAAAATACGACAATGTTATTTTCTTAAACACGTTGTCCAAATTGGGAATGGCCTCCATCCGTCTTGGTTTCTTAATCGGCAATAAAGATATTATTGCTCAACTGGAGAAGGTAAGATTACCTTATAATATCAATTCGTTATCGCAAATGGCCACCAATTTTTTTCTGGACT
>Ga0209746_1001576_pt1 | contig 10828 bp, 10 predicted proteins | sample BarGraNGADG00211_3_FD_184496 | JGI IMG/M metagenome (GOLD analysis project Ga0209746, IMG submission 184496) | Arctic peat soil microbial communities from Barrow, Alaska - Barrow Graham LP Ref core NGADG0011-211 (SPAdes) (version 2) | ecosystem: Environmental > Terrestrial > Soil > Wetlands >...
TTGTCGGCTGCGAGCCCGCGTGGCGTCGCGCTTGTCCTGCGACACCTGGTTTCAATCCTCAGCCGGCGACGTCGTCGGCTGCGAGTCAATGGAGCCGGCTTCGATGGCCGCGTCTGCCATGAGGTTTCAATCCTCAGCCGGCGACGTCGTCGGCTGCGAGGCGACGGTGACCGCCTTGATCTCGTACCCGAGGTTATTGTTTCAATCCTCAGCCGGCGACGTCGTCGGCTGCGAGGCGGCGATAACCGTCTCGGGCATCCCGACACCCGACGCGCTGTTTCAATCCTCAGCCGGCGACGTCGTCGGCTGCGAGCTCCCCGGTTGGGAGCGCTCAGGCGGCGCCCCGCAGGTTTCAATCCTCAGCCGGCGACGTCGTCGGCTGCGAGTCGTTCAGCTCGACGCCGAGCTGACTGGCGACCATGAGGTTTCAATCCTCAGCCGGCGACGTCGTCGGCTGCGAGCCGATACGCGTTGTACGCGCCCTTGTGCTCCTGCTCGTTTCAATCCTCAGCCGGCGACGTCGTCGGCTGCGAGTCGGGCAGTTCGTCCAAGCCCTCCGTGATCTCAAAGTTTCAATCCTCAGCCGGCGACGTCGTCGGCTGCGAGTTGACGACCGGATAGCCGGTCCCCAGCATCCGAACGTTTCAATCCTCAGCCGGCGACGTCGTCGGCTGCGAGTCGGCACCGGCGCGATGTTCGAGAGCCGCATCGTGTTTCAATCCTCAGCCGGCGACGTCGTCGGCTGCGAGGCTCCCCTTCGGTGGCCCGCTGACATCGGCCGCGATGTTTCAATCCTCAGCCGGCGACGTCGTCGGCTGCGAGCTCGCGCTTCGCGAGGGAATACCGCTCGCCGTCGATGTTTCAATCCTCAGCCGGCGACGTCGTCGGCTGCGAGGTCAAGGAACGCGCACCTGTTTGCGACCCTATGGGAGTTTCAATCCTCAGCCGGCGACGTCGTCGGCTGCGAGTCGACTTCGATGCGACGACCGAGTACGCCCAGTGGTTTCAATCCTCAGCCGGCGACGTCGTCGGCTGCGAGGCTGGGCAGACAAGCTCAGCAACCATCGCAGTTGCGAGTTTCAATCCTCAGCCGGCGACGTCGTCGGCTGCGAGCCACCGCCGGGGACGGTGTTCACGATCCGCGACTCGTTTCAATCCTCAGCCGGCGACGTCGTCGGCTGCGAGGATACGCGCCAAGCGGCTCCCGGTTGGCATCGAGGTTTCAATCCTCAGCCGGCGACGTCGTCGGCTGCGAGCTGTCCGGCATCTAGGATGTCGGATCGCGCACCATTGACGTTTCAATCCTCAGCCGGCGACGTCGTCGGCTGCGAGCAGACGCTTGTGCATCGCTTCCTGGGTCAGCTTCGGGTTTCAATCCTCAGCCGGCGACGTCGTCGGCTGCGAGGGCACCTATCTGATAGTAACCGCACCAGCCAAGACGTCCGCCTTCGCTGGGGTGGCCGTGAGGGCATTTTTGGCGTGGTGATTGGCCCAGTCTAGGGCTACTTGGAGGGTCTCGGGCGGTGTCAAGCGCGCGAACCTCACACTCGAAGGAGAGCTCGCCACAGGTTCGCGCGCCCTCACAGCACGAGCGGATCGTGGAGGTCGTGCGCGACCTGACGCCCCAGCGCGGTGACGTACTGAGAGCGGGGTTCGAGGAGGCGGTAGATACGGAGGCTGTCATCGCGCTCCGACATCTCGCGACGAAGGCGCGCCATGAGGCGGGCCGCCTGCGCCGGATCAAGCTGGCACTCGAAGACGGACTTCTGGACGCGCTGTCCGTGCGCTTCGCACACCTGCGCGACACGTCGAAGCCGCTGCCTTCCCTCTGCGGTGTCTGTCGCCACGTCATAGGCAACGAGGAACTCCACGGCATCTCCCCTCAGTGGTGAAGATAGGGCAGGTACACATCCAGATCGCCACGCAGGTGCCGGGCAAGGAGCCGAGCCTGCACGTGGGGAACGAGACCCAACGGCAAGGTCTGACTGAGCGCTCGATGTTTGATCTCCTCCTCCTTCCTCTTTTGATAGGCCGTGAGCACCAAGCGCCTGCCCTCCTCGCTGAGGTACGTCGCACCGCCTGGCTGAACGTCGAAATGTTCTGCTCGGAGCTGGCGGCGGTTGAGCAGGTTCACTGCAAGCCGATCGGCAACGACCGGTCGCAACTCCTCCATGAGATCAAGCGCGAGGGCAGGTCGGCCTGGCCGAAGGCAGTGCAGGTAGCCGACCTGCGGATCGAGGCCGACTCCTTCGAGGGCAGCGCTGCATTCGGAACGAAGTAGGGCATAGAGGAACGAAAGGAGGGCATTGGCGGGGTCTCGGGGAGGTCGCCTGGTTAGGCCCGCCGGCGCGAGGGATGGGTCTGCCCTGACCATGGCGCGGAGGGCGGAGAAATACGCCCGGCCCGCCTCACCTTCGCACCAGAGCACCTGGCCGAGATCGTCAGCCTGGCGTAGCCGTTCGAGGCTTGAGGCGAGGCGTTCGCTGACGGCCGACAGGGCCGCCCGATCCGCCGACGTAGGCGCGTCGCGTGCCGCACGAAGAACGACCTGTCTGCTGTTCTGGACCTTCCCGGCCACGAACTGGCGGGCCAGTCGGGTAGTCTGATCAGAGTCCGAGAGAGCCAGGTGCTGCGCTCGCCGGAGCAGCACGTTGCCGCGGGTCTGGCCTTCGACGCGCGCCCTGAACCGGCCGTGCGAATCGAGCCAAACAAGACTTCTGCCGTCCTCCGCGCAACGCTGGATCAGAAACGGCGTGAGAGTAACGCGGCCGAAGACGACGACTCCGCTGAGGCGCATGAGGGGTGCACGGAATCGCGTCTCGCCGTCCACCTCGACTCGTAACGTGTCGTGCTCGACATGAAGCACCGAACCCTGGGTCATCACATACAGCACGTTGAGAAGCTCACGCATCGTCGGTCACCTCGATTGGCCGAAAGACGGCGCCAGCAAGGCCGCCGATGTGCCTGCGGTCGGAGACGACATCGGGCATGCAAGCTTCGGCCAGGGAACAGCGCTTGCATCGGCGTCGGTCGGCTATCGGAGGTGGGACGATCTGCTGGGCCAGCAGAGTGCGCGTCTCGTCGATTACGTGTGCTGTCCGCTGGCGCAGCCGCTCGCCGAGCTCGACTTCGCGGCGACGCCTGTTCGCGTGCTGGTAGATGGCACCCGTGGGAACGGGCTGGCCGAACATCTCCTCCAGGCAGAATGCCTGCGCGCAGAGTTGCAGGTCGGCGTGAATACCGCGAGGAGGACCGACCTTGTACTCGATGGGGTAGGGGCCGCCAGGCCTCAGTTCAACCACGTCCGCCTTGCCGATCAGCCCGTACCGCTCAGACCAGAGAGACAAACTGCGAAGAACGCGGACGCCGTCAGCGGTCTCTGAGGCTCCCTCGTCGACGACCTCGTGGAGCAGGCGTCCGCGCATCGTGTACAAGTTCTCGTCAAACGTCTGCTCCACATGGATCAGGGCGCACTGCCGCGGGCAGTAGCTGAAGTGCTCGACAGCCGAGATGGGTACGTCTGGGCGGCTAGGGTCGGCATCGTCCGTATCCATGGCGTCAACACAGCCGAGCGACGGTCACGCCATCGGGAAGGTTCGCCTCGTCGACCGTTACCTCGTAGTGGCGGAAGGAACGCGGGACGGTCACCACGGCACGACGCTCGATTGCGACCCGTTCCAGAAGCTGATGGGCCGGCGCATTGCCGAGCCTGCTCTCGTGCGAGAAGACGATGAGCCCGCGGCAGGCCATCATTCCGCGCGCGGACGAGCGATCTAGATCCCACATTTGGGCGAGAGCCCGCCAGAAGAGCCCAAGATCCTCCGCCGTGACACCCGTCTGTGCGGCGAAGTGCGGGTTGTAGAAGCCGTGCGCTCGGTACAGGCCATAGGGGACGATCGGCTTGCGACCCATTTCGGTCCGCTTGCCGCTCGTCTCCCCCTCCTGGCCAACGCTGACGTCTGCGTCCTCTTCTCGGGTAACCGCGACCCGAGTAATTGACAGGTCGAGCGGGACGATAGGGTCGATCGAGCGGGCGAACGTAAGCTGGATTGGGCCGCGAACCTGGCCGCAGTTGACGCCCGTAGTCATGACCGCGCCGAAAACCCGAACATCGAAGAAGTTGGCGCACATCCATTCCCGGGCGCGATCGATGTCTTCCCTCTTCTGCTTGGTGCCTGTGGACTTCATGTCGAGGGCTTCATACGCCCGGCGGTGCTGGGCGTTGAGCGCCCGGCCGTCGCTCTCCACGTAGATCTTGAAGCGGCTCGACTCCGCGGCTCCTCCGTCGCCCTGAACGGCAGCCACGAAGTTGCGGACCTTGCGCTTGATGGCGACGTCGGTGACGAGGCCCTGCATCGTCTCCGGATCAACGCGGGGCAGGTTGCCGGCATCGGGGTCGCCGTTGGGGTTGCCGTCGGCCACGTCAAAGAGGAGCTCGAAGTCGTGCCGTCGATTGACGTCGAGATGAGCCCCAGTCGGAGCGGCGGCCTGTACGGGTGTTGTCATCGGTCGATCTCCCTCGAAAGTTCGCTGTTCAGCTCTGCCTCGGACTCGGCGGGCGCGTCAGGTACTCGTTCTTCGCCACCCTTGCGGCGAGCTTCCGCGCGGCGATGCATCTCGGCCCGATCGTTGGCACGCTGGTGGTAGTAGCCGAGGGCGAAGAGGCCCTGGTCCTGCAACGTGAGCGTGGTTGGGAATCCTGCGGGCGAGATCGCGGCGAGCACCTCTTCCAGCCGCCGCTCGATCGCGTGATAGACGCCGGGCCGATCGCGTTCGAGTTTGGCCAGATGCGGCCGCGTCCCATGAAGGAGTGTTCCGAACACGCTCGCTGGCGCCGAAGATGCCGAGCCGTAGAAGCGATCGACAAGCGTTGCCGACAGGTTCGGGATCGCCTCCCGCTGGGCCTCTTCGAGCACCGCGAGAAGCCGCCCGCAGTGATATGCCGGGCGCGGCTCGCCAGACTCTAATGACTCCATGACGTGATCCCTCCAGTTGAGCTGCCGGGCCAAGCACAGCTTGATCAGCGCGGCCCGGGGATGGGTGAACTTGGCGTCCTGTGGGGTGCGGTCCTGGGCCGCTCGAACGCGCCGAAGCGTTGTGGCGAGCACGTCGGGCGGCAGGGGTGCGCCGGTGAGAGCGGCATTGAGAAGCGCTCGTGGCAGTGGCCGTGGGATGTCTCGGACTTCTCGCACCGTCGAGCTTGCCAGAGTGAAAAGCCCGTGTGGCCTCGATTCCTCGCCGTGCGGCGACACGATGGCCTGTTGAGCAAACCAACGGCCCAGCGAGGCTTTGGCTTCCACAAGGGTCGTGTCCAGCCAGTCGCGCACGACCACGCGCCCGCCGCTGGCAGAGAGCGCGGCCGCGAAGAAACGAGTCTCGTCGACCAGCTCAGGCTTGACCGGAGACCAGGCGGCCGCGATGAGCGCCTTGACCTCTTCGGGATCGGGGCTTTCCAATGGCCGACGGAAGGCGAACAATGTCGGGCCCTTCGTCCAGAAGATGAAGGCGACGTTGCCGACTCGAATCGACGTTCGTTCGGTCGCCAGCAGCTCGTTGAGCCCGTCTGTGAAGCCCTCCGCGCACTCGCGGCAGGTCGGCGCTATCCGAGATTCGTGCAGCCCGTAGGACTCGAACGCAACGGAGTTGGCCGAGATGAGCGAGGTTCCGGCCGTCTGACCACCCGGCACGCCCTTGACCTTCTTAGGCAGGCGATCGATGATCGCTCGCTCGCGACCGCAGACGATGCACTGCATCACGTCCGCACCGCGAGCAGCGGGATCGTGTTCTGTCCCCCAGAAGGCAGCTACCGCGGGTTGGTCTATCGGGAGCGAACCGTCAACCGAGAACGTCAGGAAGGCCCCGGGGTCGAAGTCAGCCGGCAGACGTAGTTCAGCAAGCGGGTCGGTGCGCAGGAAGGCCAAGACCGCGGCCACGGCTGGGTCGTTGGTCTCCGTCGAGCAGCGCTCCAGAAGCTCAAGATAGGCGGCGTGCCGCACATCGGCGCGCTCGGCTGCGGCCCGCACAAGCGCAAAGGTGTACTCAGCGTTGTCGGCGAGAAGCAGCGGCCGCGTGGCACTCGCCCGCTGGTGGGTCGGCGCCAACCGTCTCGTGCCACGTCTCGTGTGGGGGCTGGCTGGGTCGGCTGTGTCGATCGGTGCGGGCGAGATCAGGTGACCGGCGCCGTCAATCTGGATGATGTATCGGATCGCGACCGGTCCGTAGCCTGGCAGGCGAGCAGCTCTGCCGTCTGCCGGACGCTCGCGGTACTCCGCCAATCGTTGAAGCAGCATCGGCTAGCCCTCCCAGGCCCGCTTGTCTGGCGGTGGCGGCACCCGCAACACCCCGTGTTCGAGCTGGGCGCGGAAGAAGCGTGGCTGGCCCCGACCTGAGGGGTCAGGATCGTAGTCGATGTCGATGAGCATCGAGCCGAGGTCCTCGGACAGGTCGACCGGGCGCTCCCCGAGCACGCGCTCTCCGAAGCTGGCACTGAACTCGCGACAGCCAAGGAATGGCGTCGCGAAGCAGCGGCCGTCTGCAACGCGTCGGCGGAACTGGTCGCGGTACTTGGCCGGATTCTCGACGACTTTAGGCCGCAGCTCGACCTGAGCTCGGACCAGATATGCCACGTCGCGCAGAGCGAGCGTGTGACGCTGGGCGCGGTCTTCGCTCGGGTCGTACGTCCCGCCGTGCTCGGCCCAGTTGCGGGCAACCTCGGCGCTGGCTCGCGAGTTCACCTCGTTGCGCAGGATCGAGAAGTAGCGGATCGGCCGGAGGACACATATCTCCTCGATCCGCCAGCGGAACTCTGGCTTCCAGAAGATGGCTTCGAGCGCCCCTCGGGCAGCCGAGGGCGTCATAAGCGGGTAGCTCACCCGCTCGACTTTCATTTCTGGCCTCGTGAAGCAGGCGAAGTCCCCCCACAAGCGGACTTCGCACTGGCTCAGAGCTTCGTTCATCGCACCTCCTCAGGCTCAGACGACAAGATCGGCTGGCGTGGCGCCTTCATCTATCAGGCCTCGCATGGCGTCGTAGCCGCCGAACCACTCGGCTACGCCGGGCAGGAGTTCGTTCGCCAGCCCATGGCGCAATGCCGTATCGAACCTCCGCCGATCCAACTGGACGATGAAGGGCTGGAGCCTTCGCAGAGCGATCCGCGCCGGGAGCGAGCCTGAACGCAGACCAGCGAGCAGGCGATCTATCTCTGCAACCTGGTCCGCTGGTCCATAGCGGACGACGACTGAGGATTGAGGCTCATCGATCATCCGGAACCTTGCTTCCACCTCCGGATAGTCAAAGACACTGCGGCGCTCCTGGATGCGCTCCCGATCGGTGTCGATGAGTCCGAACAGCTGCTCGAAGTACCGTCGCACTGTCTCAGGATCATTCGGGTCCGCGTGCGGACCGTTGACCACCGCATCCGACAGATCGGCAGCGGTTCGGTACGACCCGGACGGCAGATGGCCGGCTTCCGGCCGGAAGACGACAACGGACCCCGCAGCAAGGCGGCCCTCGCGGTTGCACCGGCCGGCGGCTTGGATGATCGAGTCAAGTGGGCCTCGGGCGCGCAGGACGAGCGGGAAGTCGAGATCGACTCCTGCCTCGACGACCTGAGTAGAGACTAGTCGACACTGCTCGCCCGCGCCGAGCCTGCGACGTACCTCGCCGATCACAACTCGCCTGTGCGCGCCGCACAGGAGCGTCGAGAGGTGCATGGCGTCGGGATCGCCCAACGCATCCAGGAGAGCGAGAGCATCGGCTTTGCTGTTGACGACTGCCAGGGCCTGCGGCGCATCCGCCATGCACTGTGCGACCTGTGCCCAAGACCACGGCTCGTTCGGCCACTCGAAGCGGACGCGGCGGAGGACGGCGAAGTGCCGCTCTGGGTTCGGCACGATCTCCCGAGCTTGCAGCCGCCGAAAGACGGGGATGGCCTCGAATGCTGGCTGCGTCGCGGTCGAAAGGACAACAGTCGCGCCATAGTGGCGAACGAGCTCCGTAACCGCATCGAGGATCGGCGTCAGTAGGTGCGGAGGCAGTGCCTGCGCCTCGTCAAGAACGATCACGCTCCGGGCGAGCCGATGGAGCTTCCGGCAGCGGCCTGGGTGTGCCGCGAACAGGCTGTCAAAGAGCTGGATCGTGGTCGTGACGACGATCGGGGCGTCCCAGTTCTCGGCCGCCAGGCGCTTACGGACGTGCGCGCCGTTCTGGTCGCCTTCCTTGTCCGATTGCTCGACCACGCCGCTGTGGTGTTCAAGCACTGCGATGTCGTCGCTGTCCACGGGACCGAAGGCCCAGCGGTAGACGTCCGCGGTCTGTTCGGTGATGGTCAGGAACGGAACGGCCACAATGACCCGATCCAGACCGTGGTTGATCGCGTGACGAAGCGCGAAGGCCATCGCCGAGAGCGTCTTGCCGCCGCCGGTTGGGACCGTCAGCCGGAATAGCCCAGGAGGTTGGGCTGCAGCCGCGAGACAAGCTGCATAGACGCGAGCGCGCACGTCAGCGACCGGTCCGTCGCCGGCCGGCAACGTGGCGTGGTTGGCTTCGAACCGCCGCCACAAGTCGGGCAGAGCGAGATCGGCTCCTCGCATTCCACTTGCCGCAGGGTCGAAATGCGCCTCCGTATCGAGGAAGTCCGCGTCCACGAGCGCCGAAAACATGAGCCGGACGAATGTCTCGGCCGCCAGTGGATCGTCGAGCCATTCGTGCAGATCAACTGGCTCCCTTGGCTCCAGGTTGACGATCTCCGCAGATGCCCTCGCGAGGGACTGGACGGCCCCGGGATCGGTCGCCCTCTCGGCGAGCCACGCCCTCAGCCCGGCCGCGCCTTCACGGGCACGGAGCCCGCCGTGGTGGCCCTGCGCCGCCATCGCCAGGAGCCCCACGTGCTTGTAGGCAAGCTCCGCGCCGGCTGCCTTGTGGTCGCCGCCTGCGCCGCGCCGGCCCTTCCCCGTGGCGCAGGCTTGCAGGTAAGCCTGGAACATGCCCGAGTACTTGCCGATGTCGTGCCAGAGGCCAAGGTAGTGAGCCGCTTCTGGAGCGCCGAGACCGGCCCCGAAGCATTCCGCTCGTTCTGCGGAACCTTCCAGGTGCTCCACCAACCCATGCCATCGCCCGGCAGCATTGGGTGTGTGCGCGTGTGCCACCGCCAAGGTCCTCCCGTGTCGAGGTCCCCAATCGCCTACGACCCTACGACTCGGCCGTGACAGGTAGTCTGTCATCGGTCCCATGCCGGTGCCATCGGCTATTCGGCCAATGGTGAAGGCCACTCAAGGGGCCGTACCAAGATGCTCCTTGAGGCCGGCGCCGCCGGGTTCACGACGATTACGCCCTTTGTACTGCTGGCGTGGGGTCCCGTCGTGGGACTCGAAGGAGGCGCCATCGCTGGGCTCGCGGGTAGCGCGGCCCTCGAGCGTGCCCAGATTGGAGAGCGCGTCGGCGAGGGGTTCCGTAGAGAACAGCGACTCAAGGATCTGTACAAAGCCGGATCAGTGCCTGCTCCGCTAAAGATGGCAGCATCCCGAAGCGCCTTGATAGCGTACCAGCCCAGGCCGGGGATCGTGACTATCCTGCGATCGTGGTGGAGAACGGGCTTGTTGATGCGTTAGTCGGCGCTACCGTATGGTCCCGAAGGGCCTTTCTTGTGGCACCGGCCCGGCCGTCGACAGGGGTTTGGCAAGGCTGCCAGTTTGCCTATGATGGCGTATCGTCAGAGAAAGGAGCCAGATGACGGGCAAACGGTTGCCGGAGGCCGGTGACGACGGGGCTGGTCGCAGATCGTCAAACTCGGTTGTCACGATGGCTGAGGTGGCTGAGCGTGCGGGAGTCTCGACAGCCACTGTCTCCAGGGTACTCAGCGGACGCGCGTCCGTCGCGCCTGAGTTCCGAGCCAGGGTTTCTGCGGCCGTCGAGGAGCTGTCCTACCGGCCGAACCGTCTAGCTCGGAACCTGCGTTGCCGAAATGCCGAAATGGTCGGGGTGGTCATCAGCGACATCGAGAACCCCCATTTCGCGGAGATGATCCACATCGCCGAGGAGGAGGTCTACCGGCGGGGATACCGGATGCTTCTCTGTAACACAGACGAGAGCAGTGAGAAGCAGCGGTCGTACCTTCAGATGCTCGCGGACGAGCGGCCCGTGGGGGTGATCATCGCGCCGTGCGACGCCAGCGGTCCGGAGATCAGCCGGCTCATCGAGATGGGCATCCCGGTCGTAGCGTTCGATCGGCCGGTCAAGGACGAGCGCGCCGACGCCGTGCTGGCCGACAACTTCGAGGCGGCCCGGACCGCGGTGGAGCATCTGGTCGGCTCCGGCGTCACTCGCATCGGATACGTGGGCCTTTCGACTCAGATCGAGACCGGCGCCAGACGACTCGCCGGCTACAAGGCGGCGATGGCAGCCCTCGGGCTGGAAGCCCGATGGGTGGATGGCGGTCTTCGCCTCGCCACCGGCTTTCGTGCGACAGAACGGCTGGTCAGGGAATGGCCGGAGATGGAGGCGATGGTCGTCGGCAACAACATGCTGACGCTTGGCGCATTGCGAGCCCTGCGGGCCGAAAAGAAGCGTCGCGTCCCCGAAGATATCGTCGTGGTCGCCTTCGACGACCCCTTCTGGGCGGAGCTGGTACAGCCGCCGCTCACCGCTCTCGCGCAACCCGTCCGGGCCATGACGTCGACTGCCGTTCGGTTGCTCATCGACAACATCGAGGGCCGGCGCCGCGAGCCCGAACGAATCGTCTTTCGCTTCACTCTGAAGGTCCGGGAGTCCTCGAGCAGGAGCGGAGCTGGAAACCGCCAGAAAGACGAGTCCCCGCCGACCTAGTAGGACG
>Ga0209746_1001577_pt1 | contig 10823 bp, 8 predicted proteins | sample BarGraNGADG00211_3_FD_184496 | JGI IMG/M metagenome (GOLD analysis project Ga0209746, IMG submission 184496) | Arctic peat soil microbial communities from Barrow, Alaska - Barrow Graham LP Ref core NGADG0011-211 (SPAdes) (version 2) | ecosystem: Environmental > Terrestrial > Soil > Wetlands >...
AGAACAACCTGCTCATCGGCGATCACCTGCTGGTGAACAAGTTCGTCTTCGGGCCGGCCAACAGCCCGATCGAACGCGCGCTGCTCCCCGAGCGCGCGATCCGTCGCGGCGACATCATCGTCTTCAAGTACCCGGAAGATCGGGAGCGCGATTTCATCAAGCGGGTGATCGGCCTGCCGGGCGAGACGCTCGAGGTGAAGGACAAGCGCGTCTACATCAACGGCAAGAAGGTCGATGAGCCCTACGTGCACTTCCTGGAGCCGCCCCAGGGCACGTCGTCCTACTCCGAGATCACCTCCTACGACCTGCGCGAGCGCTACGGCCCGATTTCCATCCCCGCCGACAAGTACTTCGTGATGGGAGACAACCGCGACAATTCGCAGGACAGTCGCTACTGGGGGCTGTTGCCGCGCGAGGACGTCAAGGGACGCGCCGTGATGATCTACTGGTCCTACGAGTCGGAGACCGAGGACTACCAGCAGACCGGGATCGGCGCGATCGCGAAGGACCTGTTCACCGTGGTCACCCAGTTCTTCTCTCGCACGCGCTGGTCGCGGATGTTCCACCTCATCCGCTGACCGTGGTGACGGCGTACCACCCAGTGTCCTTTGTGGTTGCCTCGGCCGTCCCTACACAGAAACGGCTCTTCGACCGAAACAGCTACTGACGCCCTCCCCCCGTCCGCCCTACGGCTCGAGGACCGGTGTGCCATGGCCAAGACGCTGATCAAGATTGTCATCGCGCTGGTTGTCATCCACGGCGCCTTCAGGATTGGAAGCGCCTACTGGAACTTCTACCGCTACGAGGACGCGCTCCAGCAGTTGGCGCAGTTCGGCGAGCGGCGGACCGACCGGCAGTTGTGCGATGAGGCGATAGAAACGGCGGGGAACTACGGCGTGCCGATCGCCGCGACGGGGCTGAACATCCGGCGGGGAAACAACCCGGTGTTCAACTGCGAGGCCGGTGCAACCGCTCCGCAGGCCGGCGTCGTCGCGCAGGCGTCAGGGCAGATGACGATCGAAGGGGCCTACACGGACCGCGTCCAGCTGTTCCCGGGCTTCTTCTATCCCTGGGAGTTCAAGCCGAGCATCAAGGTGTGGCTCAGGCCGTAACAGCTGGTCTGAAGGCCCGCCCTACACTACGACCCGGCCGTTCTTGACGACGCGCGTGATGGCTGGTGCGCCAACGCGAATCAGGTCTACCGCTTCCCCGGCCACGATCACGGCGTCCATCAGCTTGCCGGGTTCGAGGCTGCCCAGGTCTCCGTCGCGCCCGAGGGAGTACGCGGCGTTGATCGTCGCCCCGACGAGCGCTTCCTCGAGCGTCATTCCCATCCCGAAGCAGGCGAGCGTGATGACGAACGGCATCGACGGCGTGAAGCCGCCGCCGGGGTTGAGGTCGGTGGCGAGCGCGACCGCAACGCCGCGCTCGATCAGCATCCGTGCGGGCGCAAACCGCCCGAGCTTCAGGTAGAACGCCGCGGCGGGGAGCAGCGTGGCGACCACGCCGGCCTCCGCCATGCGATCGGCGGACGTCGGCTGCACGAACAGCAGGTGATCGGCGGACCTGGCGCCGACATCGGCAGCCACATCGGAACCGCCGCTGGCCGCCAGTTCGTCGGCATGAATGCGCGGGCGCAAGCCGGCTCTGGCGCCGGCCTCCAGGATCGCCCGCGATTCGCCCGGCGTATACACGCCGGTTTCGCAGAACACGTCGCACCAGGCGGCCAGGCTCTCGCCCGCGACTGCCGGGATCATCTCCCCGGTGAGCAGGTCGAGATACGCCTGGCGGCGGTCGCGGTACTCGCGCGGGATCTCGTGTGCGCCGAGAAACGTCGCGACCAGGTCGATGGGCTGCGACCCGGCGAGATGTCGAATCGCCCGCAGCATCTTCAGTTCCGCCGCCGTCTCCAACCCGTACCCGCTCTTGGCTTCCGCCGTCGTCGTGCCGCAGCGCAGCATCTCGGCCAGGCGCGGCCGCGCGGACTCGATCAGCTCTTCTTCGGTGGCCTCTCTGGTCGCCCGAACCGTGCTGAGGATGCCCCCGCCCTCGGCCGCGATCTCGGCGTAGGTCGCCCCGGCCAGGCGGCGCCGCAGTTCTTCACGCCGGTCGCCCGCGTAGATCACGTGCGTGTGCGGATCGACGAAGCCGGGGACGACCGTGCCGCCGCCGGCATCGACAATCACGGCGTCGGCTGTCGCCTGCACGCTCCACTGGAACTCGGTCTCGGACCCGGTGAAGACAATGCGGCCGGCGCGCGAGGCGACAACGCCGTCGGAAATGGAGGAGGCGACGCGCTGGGCGGCACCGCGACGCGGTGCCGGCCCGGCGCAGGTCAGAACCTGCCTGGCGTGGCGGATGACGAAATCAGCGGTGACCACGGGTCGATGGGAATGTGGGCTACTTCTGTCCCTCGGCCGCCGCGTCGAGCGCGTGCATCACGGTGCTGGCGGGCGAGCCGCCCACCGCGTGGGCCTGTGGCTGCGAATACTGCACGGGGGGCTCCATGGCGACCTGGCGCGGGCGGTGATAGAGGATCTTGTCCTCGCGGTCCTTCTGATCCTGCTCGCGCACGAATTCCAGCGAGTTGCGGAGGGTGGCAATCGTGGACTGCAGCGTCGTTTCGACGTCGCGACGCTTGAGCTTGAGGCCGTCGATCTCGCGCTGGATCTCCGTGAGCCGCCCCTGCGTCTGCTGGAAGATCAACTCGGCTCGCGATTCGGCTTCCTCGACGACGCGGCGCGATTCCAGCTCGGCGTGCTCCAGGATTTCGTCGGCGAGCCGCTGGGCGGTGAGCAGCGTGTTGCGGAGGTTGCGCTCGTGTTCACGGTGCTCCGCAACGACTGCCTCGAGCCGCAGCAGTTCCTGGTGCAGACGGTCCGACTCGCGCAGCGCCTGCTCGTAGTCATCGGCCACTTCGTTCAGTAGTGCGTCCACCTCGTTGCGATCGTAGCCGCGCATCGTGACTCGCAGTTTGGCCTGCCGCAGGTCGAGTGGGGTGACCTTCATGAACCTGTCTCCTCTGACACGTGAACGGAAGGAACTCCGGCTTCCAGCGAATGTGTGCCAGCATTCTACGTTTCGGCCGATCGTGCCCCGGGCTGCAGGGCGCGGGCGTTCAGGGCTGGCGCGTTCCGAAGATCGCGGTGCCGACCCGGACCAGGGTCGCGCCTTCCTCGATCGCCACCTCGAAGTCGTGGCTCATGCCCATGGAGAGTTCGCGAAGCATCGCGGCCGGCACGCCCTCGTCGCTCAGGCGGTCGCGGAGTTCGCGTAACTGCCTGAAATAGGGTCGAACCTCCTCCGGGTCCTCGAGGTAGGGCGGCAGCAGCATCAGCCCGGCCAGCCGGACGGCACGGCTACGCGCGGCCCGCTCCACGACCGCGCGCACCAGATCCAGCGTCGCCCCGTGCTTGGTGGGTTCGGCCGCCAGGTCAACTTGGACGAGGACCTCCGGCGACGTGCCTGCGTCGGCGGCCGCGCGGTCCACCGCCTCGAGCAGATCGAGGCGGTCGATCGAGTGGACGCACGCTAACGAGACCGCGGCTTTCCTGGCCTTGTTCGACTGCAGGTGCCCGATCAGGTGCCAGCGCACGTCGAGGTCCTGCGCCGACGCGATCTTCTGGAGCGCTTCCTGCACCAGGTTCTCGCCAAAGTCCCGTTGCCCCGCGGCCGCCGCGGCCCGCACGTGTTCGATCGGGTACGTCTTGGAGACGGCCACGAGGCGCACGTCGCCGGCCCCACGGCCGGCGCGCAGTGCGGCACGCGCCATCCGGTCGCGCACGTCGGCAAGGCGAAGGGCGAGAGCGGCTTCGAGTGTCACGGGCAGAGAAAGGAAAAGGCCGCCGGTTGCGACCGACAACCGGCGGCCTCGACACTGACCGGGATCCTGATGACTGACCAGTTGACCGTCATTCTCTGGCCCCTGGCCCCGCGTCCCAGATCCCTCGTTACTTCTTGATCTGCAACAGCATCGCCTTCACCTGGGCCGCGTACTGGCCGTCGGGCGCGAGCTGCATGTACAACTCGAACTCGGTCACCGCCTCGGGCAGCTTGCCCAGGTTGATCAGGCACATTGCCAGCTGGTAGTGCGAGTTGGCGTGCTTCGGGTCGGCCTTGAGCGCCTCCTCGAACGCCTTCTTGGCATCTTCGGCCTTACCCGCGTTCCACGCGATGACGCCCTGGTTGTAGAGCGCGTCCACGCCGCCGCCACCCGCCACCGATCCGCTCGCAGTCGCCAGGGCCGCGGCCTTCTGGCTGGCCGCTTGCGCGTCATCGAATTTCTTCTGGGCGTTGTAGATGGTCGCCAAACCGTTGTAGGCCTCGATGTAGTCGGCCTTGAGCTCGATCGACTTCTTGAACGCCTCTTCGGACTTGTCGTATTCCTTCTTCTGGGCGTAGGCGTAGCCGATGTTGTAGTAGCAGTCGTAACAGGTCGGCATCACATTGGCCGCCTCGGTGAACTTCGCGAGCGCGGTGTCGTTGTCGCCTGAACGGCTCGCGGCCACACCCTCGTCGAACAACTTCTTGATCGCTGCCACCTTGGCGGCGTCTTCCTTGGTCGGCCCGGACGAGCCAGGCGCGAGCTGGAAGTTGACCTCGGCCGTATCGCCAAGCCTCACGCGGCAGGGATACGACTGAGCCCCGACCTTTTCCTTTTCGGCCGTCACCTTGTAGTTGCCAGGCGGCAGGCCAATCTGGGTGTATTCACCCTTCTTGTTCGATTTGACCGTGTAGACGCGCGAGACGCCATCCTGGAATTCGATGGTCACCTTCGCAGCCTCAATCGGCTGACCCTTGCCGTCGAACACCTTACCCTTGACCATCCCGGTCGACTGAGCGGTCGCGGGCGACGTCATGGCAACGGCCATGAGCACTGCACAGGCCACAAGCAGCACGCGAGGGCCGGAAAGAACGGGAAGCATCAGAATCCTCCGTCAGGTAGAGATGAAAAATAGTACGGCGGTCGGCGGAACCGTTGACCTCTAGTCTACACCGAAATCCCGTCGAAAGCGTAGCAAGCGGGAAAGACGCCTGGGGCAAGCGGCGCGGCCTAAAGCCGGGCTGCTCAGCCGGTTGGAGACGGTCAGCGCGCGAAGAAACGGGCGATATCGTCGAGCAGGGAGACAACCGGCGCCGGGGGGAGCGCGTCGAGGAAACGCGCGCCGTAGCCTTTCGACCGGATCCGCGGATCGAGCACCGCCAGGACCCCGCGATCGCGGCGATGACGGATCAGTCGGCCGAGGCCCTGCTCGAGCGTCAGGATGGCGAGCGGGAGCTGGTACCGCTCGAACGCGTTCTCGCCGCGGGCAGTGATCGCGTCGATTCTCGCCGCGGTAATGGGCTCAGTGGGGGACGCAAACGGCAGCTTGTCCACGATGACGCAGCTCAGCGCTTCGCCGACGACGTCCACGCCCTGCCAGAAGCTCGACGTCGCGAGCAGCACCGCGTTGCCGAGCGACCGGAACTGCGTCAACAGGACCGAGCGGGGCGCGCTGCCCTGGACGAGCACCGGGTAATCGAGCGCCGACGCGAGCTGGCGCTCGACCTCGCGCAGCACCGAGTAGCTGGTGAAGAGCACGAACGCACGCCCCTCGGTTCGCTTCAGGATCTCCAGGATCTCGCGGCTGGCGGCCTTCGGGAACAGCGGCGACCGCGGATCGGGCATCGCGGGCGGCAGGTAGAGGATCGCCTGCTCCGAGTACCTGAACTCAGACGGCAGCCTCACCTCGCTGGCTTCACGTACCCCGAGGCGGCTGCGCACGTACTCGAACGACCCGGCGACGCTGAGGGTTGCGGAAGTGAGAACCGTGGCCTGCATCCGGTCGAGCAGGAGTTCGCGCACCATGGTCGAGACATCGATCGGCGACGCCCGAAGAAAGACGCCGCGCCCGCGGGCCTCGAGGTAGTAGACGTAGTCCGGGTCGCCGGCACGCAGCAGGAATCGCAGTTCGTCGCGCATCTCTCCGGCGCGTCGTCCTACCGCGGCCACGTCTTCACTCGGGTCCCTGGTGAGCGCCGCCACGCCCTGCAGCCCGTCGAGCGCCTCGATCAGCGCAACGCCCGCCGGTTGCACGCCACTGAGCAAGTCGGCGGTGACGCGCTGGCGATCGGGCGACGACGACCAGCCATGCAAAACGTATCGCCCGCCGCCTGAGGACGCCAGCTCGCGCAACGCGTGGAAGAACAGCATGGTCCTGTCGCGCACGCGGTCGCTGGCACGCCGCATCTCGACCGGGTCGTCCTTGTACGCCCCGCTCGCGACCACCCGCTCGACGTCCCGCACCAGGTCCTCGACCCGGTAGGTGCTCACCGTCATCCCGAAGTACTGCGTCGCGACGTCCTCGAGCTGGTGCGCTTCGTCGATCACCGCCACGTGGCACTCGGGGATCACCTCGCCATAGGCGTTCTGCCTGACGGAAGCGTCCGCGCACAGCAGGTGGTGATTGACGATGACAATGTCCGACTCGGCGGCGCGCTGCCGCATGCGCGTGATGAAGCAGTCCTTGTAGCGCGGGCACTCCGTCCCGACGCAGTTCTCGGACGTGGCCGCCATCTCGGACCAGAACGACAGGTCCTCGGGCAGGTCCTCGAGTTCGGCCCGGTCGCCCGTGTCAGTCCGTTCCGCCCAATCGGCGATGGCCGCGACCGTTTCCGTGTCGGCGAACGCCATCGACATCGGGTTGTCGCGGAACAGATCGAACCGGTGGCGGCACAGGTAGTTGCCCCGGCCCTTCATGCAGGTGGCCTTGAAGGGCACGCCGAGCGCCTCCTGCAGGACCGGCAGGTCCTTCGAGAAGATCTGTTCCTGGAGGGTTTTGGTCCCGGTCGAGACCAGGACGCGGCGGCCGCTCAGGATCGCGGGGACGAGGTAGGCGATCGTCTTGCCGGTGCCCGTTCCAGCTTCGGCCAGCAGGACGTGGCCGTCTTCGATGGCGTCGGCGACGGCGGCGGCCATCGCCCGCTGGCCGGGACGCGACTCGAACTCGGGCACCGCCCGGGCCAGCGCGCCATCTTCGGCAAACACGCGGTCCACGATCGCGGACAGGCTGCGGGCCGCCGGAACCGACTTACCGTGGGACATCCGCGTGCGAACCCTGAAGCGCCATGATCTTGTCCACGCGCCGCTGGTGGCGGCCGCCGGCGAACGGCGTCTCGAGGAAGAGGCGCACGATCGCCATGGCGAGGTCCGGGGGCGTCAGCCGGGCGCCGAGCGTGAGCACGTTGGCGTCGTTGTGCTCGCGGCAGAGCCGGGCCGATTCGAGGTCGCCGGCCGCCGCGGCGCGAATGCCGTCCACCTTGTTGGCGGCCATGGCCATCACGATCCCGGTGCCACAGATGAGGATGCCGCGGTCGCACGCGCCCGAGACGACCAGCCGGGCCACCGCCTCGGCATAGTCGGGATAGTCCACCGACGCGTCCCCGGTGGTCCCCGCATCGTCAAGGGCGACGCCTGCCTCGATCAGGCCCGCCTTGAGCGTTTCCTTCAGCAGGTAGCCTGCGTGATCGGATCCGATGGCAACGCGCATGAGTGAATTGTACCCGCGATCGCGGGAACTTGCGACCGGGCGCGCTGCCCGACCGACAACGACAAAGCACACAGAGCACACAAAGGACGTAGGAAAGACCACGGCCGACGCCGGCACCGTCGGAAGGGCCTCGCCCTCCGTGTCCTTGGTGATCTTGGGTACGCCAGTGAGTCCTTTTCATTCTCGCTGACTGAAAGGAGTCAGCCATGTGAATTGCTCGTTCAGCATGTAGCGGCGGTCCGGCACGTGGAGGCAACAAAGCGTGCGAAGCGGACCGGTTGGCCGTGGCCGCCGCGGCAACGGCCAGCCACGGAGAGGGTCCTCTCCCGACCGCGAAGACGCGAGCCCTAGCGCAAGCGAACCTGTTTCGGCCTCGTGACACTGCACTGGCGGCGGCCAATCTGCCGAAGATGCTGAAGCCTGCCACCGACGAGGAAGCAACGAGCATCCGCACTCGTCGGGCCGCTCGGGGTGAGAGGGGAGAGCGCGCGTCGACCGAATGAGAAGGGCGCTGGGAGACCCGGCGAGGGGTGCCGCCGCAGGGCGGGACACCGGCACGTGGGAAACCATAACCACGCGGCGGCCTCGGCCGGGAGTCGGACCGGCTCGTAGTAGCGAGGAAGCGGGGTAACGCCCGTGGAGCGAAGGGGCCGGACTTCACACGCGTTTCTGTCGCAGAAGGAGGTGCCGATTGAGCGACCGCCGCTCTCTGACGGACTGGGAAGCCGACGGCTTCACGCCGGAGGCGCACCTGCCAGTGCGGGTCTCGCTGCTGCGCTGGAAACTGGGCCGCAAGGCCAAGCAGGAACCGGGGTTCCGATTCTACAACCTGTTCGGGCACGTGCTGCGGGCCGACGTGCTGACGGCGGCCAGTCAGCGCGTGCGAGCGAACAAGGGCGGGCCGGGCGTGGATGGCGTCACCTGGGCGACCATCGATGCTCAGCCGGGAGGGGAGACGGTGTGGCTGGAGGCCCTCGCGGAGGACCTGCGGCGGCACCGCTACCATCCCCAGCCGGTCCGTCGCGTCTACATTCCGAAGGCCGATGGCCGGCCGCGGCCGCTGGGGATTCCCACGGTCCGCGACCGGGTGGCGCAAGCCGCGGTCCTGCTGGTGATCGAGCCGATCTTCGAAGCGGACTTCGAGGCGTGCTCGTTTGGCTTCCGCCCGGGGCGGTCGGCCCACCAAGCGCTGGACACGCTGCAGGTGGCCATCAAGGCCGGACGCACCGAGGTCTACGACGCGGACCTGTCGAGCTACTTCGATACGATCGACCACGGGCGGCTGATGGCGCAGCTCCACCGGCGGATCACCGACAGCGGCGTGCTGCGGCTGATCCGTCTGTGGCTGCGGTGTCCGATTGCCGAAGAGGACGGCGACAGCGGGACCCGCCTGACGCGTCCCACGCGCGGGACGCCCCAGGGTGGGGTCATCTCGCCGCTGCTGGCCAACGTCTATCTGCACGACTTCGACCGCGCCTTCCACGGTCCCGACGGCCCGGCCCAGTTTGCGAACGCGCGGCTGGTGCGGTACGCCGATGACTTCGTGGTCGTGGCGCGGTGGATGGGGTCGCGCGTCGTCGGTTGGGTCGAGACGATGCTCGAACAGCGGCTGCAGCTCACCATGAATCGGACCAAGACACGGGTAGTACGATTGGGAGACCCGGGCACGTCCGTGGATTTTCTGGGGTTCACGCTGCGCTTCCTGCGTGACCGCCACGGACGGCCGCATCGCTATCTCGCGGTCGGCCCGTCGGCGCGCGCCAGTCAACGCCTGCGCGAGAAGGTGCGGGCGCAGATTGGGTGCGGCTTCAACGGGTCGCTCGCGGCGGCCATCGCGGCCGTCAACGCGTTGCTGCGCGCCTGGAAGCCCTACTTCGCGTACGGCTATCCCCAGGTCGCGTTTCGGGACCTCAATCATTTCACCCGCGAACGGTTCGGACGCTTCTTGCGTCATCGGAGTCAACGACGGGCCCGGCCCTTTCGGCGGGGCGAGACGCTCTACGCGGGGTTGCACCGCTATGGCTTTCGTCCGCTGTGACCGGTCCGTCCACAGCTCTCTGCGTCTGCCCTGTGGCGAGAGTGTGTCGGTGAGCCGGATGCGGGAAATCTGCATGTCCGGTTCGAAGAGGGGGATGGGAATCAACCCCCCTCCCTACTCGACTGGTTGCTCATTCCGCGCGCTTCTCCAGCAGCGCGAAGAACGGCCCCGACTTCACCCGCCCGAAGAGCACCACGTCGATCTTCATCAGCATCGTCAGTGCTTGGAGGCCCAGCAGCACCGGGCCGCCGTGCGCGATGCGGTCTTTCGCCTCGCTCCGCGCCGCCCGCGCATACTCGGCCCGCGACCCAGCCGCGGTCACACCGGCGTCGCCCTTCGGCGGACCGCCCGTGTTCGCCAGGCGCGCCGCTCGCCTGGCGGCCCTTCGCGCGAGCCACCGCTCGGCCGAGCGCACCATGATGTTCTCGACGACGCCGCCAACGAGCGGCGTGTAGTAGCGGATGCGCGCAATGCGGAAGCCCGCTTCGCCGACTGTCCGCTCGAGGTCCGGGAGGTCCACGAGCGGGTTGAGATGGTCCGACTTCCGCAGGTGTTCCTGCGTGAGGTCGACCGCGCCAACTCGGTGCATGAGGCCCGCGATCCAGTTGATGAACCGGAGCCCGAGCGCGAGGCGCGAGTTCTTCCGCACGTGACTGTAGACGAACAGCTGCCCGCCAGGCTGGAGCACGCGTGACGCCTCGCGCAGCACGCCCGCCAGGCCTTCGCGGGACAGGTGCTCGAACACGTCGAGCGCGTATCCCTTCGTGAACACGCCATCGGCGAACGGCAGTTTCCGGAGATCGCCGAGCGCGAGATCGGCGCCGGCCAGGGCCTCGTGCGCGAAAAACGGGCTGACATCCACGCCAACCTGGTAGGCACCGCGGTCCCGGTTCCAGACGAGCGAGCGGCCGCTGCCGCAGCCGAGATCGATGACCAGGTCTGCCGCCCCAAGGCGAAGGAACTCGCGCAGCATGTCGTTGCGAACGCCCGAGGCGAGCAGCGGCGGAGAGACCCGCTCGTGCCGGGCATCGGCGTGCAGCGACTCGTCCAGGTAGCGCGTCTGCTCGTCGAAGACCGCCTTCGGCCGCAGGTCGAGGTAGCCGGCCGTCCCGTCGAAGGACCGGCCGCAGGCCCCGCAGGCCGCCGCAGTCAAACGGTTCGCGCCCAGGGCACCGCCGCAATCCGGGCATCGCGCGATTGTCAGGAGTCGTTTGGAGATCACAACGCGGTCATCCTCGTTTCCGGTCTTGTCTTGG
>Ga0209746_1001579_pt1 | contig 10817 bp, 8 predicted proteins | sample BarGraNGADG00211_3_FD_184496 | JGI IMG/M metagenome (GOLD analysis project Ga0209746, IMG submission 184496) | Arctic peat soil microbial communities from Barrow, Alaska - Barrow Graham LP Ref core NGADG0011-211 (SPAdes) (version 2) | ecosystem: Environmental > Terrestrial > Soil > Wetlands >...
CAAAAAAATACGGGTACCTGGCCGGTAACCTCACCACCGACCTTCATGAATGCCTCGGCCATGGATCGGGACAGATGATGAAGGGCGTGGTAAGCGAATCCCTGAAGAATTATCATTCTACCATCGAAGAAGCCCGAGCCGACCTGTTTGCCCTTTATTACATCATGGACAAGAAAATGATTGATCTGGGACTGGTTCCATCACCCGATCTTGCAAAAGCCGAATACAACTCCTATATCCGCAATGGTTTGATGACTCAACTGGTCAGGGTCCATCCCGGTAAAGATGTGGAGGAAGCTCATATGCGTGACCGTTCTCTCATTGCGCACTGGGTCTATGAAAAAGGCAAGGTGAAAAATGTGATCGAAAAGGTTCAGAAGGATAGCAAATCCTGGTTCAGGATCAATGATTACCATGAATTACGTTCCCTTTTTGGCCAGTTGTTGGGCGAGATACAGCGCATCACGTCCGAAGGTGATTATCCTGCCGCCAAAGAACTGGTGGAAACCTATGCTGTTAAAGTGGATCCCGAACTGCATAAGGAAGTCCTCAACCGTTATGCAAAACTGAACATTGCGCCTTACAGCGGCTTTATCAACCCTGTATATACCCCGGTCATGGCCAACGGCGTCCTCAAGGATATAAAAATCTCCTATACCGACGATTTTACCACGCAAATGCTCAGGTACTCAAAGAATTTTTCATTTCTTCCTGCACGGTAGCCTGATGGCAAAAATCCTCCTCTTCGATTGGGGCAATACGATCATGGTGGATTTTAACCTTCCGGGCCCGATGTTTACCTGGGAAAAAGCTGCATGGGTACCGGGCACTGAAGATGCGTTGAAAGCGCTTGCCGGTTACACCTGTTGCGTCGCCACCAATGCGGGCGAATCGGACTCGGAAGCAGTAAAGAAAGGACTTGCCATGGTCGGCGCCGACAGTTATTTCTCGTTCATTTTTTCTTCCTGGGATATAGGCTTTGAAAAACCGGATCTGCGATTTTTCAATTTTGTGGTCGAAAAACTCAGGACCGATCCGGCAAATTGCATCATGATCGGCGATAACTATGAAAAAGATATTGTTGGCGCAAAAACCACAGGAATGAAAACCATTCTGTTCAACCCATCAGATCGCAAGGGTCCTTTTCCGCAAGCCGATTCAGTGATCAATGGAATGGCCGAATTGCCTGCAACTATTGAAAAATTATGAAGAACCTGATCCTCCTTTCTGCATTGATCCTGGGAATGATCCTGCCCGGGCAATCCCAGGTACAATCCCGCTATCCTAAAAACTATTTCCGTTCACCGGTCGATTTCCCTATCACCCTGGCCGGCGGTTTCGGGGATGTCCGTAGAAATCATTTCCATTCAGGTCTCGATGTCCGTACCGGCGGCGAAGAGGGTAAACCGGTGTACGCCATTGCCGATGGAACCATTTCAAGGATCAACATCTCTTCAACCGGTTTCGGAAAAGCCCTTTACATCACACATCCCAACGGATTCACTTCCGTTTATGGCCATCTGAAAAAATTAAACGGCGCCATCGGGAATTGGATCAGGGAACAGCAATACAGGAAGGAATCATTTGAAATGGATACCCCGGTTGACGCGGGAGTTTTAAAGGTAAAAAAAGGTGATGTGATCGCTTATTCCGGTAATACCGGGCTTTCAGAAGGGCCCCACCTGCATTTCGAGATCAGGGATGCAGCGACACAGGAGATCATAAACCCCATGCTGTTTGGCCTGCCTTTCAGGGATAGTGCTCCGCCAAAGATCTATAATGTGAGGATCTACCCCTTTGACGAAAACAGCATGGTGAATTTTACCGGTAACCCGGTAACACTTGCGGTCAATGCTTCAGGAACTGACTGTAAAGTGAGTTCAAAAGATACAGTTAAGGTTTCGGGCAACATTATTTTCGGGATCCAGGCATTGGATTTCAGCAACGATACAGGATCCAGGGATGGTATCACTTCCATTGAACTTTTCGTGGATACCGTTTGTTACTTTACACAGAAGATTGAGCGTTTTGCATTTGCCGAAACCCGGTATGCCAACAGTGAACTGGATTATCCCCAGCTTATAAAAAACGGCCAGCGCATCATGCGTTCATACATTGCACCCAACAACAAGCTGTCAATGTACGGGAGAAACAGGAACAATGGCATCGTAAATTTTAATGATACAAAGGCCCATAAAGTGCTCTATGTTGTGAAAGATGCTTTCGGGAATATTACGCGGCTTACCTTCTGGGTTAAAAGCCATTTGCCTGCACCGGTGGGGATCCGGGGAAACAGAACGCCAAAAGGAACCCTGCTGGCCTGTGGGAAAATTAACCATGTTAGCGCCGAAGGCATCGTATTTGACCTTCCCGCCGATGCCCTTTATGAAGACCTGGATTTTATTTATTATTCTTCTGCAGCGGTTCATGGAAGTTTTTCTTCCGTTCATCACCTGCAGAACGAAACTGTTCCGATCCATTCCAATTGCAGCTTATCCATCAAAACCGATGGTGTCCCCAAGGCCCTGCAAAGCAAAGCGCTGATCGTAAAAGTGGATGCAGACGGTCATTTCAGCGGGAAAAGCAGTAAACTTGAGAACAATTTCATCAAGACCCAGATCCGCGAATTCGGAAATTATACTGTGGCAGCCGATACCACTCCCCCGGTGATAAAACCGGTCAATGTAGGGCAAAATAAAAATGTGGGCAAACAACAAAACCTGAACTTTAAGATCACAGATAACCTCTCGGGAATAAAGTCTTATCGTGGAACACTCAACGGGAAATGGATCCTGATGGATTTCGATGCCAAGAGCAACCTGCTGGTCTATACGTTCGATGACCGGATCAAACCGGGTAAAAACAGTTTCCGGCTGGTTGTCAAAGATGCCGTTGGCAATGAAACGGTTTACCAGGCCACGCTGACCCGTTGAACAGATCTTTTTTCTATATTTGTAACATGCAAGAAACGATCCTGATCCTTGATTTCGGTTCTCAATATACCCAGTTGATCGCACGGCGTGTGCGGGAGTTGAACGTCTATTGCGAAATTCATCCCTACAATAAAATTCCTGAAATCACAAAATGGATCAAGGGTGTGATCCTTTCCGGAAGCCCCTTTTCCGTCAGGGACAAGAACTGCCCTGCCCCTGATCTTTCCGCCTTCAGAACCAAGGTTCCCATCCTGGCAGTCTGTTATGGTGCGCAATATCTGGCACAATTCGATGGAGGCGAAGTGAAAGCTTCAAACAACCGCGAATACGGACGGGCAAACCTCTCTTTCATCGAGGGATCGAGCCCGCTGATGAAGGGGATGTCAAAAGGCAGCCAGGTATGGATGTCACATGGAGATACCATTATGAAGACACCTGCATCCTTTAAGGTCATCGCCGGCACTTCGGATGTGAAAGTAGCCGGATTTTCCATAGATCGGGAACAGACCTATGGCATCCAGTTTCATCCTGAAGTTTATCATACTACTGAAGGAACCATCCTGCTGAAAAATTTTCTGATCGATATTTGCGGTTGTTCCGCATCCTGGACTCCGGAGTCTTTTGTCGGATCCACGGTGGCCTGGCTCAAGGAAACGATCGGTGACGATAAAGTGGTTCTCGGGTTGTCGGGAGGAGTCGATTCAACCGTTGCAGGGGTATTGCTTCACAATGCCATCGGAACTAATCTTCATTGCATTTTCGTCAATAACGGGCTTCTCAGGAAAAATGAATTTCAGAAGGTTCTCGATTCTTATCAACACATGCACCTGAACGTAAAGGGCGTGGATGCATCCGGACTTTTCCTGGATGCTTTGGACGGTGTTTCCGACCCTGAGAAGAAAAGAAAGATCATCGGGAAAATATTTATCGATGTTTTCGAGGCGGAAGCCAGGAAGATCAAGGGCATTCACTGGCTGGCACAGGGAACCATCTACCCGGATGTGATCGAATCGGTATCGGTAAAAGGCCCTTCTGCTACCATTAAATCTCATCATAACGTGGGCGGACTTCCCAAACATCTGAACCTCAAAATCGTTGAACCTTTGAAAAGTTTGTTTAAGGATGAGGTGAGGAAAGTAGGAAGAACACTTGGGATCGAAAATGACCTGATCAGCAGGCATCCCTTTCCCGGGCCGGGACTTGCCGTTCGCATCCTGGGAGAGATCACCCGGGAACGCGTGAAACTTTTACAGGAAGTGGATGATATCTTCATCAGCGGGCTTCGAAATAACGGTTTGTATGATACAGTCTGGCAGGCATTTTCGGTGCTGTTGCCGGTGCGTTCGGTTGGAGTGATGGGCGATGAACGAACCTATGAAAATGTGGTCAGTCTTCGTGCGGTGACTTCCACCGATGGAATGACGGCCGACTGGGCACAGCTTCCCTATGATGTTCTTGCCCGGATTTCCAATGAGATCATCAATAAAGTGAGAGGGGTGAACAGGGTAGTTTACGACATCAGCTCAAAACCGCCTGCCACCATCGAATGGGAATAAACATTCAGGAATGAAAAAGATCCTCTTCATCGTGATCCTGCTATCAGGAGTTATATCCTTGCCTTCTTATGCCCAGGAGAGTCTACGGCAGATGAGATCCACAATAATTGAAAAAGTTAACGGGAAAGAATTCTATATCCATACGGTTAAAAGAGGGCAGACGCTTTATATGATTGCAAAGGCGTATGAGGCCGATATCAACGTGATAATAGAGGAAAACCCCAAGGTCAGGGAAGGAATCAAGGCCGGACAAAAAATCAGGATCCCTATACCGGGGACGACAGAATCTCCCAAAAAACAAATCAAAACAATTCCTGAAGATATTAAGCAAACAACTAAATCCAAAGACGAAGAATCTCTTCCTTGCGGGAAAGACAAATCTTCAATGAAAACCACCTACAACATCGCATTGATGATCCCGCTCTATCTCAGCGATGTGACGCAAATGGATGTCGACCCTGATCCCGATGCTACGGCACAGGAAAACAGGCCGTTGCAATTTGTCCCGTTTTATGATGGATTCCGGATGGCGCTCGATTCGTTGAAGGAAACCGGCGTATCCCTGAAAGTGACTGTGTATGATGCAGAACGGGATACATTGAAAACACTGAAGCTTTTGCAGAATCCCGAACTCAGGAAAATGGATCTCATCATCGGGATGATGTACCACCGGAACTTCCAATTGGTTGCTGATTTCGCTGAAGAAAATAACATTCCGATCGTCAATCCGCTGTCGGAACGTGACCTGATCCTGGAGGGAAACAAAAAGGTCTTCAAAGTTCGGCCTTCTTTAAAAACCCAGTTCACGGAATTGATTAAGTACCTGCAATCCGGATTTGAGGACAGTAATATTGTTGTGATCAGTGATCATCAAAGGATGAATAAAGCCACTGCAGATAATATCATGACTGCGATGGAGGAACAAAAAGCGGATGTGCACCAGGCAGATGGATATGGAGAGGTGCTCAGCCTTTTATCGAAGAATAAAGGGAATATCATCGTTTTGATTTCGGATAATAAATCCTATGTCCTTGATGTGGTCACAAAACTCAACGAACACAGGAATGAATTTAGCGTGACACTCCTTGGGCTGCCCCGGTGGGACCGGTTTGACGATATTGAGGCCGATTACCTGGTGAACCTGAAAACCCATGTCATGGCTCCCTGGTTTGTAGATTATGATGATCCCGGGGTGAAGAAATTCGTTTCCATGTACCAGGATCGTTATCAGACGGATCCGGAGCCGCTGGCGTTCCAGGGGTTTGATATTACCTTCTATTTTGTTACTGCCCTGTGGAAATACGGCAGATCTTTCGACCGTTGCATTCCTGATTTACACATGAAATCACTGCAGACGGATTTCCGTTTTTCTTCTTCAGAAGAAAACGGGTTCGAGAACCAGTATTGGGAAATGTATGAATACGGCAATTACCGCCTGAAAAGGATCATCCTTAAATAGTGCATCAGCAGAGGGGCAATGCCAGTAAGGGAACATTCGTTGCCTGGAAATTCTTTTTCGTTATTTTATGGGTAAACAGGGTATCAAACACCCCGTGTTTGTGCGGTTGGAAAGCAATCAGGTCGATGGATTGGCTTTCGATCACCTGGTTGATCACGGTTTGTTTGTCCGTCAGCACTTCCACCATCTCAAAGGAAATCTTTCCTTATTTTTCCTCTTTTCCGAATGATTTCCGGAGTTTTTCCATTTTTTCATTTTCTTCGGATTTATCTTCTTTAATCAGGAAATGAATACAGCTCAGGTGGAATGGAAATTCACTGAATAAGGAAAAGATCTTACGAACCGAATCTTCATTCTTGTCGGATAAATCTGCTGCCAGCATGATCTTATGAAACCCTTTGAATTTTTTAATATCCGGAACAATCAAAACAGGGATCTTTGCATGATTGATGATGTGGGTGGAAACCCTTCCCCACATATTGAGCGTTTTTCCGGTTCCGCGGGTTCCCATGACCACGAGGTCGGGATGAAACTCCTTGCACAGATCGTTGAGCTCGCTCTCGATCTCCCCGCCCACAAGGGTGACCTGGAATTGAATGTCTTTCCAGTTGTTCTTTCTGATCTTTTCCTCCAGATCCGCCTGTAAGATTTCCATTTTCTTCTCTGACTGGTGAAAAACTTCCTTCAGCAATTCTTCATTATACATGGTGCTCATGTCGATGGCATCCGGAAAAGAGCTATCGGCGATGATGAACTGATCTGAATATGTATGAAAAAGGCGTATCACTGCGCCTCCTTTACCGGCTATTTCCAGGGCATAAGTGCATGCAATATCAGTATGCCCGGAAAAATCGACAGGGATAAGGATTTTTTTCATAGAATAATTATTGGTGTTGTGTTCAGGAATTTCCGTGCCTGGAGAACAAAGATAGTAAATTAAGCAGGCGGATGCAATTTTCTCTATTGGAATGCCACTTCAGTAATTTCTCCCTGCGGAGATAAAGTCCTTCTTCGTTAAAGGGTTGATGCATGAGTTCCTCAACCTTTTGCCGGAGTTCCTGAGCATTCGTCCCGATCTCGCAGAGTTCTCCGAGTTCAGTACCCGAAAACATCCCGGGGTTCACCAGGCAATAGCGCCCGTTGAAGAGGGCATTGAGCAGCTTTAATTTTAACCCGGTAGGCTGGAAGGTGACGAGGATGTTGACCTGTGCAGTACTGATGAGTTCACACATTTCTTCATCCGTTGGATTGGGGATAAGGGTCACATTCGGGAACTGGCTCGCGAGTTTTTCCAATGTCCTGGACGGATTCATTCCGGCAATAATAAAACGAATGCCGGTTTCCCTGAAAACTTCTTTTACAAGGTACTCCGCGGCTTTTTCATTCTCCGCTACGCTCAGGTTTCCTTGGTAGAGGGCAAAATCCCCCATCCCCGGCAAGCTTTTTATTTCATCATCCTTATGAAAGCTGGGAAGGTACTCAACCGGGATCCAGGAAAATTTCCGTGAAAGGTATTCATTGTCTTCCCTGGAAACGGTCAGCATCATGGAGGCATGGGAAAGGATTCCCTGGAAAGCCCGCAATTTCAAGCTTGATAAGATATAATAGAATTTTTTCGGGAGGTTCGTTTCGGCTTTCGATAAATGATAATAATACAGGTGCTCAATGTTGCTTTCACGGTAGATCTTGGTTCTGTTCTTTAGTGCAGGATGAGATAAATAATAACAACTGTGAAGCCCTTCAAAAAGGATGGGAAACTCATCTTTCTGCAAGATCTCAAGCAATTTATCGGATCTGCGGCTATATACGATGTAAGGCTTCCAGGTTAATGCTGAGCTCAGTCCGGTTTTCCGGGGATAGTAATGTACCTCCTGGCAGTACTTTTCAAGTTCGGGGGAAGGCTTGCGATCATAAGAAAAACAATGCAAATGGACTTTTACACCAGCCGAATGCAGCGCTCTGATCTTGAAAAAAACATCGATGGCTCCTCCGTAATTCGGCGGGAAAGGGATTGTGAACGAGATAATATGAAGATGCACTTCAGACATAAGGTTGATAGATGTTCATTAATTCCTGCTCCTCATTTTCCCAGCAAAGGTCGGTGGCTGCCTTTTGCAAGTTATCACGGAAAAAGGATAATTTTTTATCCTGGCTCAGAAGACTGTCAAATTTAGTTGCAAGATACTGCGGATCATGACTTTCAATCATCTCTCCGATCCCGTACTTTTCAACAATGGGTTTCATTTCGGGGAAAGGAGAGACCAATACAGGGACCTGGGCCTGGATATAGTCAAGGAATTTATTGGGCAGGCAGACGTGATAATTCAGACTGACATCTTTTTCGATGGATAAGCCGATATCCGCCATCAGCGTATATTCATGAAGATCTTCAAAAGCGATTGGTCCGGTAAAGATGACTTTATCACTGACTCCTTCTTTAACCGAAAGGCTTTTCAGTTGCTCTATGACATCGCCGGTACCGATAATTAACAGGTACGCTTTTTCCCGGACAAACTTCATTGCCTGGATCGCCTCATCGAGGCCGCGGTCGACATTTACTGCGCCCTGGTAAAGGATGATTTTATGATCTGCGGGAATACCAAGCTCTGACTTGTTTTTTGTAGGACTATTCTTTTTCCTTACCGGTACATTCCTGATCACGCGGATATCATTCCCGTATTCTTTCCGGTAGATCTCTGCAATGGAGGCATTTGCTGCATAAACGGAACGTAGTTTCGGGAAAATGTGATCTTCGATCTTTTTCCAAACCTGGATCGTTCCCGGTCTTCCGTTCAGTTCCGGAACGCCGCGAAAATATTCATGGCAATCATGCACCAGGGGCAACCGCCGGATCCAGGAAGCCAGGTAATTTGCAAGCAGCGTATCGAGGTCGTTGGAAACCAACAGGCCGGCTTTGTGAAAAAGAAGGAAGAAGAAAAGCCGGATGTTGTATTCTGCATAGAAACAGGGTCCTTTGTTGAACAGGAGCCGCATCCGTTTCATCCGATATGGTCTCGGTTTCAGCGGAAGGCTCTGTTTTCGCCTCCTTCCGACAAGCAACACATCGAATCCCATCTTCACCAGCGTATTGCAAACCCGGTTCACGCGCTGGTCGGTGGCAAGGTCGTTGGTTACGGAGATGATTACACTTTTCAAGGGCTTTGAACTTATAAGCAAAAGTAACTAAAATAAAATTCCTTTCGGAGGAGACTCAATTTTATCATCCTCATTGATAAAAGATAACCACAATTCAACTAATTTTGAACGGAATTCAAATGGATATGCAACTCCGGGAAGAAATTTCTCTTAAACCTTTCAACACATTTGGGCTCGATGTCCGGGCCCGTTTTTTTGCTGAAGCCCTGACAGAGGAGGATGTTATTAGCCTGGCAGGGAATCCGCAGGATGTTCATCTTCCCCTCTTAATCCTTGGAGGTGGAAGCAACATTCTTTTTACGAAGGATTTTCCCGGAACCGTGATGAAAATTTCCGTGAAGGGGATCCGTGTCATAAAAGAAGATGAAGAAACAGTGTGGGTTAAAGCCAGCGCAGGTGAAAACTGGGATGACCTTGTGAAGTTTTGCGTTGACAAAGGTTGGGGGGGGCTTGAAAACCTGTCTGCCATTCCGGGGACTGCCGGTACCAGCCCGGTTCAGAACATCGGCGCGTACGGTGTGGAGATGAAGGATACCTTCTGTGAACTCGAAGCCTTCGACCTGGAATCCAGGGAAAAAAGGATTTTTTCAAAAGAGGAATGTGGATTCGGCTATCGCGAAAGCATCTTCAAATTGCAAAATAAAGGCCGTTTCATCATTCTCAACGTTACCTTCTGTCTATCGAAAAAACCGATACTCTGCCTCGACTATGGAAATATCAGGAAAGAACTGTCGCTCATGAAAGTGGGTCATCCCGGGATAGCAGATGTCCGTGAAGCGGTATGCCATATCCGATCGCGGAAACTTCCGGATCCTGCGTTGACAGGCAATGCAGGCAGTTTTTTCAAGAACCCGGTTATTCTTCTGCCACAATTTGAAAACTTAAAACAATCATTTCCCGGCATTGTTTCTTTTCCGCAAGAGGGGAAGATCAAACTGGCAGCCGCCTGGATGATTGAACAGTGTGGCTGGAAAGGTAAACGGGCAGGAAATGCCGGAGTACATTCCACCCAGCCACTGGTGCTGGTAAATCACGGAAACGCTACAGGCCTTGAAATAATCCGCTTAGGTGAGGAGATCCGCCAATCTGTTTATCATAAATTCGGGGTAATGCTGGAAACGGAAGTAAATATAGTTTAAAGTTATAAAGTTTATAAACTTTATAAAGTTTGTAAAGTTTGTAAAGTTTGTAAAGTCAAAGAGTCAGAAACGATTAACCTGCTAATAAATTTTCGCTATTTCGCTACTTCGCCATTTCGCTATTTAATAAAACTCGCCAGCTCACCAGTTCGCCAACTCGCTAGCTAATCAACCCACCCACCAGTTCCTTCACGCTCCCCACCTTATGTAGCCTGCAATACGCTTCGATTCCATCAACAATCTTCATCGTGATATTGGGATCGATGAAATTGGCCGTTCCTACTTGCACAGCGGATGCGCCGGCAAGCATGAACTCGATGGCATCGGTGGCATTCATGATACCGCCCATTCCGATAATCGGCACCTTCACGGCTTTCGAAACCTGCCATACCATGCGCAAGGCAACCGGCTTGATGGCCGGGCCCGATAAGCCACCCGTCACCGTCGAAAGCACAGGCCTGCGCTTATCAGCGTCAATGGCCATTCCGAGCAGGGTATTGATGAGGGAGATGATATCGGCTCCTCCGTCTACCACCGCTTTGGCCATTTCCTGTATGGAGGTCACATTGGGGGA
>Ga0209746_1001581_pt1 | contig 10811 bp, 4 predicted proteins | sample BarGraNGADG00211_3_FD_184496 | JGI IMG/M metagenome (GOLD analysis project Ga0209746, IMG submission 184496) | Arctic peat soil microbial communities from Barrow, Alaska - Barrow Graham LP Ref core NGADG0011-211 (SPAdes) (version 2) | ecosystem: Environmental > Terrestrial > Soil > Wetlands >...
GGGACCAATGCCATAACAGTTACATGGAATACAGCAGGGGCTCAGACAGTATCAGTTAACTATACAAACGGCAACAATTGTACGGCAGCAACACCAACAGTATATAATGTCACGGTCAATGCACTGCCAACCATCACAGGAACACTTAGTTTTTGCCTGGGTTCAACAACACAATTAACCGGTTCCGGTACTCCGGCTGTTATCAATCCATGGGTTTCAGCTACCACTGGAGTAGCAACAGTAAGTCCGTCAGGGTTAGTAACATCAGTTTCAGCTGGTACAAGTGTAATTACATATACGAATAATAATGGATGCAGTATAACTGCAACAGTGACTGTTACTATATGTTTCAAGACATTAAACCTTACCTCCATTATGCTCGAAGGATTATATAATGGTGCCGGTACCATGAGACGTGCATATGATGCATTTGGTCAGCACTGGTTAGATGGTTCGGCTGATCATATCACTGTTGAGTTGCATAGTTCAACAACCTATGCTACTATTGTATTTGCTGCTACCGACGTGCCCCTCAGCACTAATGGAACTGCCAGTATTACTACTGTTCCATATGGCTTAAATGGCTCTTACTACATCACAATCAGGCATCGTACGAGCATTGAAACTACCATCGCTGTTCCTGTATCATTCGGAGGAAGCACTATCAACTATGCTTATGATTTGCCATCAAAAGTGTTTGGTAATAATTTAATACTCATGGTTGGCCCGGGCAGTCATTATGCTATATTTGGTGGTGATGTAAATCAGAATGGTCTTGTTGAATCTTTTGATATGACTCCTATTGACAATCTCTCTTCCGCATTTGGATATGATTTCAATGTAGACGTCAACAGCGATGGATTGATAGATTCCAGAGATATGACCATTGTAGATAATAATAATGCTGCATTTGTTTCATCAATTCTTCCATGAAAAGTAAGAAACTTCTTTTATATATACCTGACTTTTAAACATTCATAGAATCTATGAATAGTAAAAAACAATATAAAGTAAAAATAATATGAGAAAAATAGTACCACAATGGTTTAAAGCTTTACCATTTCTGGCATTAGTGCTGACATTTACAAATGTAAAAGCCCAAACAGCGACCAATTTCCAGATAACACTCCGAAATGTAGTGCAAACTACGGATCGTATTCTTGAATTTGATATCTATCTTCAAAACAACGATTTAGCACAGTCTATGGAAATGGCAACATTTCAGGCCGGGATCACCTTGAATTCTGCAATATATTCTGGTGGTACCCTTACAGCTTCAATTGTAGCAGGTACTTCTACACTAACAAACTCTGCACAGGTGCCAACAAGCATTACCTATACTTCATCATCAACAATTATTAAATTAGCTGCCAAATCGCCTCCTGGCTCAGGTAGTGGTTCTATTATATCTCAGGTTAGTCCGGGTACTCGCATTATCCGGGTGAGACTAACTTCTACAGTTGCTTTTGCAGCTAACTCAACACCGAATTTTTTCTTTGCACCAAGTACAGATATAAGTCCTTCATATCCGACTGCAGTTGCGTTGTATGTTGGTGGCTTAAACACTCAGCTCCCTGTTACAATGAGTGTAAATGCATTTGTGCTGGAGAATCCATCACTTAATCAGCTACCCACAGCTTTTACAGTTACCGGTACCGGTTCTTACTGCCAGGGTTCCGGCGGTTTGACGGTTGGTCTTACCGATTCAGAAAATGGTGTAACATATACCTTACTTAAAAATGGTTCTGCCAGCTCTACACTACCAGGTACAGGATCCCCCATCAACTTTACCAATCAGCTTTTCGGAACTTATACGGTTAGTGGAACAAATGGAGGAGGTACTACTACTATGAATGGAGGTGCTGTTCTAACACAAATTTCTACCCCAATAGCACCAACCGTCGGAGTCGTTAATAACTGCAATGGTACTTCAACACTCACTGCTTCTGGTTATTCGGGAACATTGTTGTGGAGCACTTCTGCAACAACAGCCTCTATTACGGTAAACTCAGCAGGAATCTATACCGTAACTCAAACAGTGAGCGGATGTACAAGTTTGCCCGGTTCGGGTACAGCAGCACCAAAATCCACTCCGGTTGCTCCGACCGTAGGAGTAGTTAATAATTGCAATGGTACCTCAACACTGACAGCCTCTGGTTTCACAGGAACTTTGTTATGGAGTACATCAGCCACAACCGCCTCTATTACAGTAAATTCAGCAGGAACCTATACTGTCACGCAGACTGTGAACGGTTGCACAAGTTCAGCCGGTTCCGGAACAGCAGCTCCAAAAACCACTCCTGTGGCGCCTGGTGTATCAGTTGTGGATAACTGTGGAACTTCAACTCTCACGGCAACGGGTTTCACGGGAACGTTGTTATGGAGCACTTCTGCAACAACTACCTCTATTACAGTTAACACACCGGGTGTATATACCGTCACTCAGACGGTGAACGGATGCACAAGTTTATCTGGTTCGGGCACAGCAGCTCCGAAATCCGCTCCACCAGCGCCCACAGTAGCAGTAGTTGATAACTGCAATGGCACTTCAATTCTCACTGCTTCTGGCTTCACGGGAACATTGTTGTGGAGTACCTCTGCGACAACTGCCTCTATTACAGTTAACGCAGCCGGAACTTATACTGTGACTCAGACAGTGAGCGGATGTACAAGTTTGGCCGGTTCGGGTACAGCAGCACCAAAAACCACTCCGGCTGCCCCGACCGTAACAGTAGTAGATAATTGCAATGGTACCTCAACGCTTACGGCTTCTGCATATACAGGAACATTGTTATGGAGTACCTCAGCGACCACTGCCTCTATTATAGTTAACGCAGCAGGAACTTATACTGTGACTCAAACGGTGAGCGGATGTACAAGTCTGGCTGGTTCCGGTACAGCAGCACCTAAGACTGCTCCGGCAGCTCCGACTGTCGTTCTGACCCAACCTACTTGTTTAGTTGGTACAGGAACAATCACCATTACAGCTCCCACGGGCTCAGGAATGACATACAGCATTGATGGTTCAACTTATACGAATACTACAGGCATCTTTACTTTAGTTAGTCCTAATACTTATGTGGTTACTGCAAGAAGTGCAGCCGGATGTATTTCATTAGGTGCTAGTGTGACAATCAATGCCCAACCTCCAGCACCAGTTGTAAATAATCAGTCAGCTTCAATTTTATCAGGTGGAACATTTACAATAACTCCAAGCGGAGTCACTATTCCTGTGGGTACCACTTATACCTGGACGGCCCCAATTTATACAAATGGGGTAACCGGAGGCACTGCTCAACCCAGTCCTCAGCTAAGTATTAGCGGGATATTGACTATTCCTTCCGGAGCCGGAACTGCAACTTATACTGTAACACCCACTTTCGGAACTTGTATAGGAGCAACTTTCACAGTGACCGTAACTGTTACTTCTACATGCACAGCAGTAACGGTAGGAACACAACCTGTCAATAGCAGTATGTGTGCAACATCAGGACCTGTTACATTTACAGTAGTTGCAAACGGCACAGCACCCTTTACGTATCAATGGCAATATAACAATGCCGGTACGTGGGCTTCTGCGGTTAATGGCACTCCAGTTGGCGCAGTGTATACAAATGCCACAACTTCCGTACTGAGTGTGACCGGAATTTCCACTGCCGGAAGTTATCAATACCGCTGTTTTATTACAAATTGCAGCGGTGGAAATAATGCAACATCCGGTATTGCTACTCTTACAGTAAATGCTTTGCCAATACCAACACTCACCAGCTCAGATCTCGACAACGTCTTCTGTTTCGGAACAAGTGTTGTATTTACGGCCGGAGGTGGAGTAAATTACAACTTTATGGTAAATGGAACAACCGTACAAAATGGAGCGTTAACGACCTATACTACCACTTCATTGGCCAACGGTCAGATTGTGACAGTAGTTGTAACCGGAGTTAATGGATGTACTGCCACTTCGACACAAATACAAAATATTGTAAACCCTTTACCATTTATTATTTTATCCACTTCAGCTACATGTTCTACTGATTTTACTACCTATTCAGTTGGAGTAACAGTAGGTTCAGGGACAGTAACGAGCCCTTTAGGCACAGTTACAAATAATGGAGGCAATATTTGGACAATATCAGGTATTCCAGCTCATACCAATGTTAGTATTAAAGTTACAGATAGTGGTGGTTGTGAAAATACACTTATAGTGACGGCTCCTGTTGATTGCACTTGCCCGGTAGTTCTTCCACCAGTTAGTGGTGGGAACAGATCCTATTGTGCAGGAGGAACAATTCCTGCTTTGACAGCTACTGTTCTAGCCGGAGAGACAATAGACTGGTATGATTCTTCATCTGGCGGTAATATTCTTTTGCCTGGAAGTCTGAGTTACACACCATCTGCTGCCGGTACCTATTACGCATTAGGTAGAAAGATTGGAGCTTCAAGTTGTGTCAGTAGCACGCGTACCCCTGTAATACTGACAATGAACCCATTACCGATACCCACACTCACCAGTTCAGATGCAGATAACATCTTCTGTGGCGGAACGAGTGTAACATTTACTGCCGGAGGTGGAACAAGTTATAACTTCCTGGTAGGAGGATTAAGTGTTCAGAATGGTGTTTCAGCTACCTACACTACCAGTACCCTTACCAATGGGCAGTCTGTAGTTGTAATAGTCACAAATGCCAGTGGATGTACAGCCACATCGGCAGCAATAACTAATACTGTAAACCCGACACCGGTACCAACACTTACAAGTTCAGATGCAGACAATAGCTTCTGTACAGGGACTAATGTGACATTTACTGCCGGAGGCGGAACAAATTATAATTTCAGGTTAGGAGGAGTAAGTGTCCAGAATGGTATTTTGACAACCTATACTACCAATTCATTGACAAACGGACAGGTGGTAGATGTTGTTGTCTCAAATACCTATGGATGTATAGCCACTTCAGCAGGAATTACAAATTCTGTATTTGCCGCGCCAACGCCTAATGCCGGAACCGGAGGCAATAATTGTGGTCTTGGATTTAGTCTCAATGGTTCCCTTAATGTTGGTATAGGAACATGGTCAAAAGTCAGCGGACCCGGAAGTGTATCTTTTAGTCCTGATGCAAATACACCAACTGCATTAGTTACTGTTTCTTCTTTTGGTACCTATGTATTCAGTTGGACAGTCGCTAACGGGACATGTTCAAGTAGTGCCAATGTGACTGTAATATTCATTCAGCAACCTCCTGCGGAAGCAGGAACAGGTGGAGATGAATGTGATAAGGATTTCATAATGAATGCAGTAATAACAACGGGAGTTGGAACATGGACTAAAATCAATGGTCCGGGTACCGCAGTATTTACTCCTGATAATCATCAGGCTAATGCAAAAGTCACCGTTGATCAGTTTGGTACCTATAACTTCGGTTGGACCGTTGTAAACAGTATCTGTACATCCAGTGACGTTGTAAGAGTGGTCTTCCATGATCTTCCGCCGGTAAATGCAGGAAGAGATACAGCTTTCTGTAAAGGAGGCAGCATGCAGTTACTTGCACAGGGAGTTGGAACAGTATCCTGGGTCCCCGTTGCACTGGTCAGCAATCCGAATATAATCAATCCGGTCGCAACACCAGATTCTACAACGACCTTTACTGTTAATCTTACCGATCAGTTCGGGTGTAAAAACTCAGATAATATTGTTGTTGAGGTCAGAGTAAAACCCATTGCAAATGCTGGTCCTGATCAGGAGCTGACTTATGTGTTAAAGACAACAATGAATGCCACACTTGCTCATAGCTATGAAACCGGAGTGTGGTCGGTAATTCCAAAATCAGGAACTGGTGAGTTTTTGGACAGCACTAATTCCAAAACCCTTGTAAGCAAACTCTCATTAGGGAAAAATAAGTTTTTATGGAACGTTAAAAACGGCTACTGTCCTTCATCTTCTGATACAGTCATGATTACTGTAAATGATTTTATTATCCCTACCCTCATAACGCCAAATATGGATGGCAGGAATGATTATTTTGTACTGAGAGGATTAGCTACCCTGGGAAAGACGGAATTAATAATTTTCGACAGAAGAGGAACCCAGGTTTACCGGAATATAAATTATGACAATTCATGGAACGGTGTTGACTATAATAAAAATCCTCTTCCTTCCGATACATATTTCTATGTTATTAAATCTGAAAATAGTATATCAATTAGTGGTTATATTGTAATAAGACGTTAGTGATGAAAAGAATACTTAAATCATTTATTTTACTACTGATCCCTATAAGTCTGGCAGGTCAATTGTCACCTGTCACAAGTCAGTATGTACTTAATCCGCTAAGCATAAACCCTGCTTGTGCCGGTAACCGGGGTGCGCTGAATATAGCGGCATTCTACCGACGACAGTGGGCAGGCATTACCGGTGCTCCTGAAACAATAACTTTAGCCGCAGATTCACCTTTTCTTGATTCAAAGCTGGGATTGGGATTAATTATTTCAAGCGATAAAATAGGAGTGACCAAAGAAACTCATTTTCTCACAAATTATTCCTACAAAATAAATATGAATAAGGGAATCCTTTCTTTTGGTCTTGGTGCCGGCTTATTGACAACGAATACAAAATGGTCCGATCTTGTTGTGCTAGATCCGGGGGATGAAAATTTTCTCACCGATTCACGGGTATTCGTTGTGCCCGACTTTAGTTTTGGGATCTATTATTCATACCAGAATTATTTTGGAGGCTTATCTGTTCCTAAACTGCTAGGTTACAGATTTAATTATAATAAGAATAAATATACTCTCATATTCAGCCCGGGTCAATACAATTATTTGTTAAATGCAGGGTACATTTATTCTCTGTCTCAGAAAATAAAATTATTTCCGTCAACACTTATCACATTTTCTCCGAAAGAAAAGTTACTTGTTGATTTAAATGCTTATGTCAGTTTAAATGATAGAATATGGGCCGGTGCATCTTATAGAAATAAACGATCGCTGGGAGCATTATTTCAATTTGCTGTAAATAATCAATTTCGGGTTGCTTATACATACGATTTTGATTTTGGAAAGCTTGGCAATTATAGTAACGGATCGCATGAAATTATGCTCAGATATGAATTTCATTATAAAGTCGACGCAGTAAGTCCATTGAATTTTTAATTATGTGACTCGTAAGATTGTAAGCCTGGGCATTGTTTGTACATGCGAAAGTTTTACCATATTTACATCCGGATAATAAATTTAATATTAATTTTAAGTGTTCACCAAACTTTTGAGGTAATTCTTTAGTCATGGCGCGAAAATTGGGTTTAGTCATAATGGTTGCTCTCTTGTCACAAATCATATTGGGACAATCAGAAACTTATACCGTTAAAAAGGCTTCTTTCAGTTCGGATAAATATGATGAATTCTCACCTGTATATTATAAAAACGGGATAGTTTTTTGTTCCAACCGGAATCTCGGTCTATCAAATCGTTCAACATCCCAGAATAAAGGACTTTTTAAAATTTATTATATTGATACAATCGGGAAGGCTGACTGGGAAAGTACAAAGTTGTTTTCAAAAAATCTGACAACTATATTAAATGATGGGCCGGTTACTTTTAACTCATTAAGAGATACTATTTACTTTTCACGTAATCAGGACGTTAGTAGTAAATTAAGCGATATCTCCAATCCCAGGAATAAACTTGGTATTTTTTCAGCAGTTTTGATTGGCGGTCAATGGACAAAAGTAAGGGAGCTTAGAATAAACAATGAGTGGTATAATATAACCACGCCGTGTCTTTCTCCGGATGGTAAAAGAATATATTTTGCTTCTGACAAACCCGGAGGATATGGTGGCTCCGATCTTTATTACAGCCAATGGAAGAACGATCGCTGGGAGGATCCGATAAATTTAGGCCCAGTTATCAATACCAAAGGGAATGAATCATATCCTTATATTAATCCATCAGGTGAACTTTTCTTTTCTTCTGACGGCCATCCTGGTCATGGAGGGAAGGATATTTACTTTTCATACTTTTCAGATACCGCATGGATTACTCCTGTTTGTCTTGATCAACCTATTAATTCAAGATTTGATGATTTCGGTTTAGTTACAGACGCACAAATGAATGAAGGATATTTTTCAACTAACAGGTATAAATCAATTGATATATACCATTTCAAGACAAATCTTCCACAAATTCTTTATAACACTATTCAGAAAGAAAATCAGAATTGTTTCATGCTTAATGATACTGGAGCTTTGGAAATTGATTCAACTCACCTTAAGTATGTATGGGATTTTGGAGATGGTGAAAAAGCTTCGGGAATGGTGGTTCAACATTGTTTCCAGAGTGCAGGAAAATATATTGTCAAACTAGATGTTATTGACAAAGCTACGAGGAACCTGTTTTTTTCAAAATTAGAATACAACCTTGAATTACTGGATTATAAGCAACCTTATATTAATTCTCCGCAAATAGCTGTTAAAGGAGATACACTTAGATTGGATGGAGTCAGATCAAACCTCCCCGGATATAAAGTTTTAAGTTATTATTGGAATTTCGGAGACGGATACAGATCATCTGGAGGTAATGTCAGGCATGCCTTTAAAGCGAACGGAGAATTTCTCGTGAATATGGAATTGATCTTAAAGTCTGAATTGACTGATGACATTCATAAAACAGGTGTCTCAAAAAAGATATTGATTTTTAATGATATTCGGGAAAAAGAATCTTACCTGGCTGGAAAAGCTTCTTTAAAAACGACAATGCCTGATATAAGAAATTCTGAGAATGCTCTGATTAAAATTCAGTATTCAGCTGAATCAGAATTCAGTAAGGATGCAATATTTAATGTTGAATTGCTTTCATCCAGAAAAAAAATCGGAGTTGATAGCTGGAGCTTCAGAAATGTACCAAAGAAGTACACAATAAGCGAAAAATATAGTCCGGAAGATAGTACTTATAGATATATAGTTGATCAACAGCTGAGTCTCATGTCAACATACCCTGCATATAATGAATTATACGGACTCGGAATTAAAAATGTAAAAATAAAAACCTTTGTTCTTAAAGATCCATCTGAAAAGGAACTGCATAATCTGATAAAAATAAATGGTGCTTTTGCTGATTCTTATTTCGATGGTTCAAACAGACTTACATCAAATGCTTATATTATGCTGGATCAGATTATTAAGCTGATGAACAAGTATCCTTACGTACGACTTGAAGTTGCAGTTCATTCTGATAATACAGGCTCTCCGGAAACAAGTCTGGCACTATCCCAATTACGTTCAAGATTACTGGTCAGCTATCTGATCAACAGGGGTATAAGTACTAAAAGACTGGTTGCAACTGGTTTTGGAGGATCAAAACCTATTGCCCCTAATTTTCTGGAAAATGACAGAAAATTAAACAGGAGAATAGATTTTATTATCTTAAATCAGTGATTTTCTAAGCTATTCCAAAGAGAATCTCATCAGTTTAATCAGGCATTAATAAGGGATCAGAATAAACCAATAATAAATTATTCCAAGAGTTTCACGCAGTGTTTCAAACACTTTGTTTTCCTTTGAATGTCTATTTATAGGTTCAGGAATTGAAATGATCCCTATCTCATACTTCTCATTCAATATTTTATTATATGTCATCCATGTTCGTCTGGCGTGTGTTCCCATACTAATTATATTTATTCCCTTAATATCTATATTTGTCGTTTTAAGCCAATCCCGAAATGCAAGTGCGCTTGCCAGTGTTCTGTTAATTCTAACTCTTTTGCCTGAAGTGGCTATTATCTGAGAAGAATCTATACCCATGGACAATAACCTATTCCTGGCTAATTCAGCGTTCGAATTGAAATTGTTGATAATCCTTCTTTTGCGATCCAAAGCACCAATATCGTACGCAGTGTTGTTCAGATAAAGAATAGTTACTTTATTATCAATAACAATTGCTTTAACAAACAGTTTTCTTTGCCCGTAATCACCTACTCCGTCATTAGTAAACTGAACCATTATGGAGTCGATTTTCGAAAGAGAACCTTCCCATTTGGAAGTATAACTTCCTTTATGTTTATCTGCGTAAAAATCAGAGATAAGCGAGTCGTTTACAAATAGATTGAAATGAGCGGAATGCTCACCACCCAACTTGCTAAATGCATCAATTTCAATAATATGATTGTTCCCTTTACAAATGCTTGTAAGCTTGTCCTTAGTATAGAAAATCAGATATCCGTTTTCTGAAAGCATATAATAATCAGTAGAAGATTTGATCCCTGTGGTAATAATACGATCATATCCATTTTTTAGGGATTCTTTATATACCATTTCAAGGGCATAATCGGGAAGCCAGCCTTCAACAATAAGAATATTTGCTTTAACTTGTTCCGATTTTGATAGATAGCCTGAGAGATAATTGAAAGCAGGTTTAATGAATATATACCCTATAGGGAGAACAGAAATGAAAATTACTATTAAGATAAGCAATCCTTTTTTCCTCATACGATTTTTTTCAGATAAATTTTAATCTAGTAAGTTTCACTTCTACTAATTATTAAGGTAACAAATATCAGTTAACGATAAAAATTATATAAATGGGACAAATGCAAATATAAACTTCTGATTAAAATAAATAAACGATAACTAGTCAATCTATTAATAAATTAAAATTATTTAATTTTGAATTTACTTAACCTGAATTATTCATAAAAAGGGGGTTTTTGTTCTTCATTTACAACTTAATTAGGGTTTGCTGATAAAGTAAGTTTTAATATTCTACCTCCATTTTTTTGAACGGGTAACTTTCTTCGGGAAAAACTTTGATCCTGATTTGCTCAA
>Ga0209746_1001582_pt1 | contig 10810 bp, 9 predicted proteins | sample BarGraNGADG00211_3_FD_184496 | JGI IMG/M metagenome (GOLD analysis project Ga0209746, IMG submission 184496) | Arctic peat soil microbial communities from Barrow, Alaska - Barrow Graham LP Ref core NGADG0011-211 (SPAdes) (version 2) | ecosystem: Environmental > Terrestrial > Soil > Wetlands >...
CAATTCGATGCTGACCGATGAAGCGGGCAGGATCATTGGTGTAGTGAGTTCAGGAGAAGACATCACCGAGCGCAAGCGCGCGGAAGAGGCGCTGAGAAATCGCGAGGGCATGCTGCAGAAGATCTTTGACATACTTCCTGTGGGGCTCTGGTTGGCTGACAAGGATGGAAAGCTCCTGCGCGGGAATCCTGCAGGGGTGAAGATATGGGGTGCGGAGCATCAAGTGAGCCCGCTCGAATGCGGGGTCTTCAAAGCGCGACGGTTTCCATCCGGAGAGGAGGTGGCACCGGATGACTGGGCGCTGGTGCACACCATCAGGGATAGGGTGACGATTGTTGACGAACTGCTGGAGATCGATGCTTTCGACGGTAAAAAGAAAACGATTCTCAATTACACTGCCCCAGTGCTCGATGCCTGGGGAGATGTTCAGGGCGCGATCGTGGTTAACCAGGACATCACCGAGCGCAAGCAGGCGGAAGATAGGATACGACGGCAACTTGAGCATCTCACCGCCTTGAGCGTCATAGATCGAGTCATCGCAGCAATTTTTGATTTAAGGCTTAGCCTTTCAGAAATTCTTAACCTTACAACGAAAGAACTTGGAGTTGATGCGGCTGACATTTTGATATTAAATTCCAATTCGTCAACACTGGAATACGGTGCGGAGCGCGGCTTCCGCGCCACTGCCGTCAGAAAAACGCAAGTACGTTTGAGCGAGAGCTATGCCGGCCGCGCCGTTCTGGAGCGTCACCTCATCCAAATTCCAAATCTAAGAAATGAACCAAATAACTTATTCGTGACAACTCTTTTGACGGACGAAGATTTTGTCTGCTACTACGGTGTGCCATTAATTTTCAAGGGACATGTTAATGGCGTAATGGAAGTCTTCCATCGCGCCGCACTTGAACCCGATGCAGAATGGTTCAACTTCCTCTTTGCCCTGGCCGGGCAAGCGGCGATTGCGATCGAGAATGCCACGCTATTTGAGAATCTGCAACGCTCCAACTCGGAACTCACTATGGCATATGATGCCACGATAGAAGGCTGGTCGCAAGCGATGGATTTGCGCGACAAAGAAACCGAAGGGCACACGCAGCGGGTAACAGAGATGACGGTGAAACTCGCAGGCGTTTTAGGCTTGAGTGAGGCGGAACTGGTGCAAGTCCGCTGGGGAGCGCTGTTGCACGATATCGGCAAGATGGGTGTTCCAGACGGGATTCTACTCAAACCCGGCCCTCTGACGGACGAAGAATTGGTGGCGATGAAGAAGCACCCAACCTTTGCCCACGAGATGCTCGCTCCCATTCGTTACCTGCGGCTGGCGCTGGATATTCCCTATTGCCATCATGAAAAATGGGACGGCACCGGGTATCCACGCGGACTAAAAGGCACTCAGATCCCACTGGCTGCGCGCATTTTTGCAGTGGTGGATGTGTGGGATGCATTAAGATCAGACCGCCCTTACCGCGCCGCCTGGACAGAAGAAAAGGTGCGCGAACATATCCATATCTCATCAGGAACGCACTTTGATCCGCAGGTGGTGGAAGTATTCATGCAGAATCCCAATTTAATGTGATGCACCCCCCACCTGGCGGATTGGGAATAAACGCACCATCAAAACCGTTGTCCAGTTGAAAATGGAGAACAGAAGGCCACAAGCGCCGCACGTCGAACAACATTGAAAGGAACCTGCGCTCAAAGTAATCATCACCAACAATAGCCGCTAACGGCCAGGCAGCGCAAGGAATAATATGCAATTGCACCTATCAAGCAAACTCAAAACAGGTTATCACCGCCCGATCCGAGCGAAACTTATCTTTAATCCTGGTTCCGGCCAACCGGGAGAATCACCGCAACAGCTGGTTAGTATTCTCTCAGAAATGCAGAACCAGCATATTCTTCCGGAAGTCTTTATAGTGCCTCCTGATAGTCAGCTTGAAGACGTGGTACATAGCGCAATCAAATCGGGCATCAAGTTGATTGTCGTTGCCGGTGGCGACGGTACCATCGACAGCGTCGTAGGGGCCATGCTCGGAAGTGATGCGACCCTCGGCATCATCCCCACAGGCACACGCAACAACCTCGCTTTTAACCTGGGGATCACAGGGGATATCCCAAATTCTGTCGCCCTATTGCGCCAGGGTCGCCGGTTGAAGATCGATGTAGGACGAGCCCACTGCGGACATTCCCGTTACTGGTTTCTGGAAGGGGTTGCATTGGGTCTCATCTCCGATCTGTATCCGATGGCGGATGATTTTCAGCATGGTAATCTGGCGCAGCTCGGGGGATTATTATCAACACTTATCTCTGCAACACCCTCACGGCTGCGTATGATTCTGGACGGGCACAAACACCTTGATACGTCGGCGCATATGATGTTGATCACGAATATGCCTTTTCTCGGACCACACTTCCAGATTTCCCCCAAGGTATCCTTCAAAGATGGCCGTCTCGATGTATTCACTTTTTCGGATATGGGCAAACTGAACATGCTCTCCTATGCCATGCTGTCACTCGGCGGTCCGCTCGAGGATGCCGGCATCAAGCATTATCGTGCCAGGCACATTAAGATCGTTTCGACCCCACAGATGCCTGTGCTTGCCGACGGTATCCTGGCGGGCCAGGGATCAGGTTCATTATCAATTCACGTCCACCCGCGCGCCCTGACGGTTATGGTTGGCACAGCCCTTACGGGAGAGTCGTCGGCAACACCGGCAATCGATTCAAAGTTGGCGGTTGATGGATAACGGTTTCAAACAAACTCCCCTGTCGCCAGAGGCACACGCCACTTCTTTTTGGTCTGCCAACAGACGACGACCCGCCGTCCTGATAATCCTGGTGACAGGTCTGGTACTGTTCCTCATCTGGCTGCCGGGTGGGGTGCGGGCGTCATTATGGACGGCGTTGAGCGCCCAACGAGGACTGGTCGTCTTGCTTACCCTGTTTGCGCTGGTGACTTTGTCCTTGATTTGGTCAACAGGTCAGCGCCTGGACACCCGGGTTTTCATGCTCTTTAACATGCGGGTCTATCCCATGTGGCTGGATCGTTGTATGTGGCTGGTAACACAGCTTGGCAATATGCTGGTTGCATTTATCGCCGCATTCCTTCTTTTTATACTGAATTATCGCCGTCTGGCCATAGAGATCATCTTCGGCACCCTCACGCTTTGGTTATTGGTGGAAATTATCAAGGCGTTATCCGATCGGGACCGTCCATTTCTTACTCTTGACAAGGCACGCGTCATTGGCTGGCGAGAAATAGGCGATTCCTTTCCAAGTGGTCATACAACCCAGATATTTTTCCTGATGACACTGTTCATCCATTACTTCCAGTTTGGAATGGTAGAAACGGCTGCCCTGTATGCAGTCGCCGCTCTGGTCGGTTTTACGCGGATCTACGTTGGCGCGCACTATCCAAGAGATGTCATCGCAGGGTTAGTGCTTGGATCAGTTTGGGGGATTCTCGCAACTCTGGTGGATCCCTATTGGCTTGTACTGCGCTTCTGAGGGAGTCCCCCCAAGTGGCGGAGGCAAACAATCCCCATCCGTTGGATGTGGCCAGGGAGGATTTGCTGTATAATGAATCCATGATCAGCATAGGCATATTGGTCTGTTAGTTCCGTATCGTGAGAGTGGTGGGCATCCCTAAAACCGCCATCCACAATCACCGCACCGAGCAAATAGCTCAATAGGAGAGGCGGCCTGACAAACTGCTTTTTCATACACAATACAAGAAAGGAGATTTCCAAATGAAGAAGTGTAATGAAATAATGACGAAAGACCCGGTTTGCTGCCTGCCAAATGCCATGGTGGCAGAAGCAGCGAAGTTGATGAAGAGCGAGAACATCGGTTCGATACCTGTTATCGAGAACGAGCAGACCAAAATATTGGTCGGTATCGTGACCGATCGCGATCTGACTTTGAAGATCGTGGCCGAAGGGCGCGATGCCAAATCCACAAAAGTGGAGGCGGTGATGACACGCAAGGTAGTGACCTGCCGCGCTGAAGATGATTTGCAGAAAGCGCTGGATGCGATGTCCGAGAATCAATTGCGCCGCATTCCTGTCGTGGACAACGACAACAAGATCCTGGGGATTATTGCCCAGGCGGATGTGGCGACGCGCATCAACCAGCCGGAAAAAACTGCCGAAATGGTTAAGCAAATTTCGAAAGCCAATGGGAAATAAAAAAGTTTGTTACAGTCAAAAGAAAGACTGATAAAAAAAGGAGATATGAAATGTCTAAAAAAAGAATGAGCAAGTCCCAGTTCGTGGCGGCCCTTTCCAAGAAAAGCGGCCTCAATAAGAAGCAAGCCACATCCGCGCTCGATACGATCAACGTGATAGTTGCCGGGCAACTCGGCAAGCGAGGACCGGGCGAAGTTCTCATCCCAGGCCTGCTTAAACTGTTTGTCGTTAACAAGCCTGCTACGCCTCAGCACAAAGGCGTCAACCCATTCACCAAGGAGCCGATGATCTACAAGGCAAAAGCGGCGAGCAAGGTGATAAAGGTGAGGCCTCTCAAAGCACTGAAAGACGCCATATAAGTTCCTGCTAGATAATCTGGCGTTCTCGCTTGTGCGGCGGGCCATTCCTCATCTTGCCGGATCGGAAAATTAACATGAATGCTATGCGCCGCAATTTGCGCATTGGTATTGGTGTTGCTGACCCTGGCCGCCTGTGGGACGCTGCCAGAGACTCTCCCCGCGCCCGACGTCGTGGTTGTTGATGAAGAGGAATTCAATAAACGAGGTGCGGAGCTTAAGGCCAATCGGCAGAGGAGCAACAGCATCAGGCGATTGTGGCGATTGTAAACAAATCTGCCAATAGCTTCAAGAGTATTGAATACCCAGGCCAAGGGCAAATCCAACCTGTAAATCAATGATTCTAAAAAAGACGAGAAAAAACAGGACGCAAAGGTGTCAGGTAGCATGCCCAAAAAAACCAGACAGTTTTCCAACGACGATATCAGTGGCTCTTCCAAAGTAAGCCCAGACGAAAGTATGTCCTTCCATCCACCTTCGCAACTGAATGACTGGACATTCCGGCGGGTCGTGTGGGCGACTCTCGTCCTGGTTTTTGTCGCCATTGGCTTCTGGCTCCTCTTTCGGTTTAACCAAGTCGTTTTCATCTTGTTTATCGCCATCGTGATGGGCACGGTGATAAGGCCAGTCGTAACCTGGTTGCATCAGCGAGGGCTCCCTAGGATAGTGGGAGTCATTCTCATCTACATCCTGTTACTCGCCCTGCTCATCAGTTTCGTGCTATTGTTGTTCCCGTTGATTGTCGAGCAAGGGACAACAATTGCTGCCGCAGTGCCGGGTTACTACCAAAGCCTGCGTGAGTGGATGGTTAATTATCCCAGTCAATTGATTGTGCCCCTGGGTGAGTTCCTCCCGGCGACCCTGCCAGGCCTGATGCCGATACAGCCAACGGGACAGCAGATGCTGGCTTCAGCCGGGCTGGCGCTGGGGTACGTAACATTGTCGGCCAAGGTTATCTTGATCGCCATAGTTCTTCTGGTACTGGCTTTTTACTGGACGCTTGATGGGCCGCGAACCATCCAATCATTCTTACTGCTGGTTCCACAAGACCAGCGCGAGAGCATTAGTGAACTGATTTCGGCCATGGAAACCAAGGTTGGTTTCTACATTGCCGGACAAGGCGTCCTTTGCCTGGTGATTGGCGTCATGGCGCTGGTTACCTATCTGCTCATCGGCTTGCCCAATGCCCTGGTGCTGGCGTTTGTGGCGGGCGTGCTGGAAGCCGTACCGACGATTGGGCCGCTGCTTGGCGCCATTCCCGCCGCGCTGGTTGCGCTGTCCATTGCGCCTGCCAAGCTGGTATGGGTCATCGTCGCTACGATTGTTATTCAGCAGATGGAAAACAGCTTCCTGGTGCCGCGCGTCATGCGTAAGGCGGTGGGGGTCAATCCATTCGTCACACTACTGGCGTTTTTTGCCTTTAGCTCTTTGTTCGGCATTGCCGGCGCACTCATGGCGATCCCCATGGCGGCCATTATTCAGCTCGTGCTCGATCGTTTCGTCTTTCATCCAGAGACGATGGAGCCGGAGGTCTCGCCCGGGCGTGACTTTGCCAGCCGGTTGCGGTATGAAGCTCAGGATCTGGCCCAAGGCCTGCGCAAGCAGGCGCGCCTTGAGAAATGGGGCTCGGTTCGAAGGGTCAAGCAGATTGATCAGATGATGGATGAGATCGAGACCATTACAACCGACCTCGATGCTCTGCTGGCCCAGGTCCATACTTCAGGTGCACCATGATGAAGCGACTGGCAGTGTTCGGTGCGGCGGTCATGACCACGTTGCTGGCACTGGTGGTGCTGTGGCAGTTCCGGATTGTCGTCGTTTACGTGTTGGTCTCGCTGGCGCTTGCGGCAGCGCTGCGCCCATTGGCTGACCGCCTGGTTGGGCGAGGCTTCGTAGTGCGCGCGGCCTGGATTCTACTGTACCTGGTGGCCCTGGGCAGTTTCGGCTTCTTACTCTTCCTAACCGGTGAGACTGTGATCAATGAGACTCAACAGTTTGCACAAACTGTATCGGCGCAGGATGCGTGGAGGCTGCCGGTATGGTTGGAGGGTAGCTCGTTCCAAAAGACGGTGATTGCGCGGCTGCCACCGCCCAGTAAGCTCTTCGAAGCACTTACCGGCGACCAGGGGCAGCTCGTGCTGCCGGCCATACTCGGCTTCACGCAGGGCATTGGCAGCGTAGTTAGCGGCGTACTCGTCATTCTGCTCTTAAGCCTCTATTGGAGCATCAATCAAATTCATTTTGAACGACTCTGGCTCTCGCTGCTTCCATCTGACCAGCGCAAACAGGCGCGTGGTATTTGGCGGACAATCGAGCCTGACCTCGGCGCTTACATACGCAGCGAGGTGGTCCAAAGCCTCCTGGCCGGGCTGCTATTAGGTCTTGGTTATTGGCTGCTCGGGTCCCCATACCCAACACTGCTGGCGCTGATCGGCGCGCTGGCATGGCTGATACCCATAGTGGGGGCGCCCCTGGCAGTGATTCTGCCAGTGTTAATGGGACTGCTGACCAGTGTGCAGCTTAGCCTGTTTACGGCTCTCTATACGCTCGTCGTCTTGATTGCCCTGGAAGTGTGGGTCGAGCCACGCCTATTCAGACGCAAGTGGAATAATCCCATTCTTACCATAGTTCTGCTCATTGCCCTGGCAGACGCTTTTGGCCTTGTCGGCATCCTCGTCGCGCCGCCTTTATCAGTTGTATGCCAAATCCTATGGAGCACCCTGGTCAGCCGCCGCGCTGTTTCAGGGGCTGCAGCCCAGGTTTCAGACCTTAAAGAGCGGCAAGCACGCCTGTGGGCCACAATAAAGACAATGGATGAACCGCCTCCGGCATTGGTGACCAGTAGCATGGAGCGGCTCACCCATCTGATTGAGGAAGCTGAACCCATTCTGCCAGCGGCTCTGCCGGCTGAACCTTCCGAGCCATTCCTCTTGTCCCAGCCTGTCACCGCTGAAGGTGGGCTACCTGCACCCACAAACCCTGAAGAAACAGACAATGACCGTACCCAGAATGGCTAGAACTATCGCACAGCTTTGGCAGCAGGGTATCCGCGGCGCGCACAGGCTTAATGAGCGTACACACGGCTGGTTAGGGATGTTGGCGGGCGCAGCCGGGGAGGCCTTAAAGCCCGACTCGGCGATTACGGCCGCGGCGATTGCCTACTTTGCCCTCTTCTCCCTATTTCCCCTCACCCTCTTGAGCATTTCCATTGCCAGTTTCAACCTTGGCCCATTGATGGACCAGCAACTCATCTTACAGAAGCTGGAGTTCATTGCACCAGCCCTGGGCCAGTTATTGGGCAAAAATATTACCGAAATCATCCGGACGCGCGGGCCAGTTACCAGTGTCGCTTTAGTTGGTCTGATCTGGTCGGCCTCTACAATTTTTTACACGCTCACCCAAACCCTGAATAAAATTTGGAGCCATGAACGAAGCCGTCCTGTTTGGAAGCGGCGTGGTCTGGCAATACTATTTGTCCTGACCTTCGCTGGCCCGGCTCTCATCTTGACTTCATTTGCCAGCAGCATGGTTGCCAACCTCCTCACCTGGTTGCCCGACCAGATCATTCTGATCGGGGGCGTTATCAGTTTTGTAGTGGCTATCTTGCTTGATGTTGCCTTATTCATGGTGCTCTACATCATGCTCCCACATGGAGCTTCTACCTGGCGCGAGATTTTACCCGGAGCGATTGGGGCCGGCCTGCTCTGGGAGCTAGCCAAAAAGGCTTTCTTGTTCTTTGTTTCCACCTACATCTCCGTGTCGAACCTGGTCTATGGTTCAGTGGCAGCCATTATCGCTTTTTTGACCTGGGCTTACCTGAGTGGCCTTATCTTTCTCTTCGGTGCTTACTTGAGCGTCTCTTATTACCAGCGAAAGCTGCCGCCACAAGAATCGGCAGGCCAAATACAGCAGACTAATTAGTGCACGCCTCTGGCAAAAGCGGACTCGCCACGGCTGCGGTCTTTGGCCTGACCAAGTTAATTTTGAAATGAATAGGACATCTTATGAATACAAATGATCAAAACCACCGTGCCATTTTAAAAAGCATTGCCCATCGGGTAATGCTTGAGCGAGGCTTGCTCCCTGATTTTTCCAGCGAAGCACTCACCGAGCTTGGACGGCTTCAAGTGCCTGCGACAGCAGATGGCAGGCCAGCCGAAGGTCCCCTTGGGATTCGTGATATGCGTAACCTTCTTTGGGCTTCCATTGACAACGACGACTCGCGCGACCTGGATCAGCTTACCGTTGTGGTAATCCCGGTTTCAGCACGGGATGTGGTAATCCCGGTTTCAGCACGGGATGTGGTAATCCCGGTTTCGGCACGGGATGCAGAGGCCTTGCCCGGAGACAAAGTAAAGATTCTGGTTGCCGTAGCCGATGTGGACGCGCTGGTAAAAAACGGGTCAGCCATTAACGAACACGCTCACCATAATACGACCTCTGTATACACCGCTGCTATGATGTTCCCGATGCTTCCCGAAAAGCTTTCCACCAACCTTACCTCATTGAACTTCAATGAGGATCGCCTATCCATCGTGGTTGAAATGGTAATAGGCGCAGACGGATCCCTTCAGGATTCGGATGTCTACCAGGCGCTTGTCCGCAATCATGCAAAACTTGCTTATAACAGCGTGGCGGCCTGGTTGGAAAAGAATGCAGTTATCCCCGAAGCAATTGTTGCTGTCCAAGGACTGGCTGAGAACCTGAAATTGCAGGACCGGGTGGCACAAAGTATGAAGAAATTCCGGCATATCCATGGGGCACTCAGTCTGGAAACCATTGAGGCCAAACCGGTATTTGACGGCGATCAAATTCGAGCCCTCGAAATAGAGGAAAAGAACCGCGCTAAAGAGATTATTGAGGATTTCATGGTCGCGGCCAACGGCGTGACCGCCCGCTATCTCTCGGCCAAGAAATCCCCCTCGATCCGTCGCGTAGTACGCACACCAAAAAGATGGGAGCGGATTGTCGAAATTGCCAGGGAGCATGAGTTTAGACTTCCGGAGATCCCGGATTCAAAAGCGCTGGAGGAGTTTCTCGTCAAAGAAAAAGCCGCCGATCCGATTCGATTCCCTGACTTATCCCTGACTGTGATAAAGCTTTTGGGCTCTGGCGAATACGTTGCCGAACTTCCTGAAGGGAATGCCCCGGGACACTTTGGTCTGGCAGTCAAAGACTATGCCCACTCTACTGCTCCCAATCGCCGCTACCCCGACCTGCTGACGCAGCGCTTGTTGAAAGCGGCCCTGGATGGGAAACCTGCGCCCTACAGCAAAGATGAACTGGATGTTCTGGCGGCTCATTGCACCGAAGCAGAAGACGCAGCCAACAAAGTTGAACGCCAGGTCGGAAAATCCGCTGCCGCGCTTCTGCTCGAATCGAGGATCGGAGAGCAGTTTGATTCGATTGTCACGGGCGCTTCCGAGAAAGGCACCTGGGTCCGGTTGCTCGGTGTTCCGGTTGAAGGAAAGCTGGTTCAAGGATTTGAGGGGATGGATGTCGGCAACCGGATTCGCGTGCAGTTGATATCTTTGGACGTTCAGCGAGGATTTATTGATTTCAAGAAAGTCGGCTCATCAAATAATTGATAGTACAAGCCGTTAAACGGCACCCACCAACCAAAAGGAGAATAATATGAGCAAGACAGACATCAGCAATTCCTCGACAGTGCTTGGAGCCGCGACGCCCCTCGCCTTACCCCCCCTTCCATATGCCGAAAATGCATTGGAACCGATCATAACAGCCAAAACAATGAGTTTTCATTACGGGAAACATCACAAAGGCTACGTGGACAACCTGAACAAGCTTATCGCAGGAACAGAATATGCCGTCCTGTCGTTGGAGAAGATTATTACCAGTACCGCAGGGCAGCCAGAAAGAACCGCGATCTTCAACAACGCCGCGCAAAACTGGAACCACACGTTCTATTGGAATAGTTTGAGACCGAATGGAGGCGGCGAACCGCCCGCTGCACTTAAGCGGAAAATCGAGGCGTCCTTCGGCAGCGTTGACGCCTGCAAGAAGGAGCTTGCCAGCGCGGCCGTTTCACAGTTCGGGAGTGGTTGGGCCTGGCTTGTCCTTGAGGGCGGCAAGCTCAAGGTGGTAAAGACCGCCAATGCCGATGTCCCTATGACGTTGGGCCTGAAGCCGCTACTTGCTATTGACGTGTGGGAACACGCTTACTACCTGGATTATCAGAATCGTCGTGCCGACTATGTTAATGCCGTGCTCGACAAGCTGATCAACTGGGAATTTGCCCTTCAGAAC
>Ga0209746_1001584_pt1 | contig 10803 bp, 8 predicted proteins | sample BarGraNGADG00211_3_FD_184496 | JGI IMG/M metagenome (GOLD analysis project Ga0209746, IMG submission 184496) | Arctic peat soil microbial communities from Barrow, Alaska - Barrow Graham LP Ref core NGADG0011-211 (SPAdes) (version 2) | ecosystem: Environmental > Terrestrial > Soil > Wetlands >...
TGAAGATTACCTCTCAATTCTGATCCTGGCATCAACTACTGTGATACCATCAGGGCTTCCAATCAGTGGGTTAAGATCCATCTCCTTTATTTCGGTGGCGTAGCGCAATAAACTTGACAGCCTGACAATAATCTCAGCAAATTTTGCTTCATTGATTCCGGGTTTTCCCCGGGTTCCCTTTATAATAGTATAGCTTCTGAGACTCCGTATCATTGATTCTGCTTCGTTGAAAGTAAGAGGTGCAAGACCTGATGAAACATCACCAAGAGCTTCCACGAAAATTCCTCCTAATCCACAAAGTATAATATGGCCAAAACGGGGTTCATATTTTGCTCCTATAAAAAGTTCAGTTCCTGAAAGCATCTGCTGAACAAGTACAGCCTTTACGCCATTGATCTGCATCATTCTTCTGAACTCTGCTTCAAGATGTTTGACTGATTTTATATTAAGTGTAACACCTCCAACGTCAGATTTATGAACCGGTCCGACAACCTTCAGTGCAAGAGGATAACCGGTTTTCTCCGCAACTGATAACAGCTCTTTTATTGAAGAGACAACTTGTTCTTTCACTACAGGAATATGAGCGGCATTGAGCAAACTATGAATTATTGCGGGCTCCAGATAACCATCAGGTGATTCATCAATGATCTTCCTCACAAGCGGCACATCGATATTCTCAAGAAAAATCTTTTCTTCTGCAGGAGAAGGTGTGTTGAATATTTTTGTCAATGCTCTTCCAAGAACAACTTCATCAGGGAAGTTAACATGACCTTTATTCAAAAAATATCCAAGTTCTTTCGAAGAACTTGTTACTGATGGTAAAATTGGATACAGAGGTTTTGAGCAATCGAGGATCTTTTTATGTAACAGATCATAGATCTCTGTCATGTCATTTAGTCCGTTGCTTCCAAAGATCACACTCATGCCATCTATAAGCGGCAGCTGTTTATCGACATATTCAATTACCCTGTCAAGCTGATCAGTTGTTGCAGTAGCTATCATATCAATAGGATTGACAGCAGAAGCTCCAGGGTTCATCATCGCAAGCAGATTATCGTGATGAACACCTTCTATTTTGGGTATATTCATTCCACCCGCTGACAATGCATCTGTGAGCATCACAGCCGGTCCCCCGGCATGTGTAATTATGGCAATATTCTTCCCTTTTAGTTTCTTATGAAAGAATACTGATGCAACTGTAGTCAATTCTTCACGCCCTGAACATCTGACGATACCAGCTTTCCTGAATAGTGCTTCAACTGCTGAATCAGATGAAGCCATTGCCCCGGTATGAGATGAAGCTGCCCTGCTTCCGGCTTCTGTTGTACCTGCTTTTATTGCAGCAATCCTGCACCCCTTGCGTATAAGAGAGGAGGCATGATGGAGGAGTTTATCCGGATTTCGTATGCTCTCAACATATATCAGTTTTATCGGAGAACTGATCTCGGGCTCATAAGAATTATCCCAGAATTCGAGAACCTCTTCAACACCTGTCTGAGAACTGTTTCCCACCGAATAGACACTTGAAAAGTTCAATCCTTTTGGCACTGCTGATTCAAAGATAAAAACTGCTGTAGCCCCTGAACCCGATACAAAATCGCATCCCTTAATATTTAGCTTTGGAACCGGAGATGTAAATACACCCTGATATGTCTGTGTGACAACCCCTATACAGTTTGGTCCGATAAGGCATCCGCCTGCATTATCAATAACCCCGACAATTTCTTTCTCAAGCTTAAGTCCCTCGGCCCCTGCCTCACTGAATCCTGCTGAAATGATTATAAAAGCTTTCGTTTTTTTGTCCCGAACCAGTAATTCAACTGCATTAAGGCATAAAGGTGCTGGAATCGCAAGTATCGCAAGATCGGTTTCATGAATATCTTTTAAATCCTTGTAAGACTTAATCCCCTGAATTATATCATGCCTGGGATTTACCACATAGAGTTTTCCGGCGAACTTTCCATCAATAATGTTTTTAAGAACCTTGCCCCCGGGTTTGAAAAGATCGTCTGATCCACCCACAACAACAATACTGGCAGGATTTATAAGTTTATCGTTTATCATATATTATAATAAGTGATGAAGGAATGAATTGGGTAATCAAAGAATCCCGATAAACAGAAAACTACAAACCGGCAAACCTCTTGAGGTAGCCGACATTATGCGCAACGACAAACAAATACGATTCTGATATATAAAGACTTACAATCAATTTCTGATCTTAAATATTGTGAGCAAGTTAATAAAAATAAATAGGATAAAAACAAGATAATTGTCATGGGATGGCAGTTCCCAATATTTAACAAATGTACTCATCCCTTTTTATCCCCCTCTCTACTTCATGCTCTAGATGTACTCACCCCCTTTGATCCCCCTCTCTACTTCGTAAAGAGGGGGAAGCTAATTGATATAGTGTTTCTTACGCCCCCTCTTTGCGAAGCAGAGAGGGGGACGGGGGGTGAGTTCATTTCTTAATAAACCTATACACCTTCACCGTGTGAGGAAGAAGGTCAATATACATTGTGGATTCTTTTATTACGAGATCTTTATGGTCCCATAAGTCTCTGACAGTGAAATTTTCAAGCTTGAGAGGAGAAGCAATGCCCCATCTTTGTGATCTGGCCTGGGCAAGAAGTGATAAGTCAACAATAACGGTCTTCTTTTCGTCACTTTTGTTGAGCAGACATATTGCTTTTTCATTTTTAGACAGCATTTTAAGCCAGATCTGATAATCACCGTTGTCCCTCCAGCATATTGCTTGCCTTCCAAGTGAATCCTGATCAATAGCTATGATCTCCTTATTAAGAAGAATGGATTTTGTTTCAGGTGACATATTCTGGAGATCATTTCCGGCCATCAGCGGTGAAGCAAGCATACACCATAATGAGAAGTGAGTCTTATACTCTTCATTTGTCATTCCTCCGTTACCGACTTCGAGCATATCAGGATCATTCCAGTGACAAGGACCAGCATATCTGGCAAGATCTTTCTGCTCGGCGAAAATACCTATCATACTATTCCATGAGTCAGATATATCGCCGGTAGTCCTCCATAAGTGACCTACCGTTCCGGCCCATTCCCATGGTTTGTTTGAACCCCATTCACAAATGCTGAAAACAATTGGCCTGTGTGCTGCAAAGAGCCCGTCACGCATAATGGTGTAGGAAGATTTGGGTTCCTGAGTACCGGTGTTGCACCAGTCGTATTTTAAATAGTCAACACCCCAGCGTGCATAAGAAAGAGCATCCTGGTATTCGTGACCTCGTCCGGCGGGACGTCCGGCGCAAGTCAGTGTACCGGCACATGAATATATCCCGAACTTCAACCCCTTTGAGTGAATATAATCTGCCAGGTATTTTATCCCATGAGGGAAACGATCCTTATCGGCTACTATCTCACCGTTCTCATCACGGGCAACCTGCCAGCAGTCATCAATCACTACATATTCATAACCTGCATCTTTCATTCCGCTGCTGACCATGGCGTCAGCCATTCCCATGATGAGGCTTTCACTCACGTTACACCCGTACTTGTTCCAGCTGTTCCAACCCATCGGCGGTGTTTTGGCAAGATTTTCATATTTTTGCGCACTTGCAATAAAAAATAAAAAAGTGATTGCGACTAATATTACTATTCTTTTCATAGATATAAATTTTGAAATGTTTTGATTTTGATTATTAACTTAAGAGATATCAAATGTATTTACTTCTTTTCCCTTCTCAAAATATATATTTCAATATTCTAAAGTATCGTTTGAATAGTTAAATTTGTTAGCACAAACTGGTAAAATGCAGGCAGAAAACAATCTCCTACAGAAACGTGTAAATCTTTTCGATGGAATATCCATTGTTGCCGGTGCAATGATAGGTTCCGGAATCTTCATTGTGAGTGCAGATATTGCCAGAAACGTCGGATCTCCTGGCTGGTTACTGGTTGTATGGCTCATAACAGGTCTAATGACTATGATAGGAGCAATCAGCTATGGAGAACTTGCATCAATGATGCCTCATGTGGGTGGCCAATATGTCTACCTCAAAGAAGCCTATCATCCATTGATCGGATTTCTTTTTGGCTGGACAACCTTCCTGGTTATACAGTGTGGTACAATCGCAGCAGTCGCTGTTGCTTTTGCAAAATTCAGTGGTGTCCTCTTTCCATGGATCGCAGAAAAGAATATTCTTTTTCACATAGGTCCCTTAAAAGTAAATAGCACAATGGTAACAGCCATTGGAATGATCTCATTTCTGACATGGCTGAATACAAGAGGAATTGTTACAGGAAAAACGATTCAGAATATATTTACATCAACCAAGGTAATCGCGCTGTTCGGATTTATCGCAATCGGGTTTCTGGCCACTAAAAGTATCAATTCTCTGGAGATTAACAAAGAGATATTCTGGCATGCAAGTAAGGTTGGCCCGGGAAACCAGGCGATACCACTTATAGGGTTTGCGCTTATTGCGGCTATAGGTTCAGCCCTTGTGGGTTCATTGTTTTCAGCCGATGCATGGTACAACGTGACCTACATTTCCGGTGAAGTTATTAATCCGAAAAAAAATGTTCCGTTAAGTCTCCTCTTCGGAACTTTAATAGTTTCAGCACTTTACCTGCTTACTAATTATATCTATATAAAAATACTCCCACTGGCAGGGTCACCTGATGGTACTGATGCATTGAGCCGTGGAATACAATATGCAACAGATGACAGAGTTGCGACTTCTGCAATGAGTGTGGTATTTGGCGATTCTGCCGCAATTATAATGGCAGTCTTTATTATGATCAGCACCTTTGGATGCAATAATGGGCTCATTATGGCTGGTCCAAGGGTATATTATGCAATGGCTAAAGATGGACTTTTCTTCAGGAAAGTCGGTGAAGTTAACAGGAACGGTGTTCCTGGTTTTGCAATCGTTGTGCAGGGGGTATGGTCGATACTGCTTTGCATGTCTGGCACATACGGAAACCTTCTCGACTATGTGATCTTTGCAGTATTGATATTCTTCACCCTTACAATACTGGCAATATTCATTTTAAGAGTTAAACGACCCGATATTCCACGGCCTTACAAAGCATTTGGTTATCCCGTAATTCCTTCAATTTATATCCTGGCAACAATAACAATCATGATAATCCTTTTAATATATAAGCCGGACTATACCTTCCCGGGTCTGGGAATTGTTATTTTAGGTATTCCAGTCTTCTATCTATGGAAGAGAAATGCCGGAAGCCATTTAAAGAATGAAGGGGAGAAGGGAATATGGGCAGAATAGTAGACTGAAAAGTGAAGTTCTTTGCGAACTTTGCGCTATTCTTTGCGAACTTTGCGGTTAAAGGTTTTTAATTTTATTAATGTTTCCACAGGAATTTACAAAGAGACTGAAAAGTCAGAAATATATTGATGCTGAGGCCTTGCTAAAGGCATTGGAAGAACCATCACCTGTCAGTATCAGAATCAATCCGGCAAAGTGGGGAAAGATACCATCAGACTCTGAACGTGTTCCATGGTGCAGTAACGGATATTATCTTAAAACCAGACCCTCATATACCCTTGATCCTCTGCTACACTCAGGATGTTATTATCCCCAGGAAGCATCGAGTATGTTTCTGGAAGAAGTAATCAGACAGACTTCCGATCTTTCAGAAGGTATAAAAGTACTCGATCTTTGTGCTGCTCCGGGAGGTAAAAGCACTCATATTTCTGATATTATAGGTCCTGACAATTTACTTGTGGCTAACGAACCTATAAGGTCAAGATCAACAATTCTCACCGAAACCATTACTAAATGGGGATCCGGAAATACGGTCGTTACTCAAAGCGACCCGTCTGCATTCGGAAGATTGGCAGGATATTTTGATATAATTGTTGTTGATGCTCCATGTTCCGGAGAAGGGATGTTCAGGAATGACACTGCTCTCAATGAATGGTCATTAGCTAATACAGTCCATTGTGCAGAGAGGCAGAAAAGAATTCTGACGAATGTGTGGCCTGCATTAAAAGAAAATGGCATATTGATTTACAGTACCTGTACTTTTAATCCCGGCGAGAATGAAGAAAACCTGAAATGGTTCATTGAAAAAAGTGAGGCAGAATGTCTTCAACTCGATGAAGCGGGGTTTAAGGGAATTACCGAAATCGACTTTGAAGGTATTTCCGGGTATGGATTCTACCCTAATAAGGTGAGGGGCGAAGGGTTCTTTATATCAGCCTTAAGGAAAACAGCGAAACAGGAGGATAGCCCGATAAGATACCAAAAAAATAATGAACTTCGTCCGGATAAAAATGATTACAGAGTTGTCGAAGATTGGACCAGCTTTCCAAAAGAGAGACTTATAAAATGGGGAGATGATTTAGTAGCAGTTTCGTGTAATCCGGATGATTATATACATATTTACAGGAATCTGAGGATTGTAAAAGCAGGAACAAAAGTCTTTGCGGTAAAGAACAAAAGCTATCTTCCATCACACGAGCTGGCTTTGTCGCTTCAACTAAAAACCGGAACTTTTCCGGTAAATGAAATTAACCTTTCCGAAGCACTCCTGTACCTGCGACGTGATAGTCTTAACCTGAAAGCTGCCATAAAGGGTTGGAATCTTGTAACCTACAATGGTGCTAACATCGGTTTTATCAATAACCTCGGCAATAGGGTAAATAACTATTTTCCAGTGGAATGGAGGATTAGAATGGATCTCCCTGAAGCAGGGAATGAAAATATCATTAATTGGGAAAGTCATGATTACGGTATCTCGTGAGTTCCAGATATTTGCCAAACCTGTTGGAGCGACCTGCAATCTAAATTGCAGTTATTGCTATTACCTTGACAAAAAGAGTCTGTATCTGGATAAAGCTCATTTACTGATGAATGATGATATCCTGGAGAAATATATTATTCAACATATTGAGGCTTCAACAGAACCCATAATAAATTTTTCATTGCATGGAGGCGAACCTTTGCTGGCAGGTATCGACTTCTACATGAAAGTTATTCATTTTCAAACAGCTCACAAACCAGCAGGCAGGAGCATTATCAATGGAATCCAGACCAATGGAATGCTTATCAATGAAGAATGGTGCAGACTTTTTGCCCGCGAAGAATTCATTGTCGGAATAAGCATTGATGGTCCCTCTGAGTTTCATAACACCCACCGCCGTACTAAAGATGGCTATCCCTCATGGCAGAAGGTTACAGAAGGATTTCAACTTCTGATGAAGCATGGCGTGGTTCCCGAGATTCTTTGTGTTGTTAATTCTGAAAATGTAAGACACCCTCTTGATATCTACAAATTTTTCAAACAGAGAGGGGCGGGATATATTACGTTTCTCCCCCTTGTTGAACATGAAACTGATTCATCCTCGGGCGTAAGTTCTGATTCGGTACCATCTGTTGAGTTCGGACAATTCCTGTGCGCTGTTTTTGACGAATGGGTTGAAAATGATATAGGAGAAATCAAGATCCAGATATTTGAAGAGGCAGCCAGGACAGCATTCAATCAGGAACATACATTATGTATTTTCAAAAAAAACTGCGGCGGGGTACCGGTTATTGAGAACAATGGAGATTTCTTTTCCTGCGACCATTATGTTGACATCGAACACCTGGTAGGAAACATAATGAATGTTTCCCTTGTCAGCCTTCTTGATAATGAGAGACAAAAATCTTTTGGAGAGTCTAAATCCTTGAATCTGCCTCAATATTGTACCGATTGTGAAGTAAGGGCAATGTGTAACGGTGAATGTCCGAAGAACAGGTTCATCCTGACTCCCGATGGCGAATCCGGCTTAAACTATCTTTGTAGCGGGTACAAATTATTTTTCAACCATTGTCGTTCGTTTGTTGAGGCAATAGCTGAAGCGTGGAGAAATTTACCTCATCCCCCGACCCCTTCTCCTGCAGGAGAAGGGGAGTAAGAGATTTATATTCAGGTAAATAAGCCCCTCTCCTTAAGGAGAGGGGTTGGGATGAGGTAAATCAATTGAAGTGGGTTGGTGAATGAGTTCCTACTTCAGCTTTTCCTTAAAAAACGCTATTGTTCTTGACCATGCCAGTTTAGCGGCCTTTTCATTGTACCGTTCAGGATTGGAATCATTATTAAATGCATGCTTGGCTCCTTCGTACATGAATATCTGATATTCCTTTTTTCCCTTCTTCAACGCCTCTTCAAAAGCTGGAATTCCAGGATTTATAAAAGCATCATCACCTGCATAATGTGCCATAATTGGAGCTTTTATCATCGCCACCAGTTCAGCTGTCGGCTGCTTTCCATAATATGGAACAGCTGCATCAAGGTCGGGTGAATATACGGCAACCTGGTTGGTCATTCCGCCTCCCCAGCAGAAGCCTGTACAGCCAACCTTCCCTGTTGAAAGTGGTTGTGTCTTAAGATATTTTACAGCTGCAACAAAGTTCTTGACTGTCTTGTCATAATCAAGCTGACCTATCATTTTGACAGCCTTATCCTGATCATTCTCAGGTGTACCTCCCAACGGGGATAGTGCATCGGGCGCAAGTGCAAGGAAACCCTCTTTAGCCATCCTTCGGGTAACATCCTGTATATGAGGCTGCAAGCCTCTATTCTCATGAATTACCAGCACTGCAGGATATTTTTTATCAGCTTTTGGCCTGGCAAGAAATCCTCTCATTTCTCCGGTCTCTCCCTGGTATTTAATGAATTCAGTCACCAGGTCAGGATCAGTCTGATCAGCAGAAAATGCACCGAGACTGTTTCCTTCGAGTACAGGCATAAGGGCCATAGCGGCAGCAGTGCTGCCGGCAACCATAGCAAGTTTTCTGACAAAGTCGCGCCGGTTTGTTTTACCTTGCCTATAGTCATCATAAAGAGTGGTGATTTGTTTCTCCATATTTATAAGATTTATAAGTGTTAATACAGATATGTCTCGGACCTGAATTAATTATTTACATTTGTTGATGGCACCAATTATCAACTTATCAAGTTACAACGAATACTGAAAATGTGCAAATAAAGTTGCTATGGCCTTGTGAATTAAATAACATTTATAATGAAAAAGGATATTGAAATTGCTCAGGAAGCTAACATCAGACCAATAGCTGAAATAGCTGCAAAGCTTGGTATAATCCTGCGATGAACTAGAGATGTATGGCCGATACAAAGCAAAGATCCCTCTTCATTTTATTGATGAGGAACGCATTAAGAAAGCAAAACTGATTCTTGTCACTGCAATAACTCCCACACCTGCCGGTGAAGGCAAAACAACAACTTCCATCGGACTGGCACAGGCGCTTAACCTTTTAGGTAAAAAAACTACTGTTGTTCTGCGAGAACCGTCGCTTGGCCCTGTCTTTGGGATAAAGGGTGGCGCCGCAGGAGGAGGATACTCCCAGGTAATACTTATGGAAGATATAAATCTGCATTTTACTGGCGACATTTCTGCAGTTGAAAAAGCTCATAATCTTCTTGCCTCACTTATTGACAATAACATACAGCACAAGAGTGGCAATCTGGGTATTGATCCCAGGACTATAGAATGGAAAAGGGTAATGGACATGAATGAGAGGTCACTGCGTGACATTATCATCGGACTCGGGGGACCAAAAGAGGGAGTACCCCGACAGTCGGGTTTCAATATTACAGCTGCATCGGAAGTTATGGCAACACTTTGTATTGCACAGGATCTGAATGATCTGAAACAAAGACTTGGAAACATATTTGTAGGTTACACTTATAACGACAAACCTGTTTTTGCACGTGATCTTAAAGCACAGGGTGCAATGACAGTTCTTCTTCGTGATGCCATAAAACCAAATCTGGTTCAGACACTCGAAGGCACTCCGGCAATTATCCATGGCGGACCATTTGCCAATATTGCGCAGGGAACAAATTCTATTATTGCTACGAAAACTGGTCTCTCTCTCAGTGATATTGTGGTAACTGAAGCTGGCTTTGCCAGTGAACTGGGGGCTGAAAAGTTTTTCAATATTAAATCCCAGTTCGGCAACCTTCGTACCAATGCTGTAGTCATCGTTGCGACCATACGTGCATTAAAGTATCATGGAGGTTTAAAATTGTCAAATCTGCATAAGGAGGACCTTGTATCTCTTAAGAAAGGTTTTGATAACCTCGACAAGCATATTGAGAATATGAAGTTCTATGGATTCAGGCCTGTAATAGCTGTGAACAGATTCGATGCCGATACTTCTGCCGAGATAGAACTGCTTATGAAGCATTGTGAATCGCAAAATGTTGTTGTTGCATTGAATGAATCATGGTCAAAAGGGGGAGCAGGGGCTATTGATCTGGCTGAAAAAGTTCTGGAACGGATAACTAATTGTCCTGAGTGCTTCAGACCACTGTATGAATTATCCTGGACTTTCGAAAAGAAGATATCAACAATATGTCTGATGATGTATGGTGCTGATCATGTTGAATATACAGTTCTTGCCAAGCAGCAACTAAAGAAGATAGAAGAACTAGGACTAGGTAATCTGGCGGTATGCATAGCAAAAACACAAAAATCACTTTCAGACAATGAGCATAAGAAAGGTTGTCCAAGAGGATTTACATTCAAAATCAGAGAAGTTGAACTCTCTTCTGGAGCAGGCTTTATAGTACCGATTGCAGGTACAATAATGCGTATGCCAGGTCTGCCATCAAATCCTTCTGCTGAAAAGATAGATATCGATGAAAATGGTAAAATTTCAGGTCTTTTTTAAAATAACATTTTATCCTGATTAATTCCTTAATTTAATACTTAAATATCTAATTTGATTTTTTTGAACCGGAGTATATCCGGTTCAAAAAAATCAAATTAGATATTTAAGTTTTACT
>Ga0209746_1001586_pt1 | contig 10778 bp, 7 predicted proteins | sample BarGraNGADG00211_3_FD_184496 | JGI IMG/M metagenome (GOLD analysis project Ga0209746, IMG submission 184496) | Arctic peat soil microbial communities from Barrow, Alaska - Barrow Graham LP Ref core NGADG0011-211 (SPAdes) (version 2) | ecosystem: Environmental > Terrestrial > Soil > Wetlands >...
CGCCCGACATGATGCACTGAATAATTTCAAAAATAAAAAAACCAGGGTACTTGTGGCAACAGACATAGCGTCGAGAGGTATCGACGTAGAACAGTTGTCGCATGTCATCAACTATGAAATACCCAATATCCCTGAAACATACATTCATCGTATCGGGCGAACAGGCCGCGCAGGAGTTGACGGAGTCGCACTTTCTTTCTGTGATATGGAAGAAAAAGAATATCTGAAGGATATTTATAAACTCATCTCCAAACAAATTCCGGTTGTTGAAGATCATCCTTTTCCCATGAAGAACGGTGTTCCTGCTGTGCCTTTAGTCCGGACAAGGGCAAGTTACGGTAGAAGGAGGTAACGCGTTACGACTTCTGCGTCACGAAAATTCTGTTCTAAAAACTTCCGGAAGCTACTTCAAAATTAATTCTCTAACTTTGTAGATTGAAAAATGTGACATGAGATAGTAATTTGAGACCATGCCTTTTAAAATCCACAAATTCGCTTTATGAAAAAATTACACTTAGTTGTATCCCTTTCTTTTATCGGGATCTCTGCGATTGCTCAACAGCAACTATTCTCACCAGCCGCAGTGCAAAAACCGGTTTATTTTGATATTTCACCACCTTTACGTGACATGGCCAATCTGAAGCAATTCAAAGTTGACGTTACCTGGAAAGACGGCATCGTAAAAAACCATTTCAACAGCCGTCAGCAGGATAACCAGAATCAGCCGTTCCCTACCACCGATCCATCCCTCCAGGATCAGTTCGGAAGTATTCCAACCGACACCACCATTGTAAACTTTGAAGGCAATGGCGCGGGTAGTTATATTCCTCCCGACACCTATGGCGATGTCGGACCGAATCATTATTTCCAGGTTGTCAATGCCATTTATTCTGTTTACAATAAGGCAGGAGGCAAGCTCCTCGGACCCAATGCCAGCAGTTCGGTATGGAATGGGATGCCCAACAATTCCAATAGCGGTGATGCTGTTGTTGTTTATGATGAGACTGCAAACCGATGGTTGTTTTCCCAATTCTCTCTGCCGAATTACCCGAACGGGCCATTTTATCAGATGATCGCCGTTTCGCAAACCCCTGATCCTACGGGGAGCTGGTACCGTTATCAGTATTTGTTCACCTCTATGCCTGACTATCCGAAATTCGGGACATGGCCTGATGGATATTATATGTCATGTAACCGTTTTTCGGCAGGTTCTGGTGGTTTTGCCGGGACGGGAGCTGCTGCATTTGACAGGACCAAGATGCTGGCCGGAGACCCGGATGCCCAGATGGTATATTTCACACTTCCCAATTCAAATGAAGCATACTCATTTCTGCCGTCTGATTGCGACGGAACTTTCCCGCCTGCCGGAACACCCAATTATTTCACTTATGAGGATAACCAGTCTCCTCAGCACCTCGGAATACTTGAATTCCATGCAGACTGGACAACCCCGGCAAATTCAACTTTTGGAAACTTACTTTCCCTGAATGTGAACAGTTTCAATTCAAATCTTGGCGGCGGCATTCCCCAGAAAGGGACCAGTGCAAGACTGGCAACGCTGAGTGACCGCCTGATGTATCGCCTTCAATTCCGGAAATTCAATGACCATTGGTCCATGGTTTGTAATCATAGCGTGAATGCAGGTGCCGGTGTTGCCGGTATACGATGGTATGAGCTGCGTAAAACAACAGCTGCATGGACCATTTTCCAGCAGGGCACCTATGCTCCGGCCGATAATAATTACCGGTGGATGGGGAGTATGGCAATGGATACTGCCGGAAACATTGCTATAGGATATTCTGTTTCCAGCAGCAGCATGTACCCTTCTATACGTTATACCGGGCGGATGCGTTCAGACCCGCTGAACCAGATGACCATCAACGAACGCGGGATTATGAACGGCGATGGCTGCCAGACAAGCAATACCCAAAGATGGGGCGATTACAGCTCCATGACGGTTGACCAGTCATCACCTACCACTTTCTGGTTCACTACTGAATATTATTCAATGACTTCATCAAGCAATTGGCAGACAAGGGTTGCCTCTTTTACATTTTCAAATGTTTTTTCAACTTATGCCGCTGCAAGTCCTGACAAACTTTGCAGTGGCGATACATCCCAACTGAACGCAGTTGCTTATGGCGGATCCGGCAACTACACCTATTCATGGACCTCTCTTCCGGCCGGGTTTACATCAAATTTAAAAAATCCGAAGGTTTCACCTGCGGATTCGACAATATACATTGTGGTTGTCAGCGACGGGAATCAAACTCATTATGATACCACCCAGGTTTCAGTTGTGCCTCCACCTGCGGCATTTGCAGGTAACGATACCACCGTATGTTCATACATCTCATCCATCCAACTCAATGGCGCTGCTTCCAATTACAAGTTGTTCGTATGGGGCACATCAGGCAACGGATCTTTCAGCAATCATTCAGCACTTAACACGATTTATACCTTTGGATCGCATGATTACCTGGTAGATTCAGTTGATCTCTACCTCGTTGTATTTGCAAACAGTCCCTGTCTGGGTAGGGTTACAAGCACGAAACACGTTATGCTCGATCCCTGCACCGGGATCCAGGCAAATACTTCAGACGATCAGAATGTCATCCTTCAACCCAATCCGGCCAGGGAATCCGTCACAATCATTTTTAACGGCCTGTTAAATACATCCGCTTTAATTACGCTGACAGACATGAAGGGACAGACATTATTCTCAGAAGATATAACACCATCGGCCAACTCAGTCACGAAACAACTGAACCTGCAGGGATTCCCATCCGGCATTTACTTTATTAAAGTAAGAACCGATAAAAAGGTTATTACGAAGGAGCTGGTTGTTTCACCGTAACATGTGACGCGTGACACGTAACGTGTTACGCGCGTCAAATTAATCCTCCTTTTGACGGTTGCATTGCTGCCAGCGAACTATATGGTGATTTACATCAACGGACTACAATCTTTTGTACAAACGACAATCCTGCAGTCTGAATCCGTACCAGGTAGATTCCTGAAGATAAAGAAGTGATATCAATCTGGTTTCTATTTCTAATCCCAATAAATTTATTAATCTGCCGGCCATAGAGATCGAGTATAAAAACTGAATAATCCTTTATCCTGACATCAGGATCAATAACCAGGAACTCGCTTGCAGGATTCGGCCATATATCAAACCCCGGTAATACAGTTTGATCGATTCCGGTTAGATTGATGGTGAACCGGGCAGTATCACTCCCCATCAGGCTGAATGCGTATAGTTTTCCATCATATATACCCCTGGATGGGTAGATATGCATTGGATTTCTTGATGTTGACCCGGTACCGTCACCAAAATCCCATTGAACACTGTCGGCACATTTCGTTTTATCTGTAAACGACACGATGAGGGAATCTACTGTATAAATCATGGAGGCTTTGGGAACTGAAGGATAAACAAAAATAAACAAGCTTGCAAACCCTGAAGAATTAATATGATGAAGATAAATACTCTCTGGCATTTCAGGAAAAATCACAGGGCTCGCTTCAGTGGAATCCCTGAACAGATATGATGGAGTCCAGTAGAAGCCTGTAAAATCATTGATGCAGGATTCAATCTTAAGACTGTCGCCGCAATTGGCGAATGTCCCCAAAGGTGGTAAACAAGTCAGGAAAAGCGGTAGGGACAAACTATCTTTTCCCAGCGAATTAAAGGCATACAGCTTACAAGGGTATACCCCATATTTCGGGTAGGCGTGATAAAAGTCATCTTCCTTTCCAAATGTGCCATCTCCGAAATCCCACAGGATACTGTCGGCACAAATTGACATGTTGGTGAAGTGAACGATGAGATCGTTAATGACCGCTGTTCCCGATGCAACAGGTTGAGAAATCATAACATCAATAAATACGGAGTCGATCACACCGATACCGATTTTATTGAGCCAGATCCGGCAGCTTGAAGCAGGATGAATAACCGGAGAAAGCGAGGCAGAATCTGAGAAAAGCGACGAAGGAGTCCAGTAATACCCTTCAACGGTATCCATACACAAATCCAGGCAGAGACTGTCGCATTTCAAGGTGATCGTGTCGTATTGGAAGTTGAAGCAAATCTCGTTGGCGCCGATTGTGGGGATCGTTTTCCGGGGAATACTGTCAAAATCATAACGAATGCCGGATGTATTATCGAGGGGTGTGGATTTACGGATCAGGGCAGGATTGGTTGCATGAAGGTCCTGCGGAGAGATATACCCCGGATCATAGAAATATGGATTCGTCCCGTAAATATTTACAGTGGCCGAACCATTGGGATTATAATTGTTGTTGGAGATTTTGGTAATCTGGGGTTGTTCTATGAACATATTACTGATGTTGTTATTTTCAATCGTGCCCGAGGTCCAATACATGTTCAGTGAGGCATCCGGAGAATAGTTGTTGTTTTTGATCCGGTAACCCCCACCCTGGGTGAATTCAGTGTAATTGTAGAAGAAATTACCAGTCACAGAAGAGCCATCATCACCGATGAAGGAGGCCTCACCAAAAAACCGGTTATACGCAATGGTGGAATTGTTGCAATAGATCAGGTCAATGTTCTGTTCAAAAAGATTTTTCAAAATAGATACCATGCCGCAATGCACAACTTTGCAGAGAGCATTAAAATGGTTGTTATAGATCCTGTCGGCCAAGAGATCGACACTGCAATTAAATGTATTGTCATAAAAATTACCTTCAAGGTTAAGGTAACTTCCGTTGAATATATTCTCACGAAACGTCTGCTCCGGAAATTCCATATAGATAGGGTTCAGGTTAAAGACATTGCCCGTATAATATGTCTTGGTACCGGCGGCAAACCAATTGATAGCACCGCTGATCGTGTCATGAAGGAAAAGGAGTACTCCTTTTGCTCCGGAAATATAAATCGTATAGTTGGGTGAAGAGATGATACTTCCGGTCACGTTGGTTGTTTTTGTTGAGCCGCTATATGGAAATGCCACAGAAAACAGGGCCTCCTGGGAAGTGAAGCAATTGGAATAAGGGTTTATAAAAGCACAGGAATCAAAATTAATTTTATCGGAATCGATTACCCCGACGCATGAGCTTTCCTGGCTGTTCCAGGGCTCAAACCGCAAATGCCTGAAATAGACCAAGGAAGAATTTATTACCCGGATCTCCCCGCGGATGATAACATCGCCAACCGCCCCGGATTCTGATTGAAATGACAGGGTATCCCCCGGCTGGCCAGGCTGATACCCGGACAACGAAAACGAAATGTAGTTTCCCGGTTTTATCAGGAAACGAACATTCCCGGCAGTACCCACCTGGAGCAATGAATCGATGGCCTGTTGAATCGTGACGAACGTACAGGTGGAATCCCCGATGGTATAGTTGCCCGAAAGCTGGGCATTACTGTGCTGGGGAAACAGAAAAAAAATCAGGATGCTTAGCCGGTATAGTTTTTTCATTTCTACAAGAGTTTTTCATAGTTGAGATATCTTCTCACAAATATATAAATAAGTACTCATTATTATTATGAATATTTTTGCCGATGGAAACAGGCTGAGTACAATTCGTAAAGCGTAACGCCTGACGATCCCTGAATTTCCGCATTCTGCATTCTGAATTCCTGCATTCTTCGTAAAGATCAGTGTGATAATAAAGAAATAAATTGTAATTTTACCATTGATTCGCCTTATGACCTAATACCTGATCTTATGAAAAACCTATCCTTTTTATTGATAATTGTTTTGATAGTTAACTCTGTTATTGCGCAAACCAAATATGTTACAGATTCAAAACGCATAACTAATCCGAAGTTAATTGAGAAACAGATAACTCCTGATGGAAGAATCCTGAATTCTGAACCCTTCATCACCGGGCAAAAAAGTCGCAGTATAACGGTAGTTGGCAATACGTGGTTCGACACCCAGACCTATAACTCAGGCAATCTGATGAACCGCATCTATGAGTACCCCGATGGAAATATTGGTGTTACATGGATAGATAAAGGGCAAAACGGAATTCCGGACAGAGGAACGGGGTACAACTTCTTTGATGGCACATCCTGGATCGGGGAAACGCCGCATTTAGGCAATGATCCTAACAATGCCTTTCCAAGCTATGCACCCTGGGGACCCAATGGTGAAGTAGTAGCACATTATCAATATATTTTAAATGATGGCCCTATAAAGATCCTGAGAAGAGAAAATAAAGGAGTGGGCGTTTGGCAGGAAAGCATATTAGCGCCTCCTGCAGGCAATTATTCGATTGTCTGGCATTCGATGATATCAAGTGGCCCAAACCATGAATACCTTCATCTTCTGGCCCTGGTGTATGATGACCCGTATTTGGGACAGGACGATGCCCTGCTTTATTACAGATCACCGGATGGGGGTGTTACCTGGGATATCAATGGCGTAATTATAGATGGACTTGGCGTCGATCATTTTCTTACCATTCCGGGTCTTAAGTATTCATGGGCTCAACCCGTTGGTAACACGATCGCTTTTTCTTTTGGTTTCGATGGATTCGACGGTCTGGTATTTAAATCGGCAGATAATGGCACTACATGGCAAAAAATTGTGGTTTATCAATCTCCGTACACCCCTTTTAACGTCCCTGATCTCTCACCCATCTATGGCGGTGGTGACGGAAGTTCAGCTGTTGCATTGGATTCGCAAGGGAAGGTACATGTTGTTTTCGGCAGGATGCTGCACCTTCACGATATAGTGACATCTCCTCCTGGTGGTTGGTATTTTTATCCCACCACCGAGGGGTTGATCTATTGGGATGAGTCCATGCCTCCTTTGGATTCAACCATCGTCAGTTCATACACACTTGATTACCTGGCTGCAGGCGGTAACCTGATCGGATGGGTATTCCATCCGGATACAAGTCTTGTAATACCATCCGGTCAGCCTAACTATGGTGTCGGACTGACCTCAGGTGCTCAGATAGGTATTGATGCTACTGATAATTTATTTGTTGTCTATTCAGCCCTGGCGCCTGGATACAGCGATGGAACATACTTTTACCGTCATCTGTTTGGTAATTCTTCTTCTGACGGAGGAGTTACCTGGAATGGTATAAAAGACCTGAACACAGATGTTCAATTCTCATTTTCTGAATGCGTTTTTCCGGCTGTTTCACCAATTGTGGATCAAAAGATTCATATTGTATTCCAGGAAGATGCAACACCAGGTACAGGTTCTGTTGAAGAAAATTTCATGGACCATATAGACTTTGATAAAGATTTCTTTGTCGGCATTCCTGATGTTAATAAAGCAACCGGGTTTAAAGTCTCACAGAATTATCCCAATCCGGCAATCCATTCAACTCAGTTTGTCCTGAGATTGGAACAAACTGCAGATGTTTCAGTCACCGTAACGAGTCTGGTTGGTCAGACCATCAATCATCTGGACATGGGAAAGATGAATTCAGGAAACAACTTGATCAGGCTGGATATATCAGGTTTACCGGGTGGTATTTATTTCTATTCAGTTCAGGTGAATGACCGGAAGGTAACGCATAAGATGGTGATTGGGGAGTAGGAATATATTACGCGTGACGCGTTTCGATTTCGGATACAACAAAAAACTGATCTTATATGAAAAAGACCATCCTACTAATTTCGACCGTTGCCATTCTATTGGTTGCAGGCTCCTGCATCAAAAGGGATCCGAACACCTTATACGATTCAAGTCACCTGGACCACTTTAGCGCCAAGTTTGATAATTACTTTTCACCGGGAGAAACGGGACTCATGATCTTCCTCTCAGACCTATCGGGTAAACTGCTTGCAGAAAAAAGCCTGGAAGGGCAGAACAGCGTTTATCTCACACCTGATGCAGGGACATTGTTTCCCGAACTGCTCGTAGAAACGCTTGTGTACAAAGGCCCAGCGGTTGGCGGTAAATCTACCGTCTATTTATATACTTATCTTCAGGTTTTGCCTGCCGACTGGATATGGACAACGTTCCAATCCGACAGCATTGGCTTTACAAACCTGAATTTTTCAAATATCCCATCGCAAACGGCATACAGTATTTCCAGTAATTTCAAGTGGATGCATGGCGATGTCTTACCACCTTCCGTTATGATCAGCCTCGGGAAAAATCCTGACAATGTTTACATCCTCCTGAATACGGTAACAAACGGATACCGGTATAAATGGCTTACCGGTGTCGGAAATATGAATTACTACTATCCGGTCAATCTCTCTTCCACGGATGTGACACTCAGCAAAACCATCCCCATTCCACCTACTTCGAATCTCTCCTACCGGTTATCCGGTTACCTTCCATCCGGGGAACATGCAAAAGGGCTTTATACCCTGGATTATGGCGACCAGGCCGGAACAGCTGCCGAATCAGTCACCTTGCATTACCCCGCAACCGTATTTTCTGATTTCCAGTTTTACATCAATACCATCGATCCGTCCGACTCCCATAAACAATGGTACCAGTATAATTTCGGCACAATTCCTGACGGGATCGAACACCTGAACGGCAACATTGCAGTGCTGGATTCTACCCCGGCACATAACCGTGTCCAGGTCTCAGGAACTTTCGATCGCCTTGGGTCGACATGGGAATCAAACCCGATAGGACCCAACCGGTATCAATGGACTATATATGGGTCTCCATCAGCCACATCTTTCAAATTTCCTGCCCTGCCTGCCGACCTGGCTGCACAATTCACGGGTTTCAGCGTCGATTCGCTTAAATTATCCTCGGTGGAGATCAAAGACTTTTCAGGAATAACTTCTTATGACGACCTGATAAAGAGTATGTTTGTATCGGGGAATTACATTGCAAACATCGTCCCCAAATACTCGGGATTAATTTATCACATGTCCCCTTCAAAATCAGGGAACAAGCCATTATGACGTAACGCGAAACGCATAACGCGTGACGCCTTCTGCTCCAATATGGCAGTCCTGGATCACATCATCATCGGACAAAACGCTCTGATTGCCCAGCGTATCCACTCCTGATCCTGTTCACAAATATTGATTGTTCACGTGCACGTGAACAAAGAAAAAATGTGAACACATAAAACCAGTCATTTTATTTTACTCATTACGTTGAGTAATTTATCTCAATTGATTGAGTAATTTATTATATTTGCAAAAAAACAAGTATGTTTCAGCGTCCGTATTATTCAAAGATCAAGCAACGGCTTGGGTTGCAACGAAAGTTCATCCAGGTTCTCATGGGGCCCAGGCAAGTTGGAAAGACAACATTAGTGCGTCAGCTTCTTGAAAATTATCGTTTCCCCTGGCATTATGCATCGGCTGATGAAGCCACCCAGCCTCTTTGGCTGCAGCAACAATGGGAAACGATCCGTATTAAAGCAAGCTCAAATGGATCTAAAGAGGCTTTACTGGTTATTGATGAGATCCAGAAAATTCCTGATTGGAGCAACCTTGTAAAAATCCAATGGGATAAAGACTCTTTTGATAATCTTCCAATAAAGCTCATCCTGCTTGGTTCTTCTCAGCTTATGTTGCAGAAAGGTTTGAGCGAATCTCTTGCTGGCCGGTTTGAGGTGATCTATCTTCCGCATTGGTCATATGGGGAGATGAAACAAGCTTTTGGGTTTTCCTGTCAGGACTACATCTGGTTTGGAGGTTATCCCGGACCTGCCGATTTGATATCCGATGAAGACCGCTGGAATGAATACATTCGTCATTCTCTCATTTAGACCACCATCATGAGGGATATTCTATTACTGGCAATGATCGACAAGCCTGTTTTACTCCGTAACCTTTTCGACCTGGCATGCTCATGGTCCGGCCAGATCCTTTCTTACAACAAGATCCTCGGACAACTAAAGGATGCCGGAAATACTACCACCCTTGCTCATTACTTAAAGCTGCTTGAAGGAGCAGGGATGATCAAAGGGTTAGAGAAATTTTCTCCTTCCATTATCCGCCAGCGTGCTGCAAGTCCTAAATTTCAGGTGTTCAACATGGCACTGATGTCCGCCTTGAGTTCCTTCAAGCACAAAGAAATACTCGGGCAACCGGAAGTTTATGGCCGATGGGTTGAATCAGCAATAGGAACTCACCTGCTTAACCAATCTCTTACGGATAAGCTGGATCTGTTCTATTGGAGGGAAGGAAACCAGGAAGTGGATTTCGTCCTGCAAAAGGGGAATAAAACCATCGGGATAGAAGTGAAAAGCGGGCGGAACAAACTTTCAACCGGCATTGCTTCTTTCTCTTAGCGTTTCAACCCGACAAAAATCCTTCTTGTCGGCCGGGAAGGAATACCGATTGAGGAATTCTTATCAATTCCGGTTTCAAACTTGTTCTGATTGCGTGACGCGTGAGGCGTCATGATTTCCATCCCAAATTTTGAATAAAATGAAAATTATTTGTACTATATTACAAACATATTAATTACCTTTGTGCATAATATAGTACAAATGAATTCAAAAAAGCAGATACTTTTTCCCAAACATCTGAAGATGCTAGAGATCCTTGGGGAAAACATTAAGCTGGCGAGAAAACGCCGGAACCTGACCACTATCCAGGTTGCCGAACGTGCCAACATTGGCAGGAATACACTTTATCTTATTGAAAAAGGTAGTCCTGGTGTATCCCTTGGTGCAGTCTTTAATGTTTTACGGGTGCTCGGCCTTCAGGAGGATATTCTGAAGCTGGCGGCAGATGATGAGTTTGGTAAAAAGCTTCAGGATATTAAACTTCTCGGGAAAAAGTAACATGTCGATAGATAAGACAGACATATTTGTTTACGCTCATTGGAGCGCAATGCCGGAACCGGTATTTATCG